>Ga0326762_1000937_pt1 | contig 11183 bp, 7 predicted proteins | sample NORPS_S_FD_207669 | JGI IMG/M metagenome (GOLD analysis project Ga0326762, IMG submission 207669) | Hot spring sediment microbial communities from Norris Geyser Basin, Yellowstone National Park, WY, United States - NOR.PS_S | ecosystem: Environmental > Aquatic > Thermal springs > Near-boiling...
TTTGAGGCGGCGGGGGCAGTCCTCGGCGGCGGCCTTGAGCATGGCCTCGTAGGCCTCGATGCCGCTTTTGAAGCTCCTCCTCTCCTCGACAAGCCTCACGGCGAAGGCTCTGAGCCAGCATACTGGGTGCCCCGCGAGATGTGCCGAGTCGGGCGCGGCGAGGAGCCTCCGGGGGCTTACCTCTCTGTGGACCTCCGCGGCGGCGCAGACCTCCTCCACCTCGCATTTCGTATACCTCTCCCGTAGGGCCGCCGCGACCGGCCTCGCGCAGTCTCTTGGCTTGAACTCGGCGAGGCATCGGGCCGCGTCGGGGCCCAGGGCCTCAGCCAGCTTTTCGTTGGCGCGGCGCGCCGCCTCGGCGTGGGGCGCCCTCAGAAGCTCCTCGGCGGCGGCGTCCACGGCGGCGTCTTCAGCCAGCGGCTGGGCTTTCCTCCAGAGCTCGCGGAAGTACCCCTCGGCTTCCTTCAGCACGGCTGGGGGCACCAGCGCGGCGAAGTTCGCGGCGGCGGGGTTGCGGAGTCCGGCGGCTGTGAGGGGGGCGCCGCCTGTCGCCAGGCCCCTGGCGCCTATGTAGAGGTTGCCCGCGTGGCCTGGGTATATGCGGACGGCGTCGCGCCACTTCTCGTACACCTCACGGGGGACTGCGTAGTCGCCCACGACGACCCTCACCGCCTCCGCGGTCTTGGCGAGCTCCTCCAGCGCCTCCGCGTCTACGAAGCTGGTGACAGCGCTGAGACTCTCAGCGCCTATCTCAGCCAGGCACTTGACCAGCGGCCCGCAGAGACGGAACTCCAGCCGGAACATACAACCTCCTGCGCGGCTTTATAAAACTGTTGCGCATAATACAGCCGGTTGAAGATATGCGCACCCCCTCCCGAACCCGCCAGGGCCCGCGGCTTTCAAGACGCTGCAAGCCGGCGTCCACGAGATGCAACAACTCGACAGCTAGGGGCGCATGCTCGCCCCCTCAAGCTGTAGTGGCTACTCTCTAATGTTCTGTCGGCTTCATAATATTTATTTATTTGATGTGCGTTTTAGTCTGTGTCTGAGCTTTATGGGCGTGTGGTGGATGCGGCTTATTCTCAGGTGAGGAGGCTTGTGGGCCGCCCCGGCGTCTTTCTTCTGGTGCCGCCGGGCTCCTCCCGCGGGTACATTTTGGAGGGGCTTTTGAGGGAGGGCGTGGTGGATGGGGCCTACGCCTATCCGAGGCTTGCGGAGGAGCTGAGGGCCAGGTGCTTGGCCGTGGGGGATCTGCCCAGCGCCGAGGAGCTGGAGAGAGGCGCCGATAGACGCGTCGTCGTGGCTGTGGAGAGCTCCCTACAAGCTGTAGAGCTGAAGGAGAGGCTGGGGGAGAGGGCCGAGCTGATCTACCTGCCCAAGTACTTCAAAGAGGCGGCTAAAGACGTCGACAAGAAGCTCCTGGAGGTGGCCGAGGTGGAGCATAGGGGGCTCGGCGTGGGCATCTCGCCGAAGCTCCTCAGGCCGGGGGAGACCGAGGAGCTAAAGAAAGGCAGAGATGCCCTCCTCGCCTTAAGCCCAGGCGCTGTGGGGCTTAGAGACGTAGCTAGGGAGACCCTCGGGAGGTTTCCCTTCAAGAGTACCTCGGCATTGCTGGCTGAGCTCCTCGCCCCGGCTCTCGCCGTCTCTACGGCTCTCCAGGCAGTAGCCCCCAGCGCCGCGCCTCTCGCGGCGTTGGTTGGGACGGCGGTGGGGGTGGGCAGGAAGCAACTGGAGGACTTCGCCGCCCGCCTCCTGGAGCTCTTCGCTGGGAGGAGGGAGCCGCGGGATAGGGTAGCCGCCGGCTTTGCCAAGCTCGTGAGGAGGGCCCTCGAAGCCGAGCCCTACGTCGACGACGACCGCTACGAGGCGGTTGTAGATCAAGTGGCGCTGGAGTGGGGCATAGACGTCAAAACCTTCAAGGCCTTGGTGAAAAACCTAGCCGCCTTAGCCAAAGACAAAGCCGCCGGGCAGGATCTAGAGAGGCTGGAGGAGGTGGTGAGGCGGGAGGTGGAGGGCATGTTTAAGAAGGTGGAGGACGCCCTAAAGGAGGTTAAGACACAGGTCTCCGGCCAACTGGCCGGGGTTAAGGTGGCGTTTGTCGGCGACGTGGAGGCGGGGCTTCTCTACCACAACTTCGTAGTGGAGGGCGGGGCGCCTAAGGTGAAGACGCGCCCGGCTAAGGGGCGGGCCGACGTGGTTGTAGATGTGGTGACTGGGGGCGTCTTTGGGAGGCTGGCGGGGGAGGTTCTGGATAGGCTGGAGAGAGATGGGTTGGTGGTTTTGGTGGGGCCGCACGGCGTTGGCAAGTCCACGCTGGCGGCCTACGCCGCTTGGCTTGCTCTTTGGCGCGGCGCGGCCGACGCCGTGGTCTCCGCCGAGGAGGTAAAAACGGGCCTCGCCTCCGCCCTGGAGAATCTGAAGAAGGACACGGGGAGGAGGTTTCTACTTCTCTACGACCCGGTGCCAGTCACGGCGTATTACGAGCCCCGCGCCATGGGGGAGGAGACTGAGAAAGAAAAAGAAAGGGTGAGGCGGGCGGTGGAGGAGGCTCTCCGCGCGGCTGGGAGCGGCGTCAAGGCACTTGTGGTGTTGCCGGACGAGCTGTACCGGGACCTGCCGCCTGGGGCGAAAGAAGCTTTGGAGAAATACGTTGTTGAGGCCGTTTTAAACGACGTGGAGTTTCTCCACGAGGTCGTAAGGCGGTACTCCGGCTGCGGGGGCGACTACAGCAAGCTGGCGGAGAAGATAGCGCAGTTCAACGGCGGGTATACGCTGGCCGCCAAATACGCCGGCCTCTGGCTGAAGGACAACGGGTGCAATGCAGGTGACGTGGAGAAGGCTGTTGAGGAGGCGAAGAAGGAGCCGAAGGTCTTCTTCGCGTTTTATATCCGCGACGTGTTGCTTCGTGGTAGCGGCGACTTGGCTAGGAAGGTCGCGGTGCCGCTTCTCCTCCACGCCCGCTTCGGCCCGGTGCCGGAGGGCGTGACGTACGTCACGAAGGCGGTAAAAAACGGAGTCTGGCGTTTCTTAAAGCCGGAGGAGCTAGAAGGCGTCGCACTGGAGTCCTTGAGGGAGGATGAGCTGGAGCCCATAGCCAAATGGCTCGCCCAACAACACGAAGACCTCGTGGAGGAGACGCTGAGAGACCTCGCCGGCCTCCACCGCGAGGAGGATAGGGAGCCCTACAAAGAGGCCTTAAGCGGCTTGATAGAGGCGCTCGACTGGGCCCGCGACCAGGTGCTTAAAGAAGGCAACAAGATACTCGCCGAGCTCGGCGTCCCCGAGAAGGACCGGGGAGTAAGAGGACTTCTGCTGGCTTTTGTGAACAGGAGACTCGCCGCCGTTTTCAAGGGCGGCGAAGGCAAGCGTTGCTGGGAGAGGGCGGCCTTCATCGCAGGTTACGCGCTGGCTAGACATCCCGTGTTGCCTAGGAGGGGGCAGTTGCCGGAGGACGTCGCGGAGGCCCTGGGAGATGCCTTGAAGCCCTGCGCCGTGGATGCGTACCTGATTATAGACGACGTGATACCGCTGTTTTCAATATACGTGGCACTGCTGGCGCCCATAAGGGAATTAAACATACTCTCCCCCCTCGCGGACGCGGAGACCATAAAAGCAGTGAAGAAAACAGCGGAGGAGCTGACGGCGAGGTGGAGAAGGAGAGGCTTCGGTTTACCCGAGGCCTTTTACGCCTTGGGCCTTGCCGCGTTGGCCGCCGGGGGTGAGGCGGATGAGGAGACGGCCGACCTGCTGCTCTACGCGGCGTCTTTCGCGGTGCAAAAGGTGGCCCATCCGGAGGCTGTGTTGCCGGTTTTGGCGGCGTTGAGGCCTCTGGGCGAGAAGGCGCCGCATAGATACGTCGTCGCGCTGGCCGCCGCCTCGGAGCTGGAGACACTGGATCCAGAAACCGTGGAGTACATCTACGACACCTTGCAACAACTCAGGGGCCGCCTCCTTGAGGCGGAGCGCCGCTGGCCTCTGGTGGAGGCTGTCCGCGCCTACTTAAACCTGCTGAGAAATCACTCGGCATACATTAAGGATCGCTTGGAGGAGGCTGTGGTGGATATGTGCAGGCTGTACAGCGAGGTTGGAAGGCGCAACGCCGCGGCGGCGCCGGACCGCGGCCCCTCGGCACAACGCCCGCTCGACGCCGTGGCTGAGGCGTACGTGTTGGCCGCGGCGCTGTATAGCGATGTCTTGGCGCCGCTTGTGCGGAGGCACTGCGGCCTAGGCGACCTCGAAAAAGAAGCCGAGGACGTGAGGAGCGCGCTGGAGGCGGCGGCCCATCCGGACAAGCTGAGAAAATTCGTGGAAAGCGACGCTGACTTCGCCGAGTGGGTGACAGCGCAGAGCGTCACAGGCGACGCCGGGAGACTGTTCGAGGGTTTGAGGAGTTGGTTCACGTATGTGCTGGCCGGCTATAAGCTGGATCACGCCATTAACGAGAGGGGCGAGCTAGACGCGGGGAAGCTGAAAGAGGCCGCAAAGGAGTTCGAAAAGGCGGCGGAGATGCGCATAAAGCTGAAGCAGTGGAATAACTACCTCACCGACCGCGGTTGGGCTCTTAGGGCCCGCGTCCTCGCCGCGGGGAGTTGGGAGGAGCTTCTCAAGAGAGCTGAGGGCTTCTGGGGGCTGTGGAGGGAGGCTGAGAAATACCTTGAACCGACCACCGGGTATTTTATGGCGGCTAACCTCACATTCGGCCAGTGTCTGGTCTACTTGGCGGCCTCCGGCGACAGGGAAAGGGCGGAGGAGTTGTTGAAAGAGCGGCGGTGGTTGCTGGACTACGTCCCGGAGGTCTCTGTGGTTACTCGGCTTATGCTTAGGCTTTTCGGCGTAGGGGAGGGGGCGAGGCAGGAAGAAGCCGTGAAGACGTTTATACAAGAGTTTAATAGGGAGTTTCTGCCTGCGTTGAGTGTTCTGTCGTCCATAGCGCAATTTAATCAAGTTCTTGTAAAGTGCTTACATTTAGATTTAAACAAGGCGGTTACATGTAAAGATGCACTACTCGCCGTGGGGGGCGTTAAGCTAGTGGTAGATTTCTTAAAGGGGTGGGTATTTACACATATTCTCGATACACTTGGCAGGTCTGAGGAAGACCGCCTAAAGACGGCCCAGAGGATAGGGGAGTTGCTTAAGGGCGTTGACGGCAAATCGCTTGTAGAAGTCCTGGCACCTAAATCCTCTCAAGCACAGCTTGTCTTCATGTTGTTGGCGGCTGTGGAGGGTAGGGCCGACGCAGTTAGGCTTCACGGCCTGTGGAGCTCTGCGGCGCATAAGGGCACAGTGCTTCAGCCACTTTTCCGCGCTGTCTACGAGAGCTGCGGCGACTTAAACAGCGAGGGGTGCAGGCTGGCTCTGTTGAAACTGTACTACCTCCACTTCTAGCGGTGTCTTCTGCGGCTGGGCTTACTTTGACGCCACGGGTCTCAAACTGCTTTATCTCGTCGCTGGCGGCGCGTATAGCTGCCACACCAGTCCCGCGTCTTCACAACCGCCATGTCTCCTCAACAGCCCTGCGGCTTCTCTCGGCATGTGGAGAGATCTGCAGGTAGTTAGATCACCTGACTCCGCCAGTCTGACGCCGAACGGCGTTTCCGGCAGAGACCTTCCCCTCACGGCCCTCGTCTCGACTGCGCATCCGTCCAGCCGTGGAGGAGCTTTCTGCCTCCTCCCGACAGCTTGTAGGACGTCTCTTCTCTCCGCCGCTCTCTGCCCGCAGGCCTTAGGCGGCGTGTGTGTAGAAACCCCCATGCGTTCAAACCACGCGAAGTGTGCGCCAGCCTGCCTCTTGCCTCCGGCGTCCTCAACGCCTTAACCACGCCGTCGAACCACATAAACGCGGACTTAGCCCCAGCCTAGTGTACAGGTGGTCGAAGTCTCAGCGGCCCCGCCAGGCGGGAGACTTTGCATAAACCACAGCCGCGGCTAAAACAAAAAGAGTGTGGGGACATTACAAGAGTATTGTTCCTGAGATCACGTTTACATATAAAGCGTCGGCGTAAGTATATACATCGGGACGGGGGCCGGGCGTGACAGAGCTATGAGCCGCTGATCTTGATGAGGGCTGGCGCCGGATCCAGGCCCCCGTCCCTCATATACGTGTTACGTACGGAGTTTTAAGCTTTGAGGCTATTGTTGTAGTTATATCGAAACCAAAGGCTGTCGGCGTTGCATATCTGTCTGTGCGCCTCCGTAATCGACTCCGGGACTGGCGCCGCTACCCCTCTCCACAGCCGCGGCGACATCTCCCGGCGCTCCACGCCAAGGCGCCTACCACAGGGCTTAGCAGATCCGCCACCATAGGCATAAAGCCCCCCGCATCCGGCACCAAGCCGCTCCAACTCATACGCCTGCCGACGACTTGTCTCTCCACGACCTAGGAAACATATTTTATGAATAGAAGCCTGTATAGTGAGATCATGTTAACAGCCGTTGTAAAAACACGTTCTTTTATTCAACGCTGTCTCAAGCTGGGCCGCAGACCCCGCGCGGCTTGATTTCCACTAATCTCTTCACGCGGCCCTACGGCGTTTCATAGGGGTCAACCCTCCTGTGAGTCTCTCCGCACGTCTAGCTGTGTGGAGAAGACAAGGCCTGGTGAGGAGAATGTGATACTTGGCGTAGCAATGCCGTAAGACCCCTTGAACTACTCGTAGAACTTAAGACGGCCGCCTACAGCCCCGAAACCTGAAGATGTAGTGGTTGTTGTGAAGACCCCTTAACCTCTCATGTGGATGTCCGCGGCGTTGTGGAAAAACACGCCGAGGACTAGTAGCGCAGAAAGAGGAGCGGTAGGCGTAAATGTGGTCGGAAGTGTAGGCGTTGAGAACCTCCTCATTGTTTACGCTGGTTCTCGCTTCTGCATCAATGCGGCTGACCTACGGGGAGAGAGACCTCATAAAAACTATCAAGCTTCATGTGATACATTTCTATATTGTGTTTTGAGGAAGTTTTAGAGAGGTGCGTCTTGTTTGTGTTTAGTATAACTAGTGTATTTTTTTAGAGAGTATTTTCTTTGCGTTGTGTATGTTCATGCGCCGCGGCCCGTCTGCGCTGGGGACGGCGAAGCCAGCTGTGTTGCTGTCCGGCGTAGCAACGCCGCGCACGGGGGCCATGGCTTGTAGGCCGCAGGTTGACCCGGCGATTCTTCTACACCGCGATCCCCGCGCCTGGAAGGAGCTGTTGGGCTGGAGGTGCGTAGAGACGATTATGCACAAGATGAGGTTGCTTGGCGTTGGGGATCTCTACTCTCTAGTGGACTTCTTTTTCGAGTATCCACAGAGCTCGCCGGATCTCCTCCACGGCGTCAAGTTCGAGGGGGAGCACGGAGAGGAGTGGAGGGCGTATGTGGAGAGGCGTAGTCTGAGCCTCGGCGCCAGGATGAGATTCCCCCGTGTGGACGTGGACGTTAGGCTGGACGGCGTGAGGATTAGGCTCTCCCCAGCCGCCCTCCTGCTCCCCTTTGACAGATATAGAGAAAGGTGGCGGAGAGATGCATACACCTTATACAAGGCTACGGGGGGCGTGGTGCCGACCAGGGCCCACCCCCACTACTACCTCAGCAAACTCTTCCCCCAGGAGCTGAGGGCCCTGGCATCGCGGGGCTACGTCTGGGTGGCCAACACGAAGAGCGGGGGACGGCGCAATCACGCCCTCGCGGAGTGGCTCTACTGGCTAGACCACGCCAGGATGCCCCACATCGATTTAATGCTCGGTAGGTTCATCTCCAGATCTCCCCTTGACAAAGTTATAAAAAACGCCGTGGGGGCCTCGGCGGAGCGCCGGCGATTTCGGCGCGCCGAAACTGCCGCCACTACGGCGGACGTTCCCGGCGTGGGTGTTTACATTCGTAAAGGGATATGACTCCGCTTGAGCCCGCACGCCTCAAAGATCTAGAGAGGTTTCTCTTGGGTTGGGAGAGGCGGGAGGCGCCGCCGCCGAACGGCGTCTACGTCGCGGCGGCTGGCTACCAGGGGCGGCTTGTGGAGGATTACTGCGCCCGCTACCACCTCATATATCTAGTGGCTGTATACGACAGAGACGGCGCGTGTCAAGACTTGTACCACTGTTGTTCCGCGCCGCCTCCGGCGGATGCGCCTAGCCGATGCTTCATATTCGGCGATGTGGAGTGGCGGGAGGAGCTGGCGGAGAAGTGCCGCGTGGCAACCTACCTCTACAAATTCAGCGACATACGGGAGGCCCTCAAGACGCTTCTAGAATTCGGCATACACGTGAGGGGCATCCCATGCACATACTTCTCTCTACCTGTCCTCAAAATAACTGGGTGGTGCGACGTAGACCCCATCTGTTGCGACGTGTCGTCTATCAAGGAGAAGCTGGTAAAAAGCGCCACCCAGAGACGCACAGACACATCCTCCCCGCCACGCCGCGGGGAGGGCGACGAGACAGACGGCTCCTCTGGAGACGGCGAGATGACTGTAGAAGGGGCACCCTCCAAGGGAGGGGAGTCGGCGAGTATCTCAGAGGCCGGCGGCGGGTGCGGGGAGCTTATACGCCGCGCGGCCGAAGCCCTGGGAGCCGACGGGCTGGACCGCCTCAAGAGGTGTCTATGCCGCTAATAGAGTCTCTGTTTGGGGAGTGTAGGAGGAGGGAGGTGGCTGAGGCCCACCTCCGCCTATGCGCCCTTCTTCTGATGTATAGCAGTGTGCCGGGGAGGGGTGTGGTGTATCTACGCACCACGGCGTATAGAGTCCCCGTGCAGAGACTGCTTGACGACATGGCGGGGCTGACGGGTGAGGACAAGAGAGGCCTCATGCAGAAGTTTATGAAGGCCGTGGGGGAGGCCGTGGCTGAGCTGAAGAAGGAGCTGGGCGGCGTGGCCTCGGCCGAGAACCTCCGCAGAGCCCTCCTCAGGCGCCTCCTGGAGGAGCTTAGAAAACTGACGTAACCCATTTCTACCCGTCCTCCTCCTCTCCGCATGATTCCGGACGTTGTGGAGAAGGCTTGCGCAGAGCTCGGCGCCGCCGCCGACGTCTTCGCCTTCTACTCCGCCCTCCGCCTCACGCCGGCTCGCAGAGCCGTGGAGACGCTGGAGGCGCTTCTGGAGGGGGCCGACGCTAGCTCCTTCTTCAAGACGGTGGATTGGGACGCCTTCCCCGTTCCCCTGGCCGTTAGGAGGCTCGCTGGTGAGCGCCCCAGCTGGCGTAGGGCTGTGGCGGCGGCTTTCTTCTCCGCCTTTTTTCTGATGCAGAGGGGGAGGAGGCTGGGCGGGGAGCTGGGCTTCGTGTTGTGCGCTTGGGCCGACGGAGAGTGGCAGAGGAGGCCCCGGCACCCGGCGTGGAAGGTTGTGGAGGCGGTGGATCCAAACGCAGAATACCGCCTTGAGCAACTGGAGGCCTTGGGACTGCCTAAGCTGTATCTGAGGAAGGTGTGGAGGAGGGCCTCGGCCTTCGGCTGGCCCGGCGAGACTAGATACGGGACGCATCTAATCCTCGCCGCCCTCACCACACTACTCAAAAACGAAGAGACACAGTGAGCTGGGCGCTACGGCACAATACAAGACGTCGAGTTTGCAATATCCCGCCTAACCACGGCGCAATATAAAACGGCGCGTCCACAATATTCCGCCGACTAAGGCGCAATATAAAACGGCGAATTCACAATATCCCGCCTAGCTACGGCACAATATAAAACGACGGACTTATAATATTCCGCACAACACCGCAATACAAATCGACGTCTTTAATATGGCGTAATGCTCCGCGCCGGCTCTACATCGCTACGGTTTATCCCCCAGCCTCCTAATGCGTCTATGAAAAGAACAAAGTGTATTACTATCGACGCCTCTCTCCTGGCCGATGCTGAGGAGACGGCGGCTAAGCTGGGCATAGCCTTCTCGGCCCTCGTAGAGGAGGCCTTGAGGCGCTTCCTCAGACAGGCAGAGGCGTGGAGAGGCGTAGAGGAGAGGCTGACCAACATCGAGACGCTCCTCCGGCAGTGCCTCCAGAAGGAGCCCCGGCCGGCGGAGGCGCGGGGATCCGGCCGGCAAGAGCCTCCGCCACTCAGCGACAACCTGTGGATCAACATACTGAGAAGGCGGGGCTAGGGTTTATCCGCACCCCACCGCGTTGAGACCCGTGATCATCTTCGTGACGTCTCTCGACGGCGGTGTTGGAAAAACCACGCTAACCGCGGCCATGGCGTACCACGCCGCGGTAAACAAAAGACAGCCAGTGCTCCTCATAGACGCCGACTGGGAAAAGGCAGAGCTCTCCCAGCTCTTCCGGGCGGAGTACGCCCCCGGCTGGCTATCGCCGTTTCTAAGAGGCGAGGTGCCCGCCGTCTACGAGATACGTGACGGCCTCTACCTAGTGCCGGGGTACGACGCCGCAGAGGCTTACCAGCTCTACGACTTTCAAATTTCGGAGCTGGAGCGCGCGCTTGAGGCTTGGGTGGAGAACATGCCGGCCTTCGCCGCCTCGCGGGGTCTGCCCCCCGCGGCCATCATCGACACTACGCCGACGCTTAGGCTCAGCTTCCTGAACAAGCTCAAGGAGAAAGGCGTTAAGATTCTCTTCGTCGCAGACGTGAGGGCGCTAGGCCGCGTCTCCGACATCAAGGCGGAACATTATGCGGCGTATTTCAAGCTGGCCGACGCCGTCGTGGTAAACAACACGTCATTCTTCACCCGCAACACCGCCCCCTACACAATACGCAGAATCTCCACGCCCAAAGACCTCCACTGGGAAGCCGTGGCGAAAAACATCCTCCGCAATAGACACAACAAGAAGACAATAGAGGCTCTCCTAGACAAGGTTTTTCCCTTCTCCCTACAGGCGGGGGTATGATACTAAACTTCAAAAAAGGGTCACAAATCCTAGGCAAGAAGATAGCTGACCTAGACACCGGCGAGCCGACGCCACTGCCGGCGGTTTCTTCTCCCCGGCCGGCGCTGGCCGCCGCCTCTCAGCCCGAGGCCTCTCAAGCCGCCGAACCCGAGGCGCCTCAGCCTGAGGACTGGAGGGATCTCTTGGTGAGGCTTCTCTCTACGGCGCCTGAAGATGTGGCGCAGAAGCTTGTGGGGTGTCTAGACAGGGAGGTGATCACCAAGGCGCTGGAGAAGAAAAACGACCCCTATCTAAAAGTAGCCCTAATGCTCCTAACAAAATGATAAGAATAGGTTTTGCCTACATCAAGGGCGGGACGGGGAAGAGCACTCTTGC
>Ga0326762_1000938_pt1 | contig 11171 bp, 8 predicted proteins | sample NORPS_S_FD_207669 | JGI IMG/M metagenome (GOLD analysis project Ga0326762, IMG submission 207669) | Hot spring sediment microbial communities from Norris Geyser Basin, Yellowstone National Park, WY, United States - NOR.PS_S | ecosystem: Environmental > Aquatic > Thermal springs > Near-boiling...
AGGTCAACACCAGCCCGACCGCCGTGAGCGGAGAAAAAGAGGAGCCCGCAACGATCCCATTCACAAGATCGTTGAGAAACGACAGCTGGAAAAACGTACAAATAAAAATCCCAGTCCACACTACAAACAATACAGCAAGATATCTTATATATTTTCTATAGAAATAAGCGATTAATATCGACAGTTCTTTTTTTGGATTCATTGTATTATTTGTATAAGAGGTGCTGTGGGGTGAAAATGCTGATTTCCTATTTTCAGCTCTTTTACGATCGACTGGGGAGATGCATATCGTCCGTTAAGCCACCTGAGGGCTCCGGCTGCGTTTACGTAACTCGCCTTGACGAGATACGCTGTTGCCGAGGCGTACGGCGGCTCGTCAACGGTACACAGTAGATGCTCTCTTCGTATCCTGCTTCTGCGCAACGCCCTTTGCCCCAGCTTCATAGCGACTGCCTCATGCCGCGTACTATCTCCTCCACAAGCTCCTCCAACTTGTTACGTCCAACCTGCGTCTCCTTGATGTATTTTTCTACGAGTTCAAGCGCCTTCTTGAAGGCCTCCCTCCAGTCGGCCCCCGTGAGCTCTCTCACGGCCCATACGATGAAGGCGAAGAATCCGTAGGCAGGCGGCAACTTGCCGAGGGGTTCGAGACCTGCTTGTTTGAGCCATCTGTGGTACAAATCCCGATACCACTCCTCCAGGCCTTCGAGGGGGGCGGCGGCCACTCGGTAGAAGACTAAGCTGAAGCGGGGCCATTCGCCTATGTCTGCAAGCCACTTCTCCAGGCCTCTCCGGGCCTCCAGCTCTAGCTTTAAGACTTGGTTGAGGGCTTCGTGCGCCTTGGCGGAGAAGGGGAGCGTCATGTAGGCCTCGTCCGATGTGTAGTGGCCCTGCCACCTGGCTGGGACGGGGGTTATGTAGCCGAAGCGGTATATTAAAAAGTCGAAGTCGATGTATCCCAGCTCCAAGGCTTTCCCCACGTCTCTCAGCCTTACTAGATACTCCCGTCCAAGTCTTAAGACTTGGAGGACCCCCAGCGCCTCCAGTCTGTACACGGCGTCTCTCACGGCGCTGAAGGGTCTCCCCAGCCGCTTGGCGAGACTTCTGATGGAGATCCCAGCCTCGTGGTAGCTTTTAAAGGCCTCTGCAACGACCTCCCTCTCAACCTCCCTGATCACGTGATAATCATTTGATTAAATTAAAAACTTTTCGCCCATAAGAGACGGAACAACAGGAGCCCGCCTAGCCGCGCGGCCAGACGTTGACGTCCGTCAGCCAGCCCCTCATTGCCCCCGCCCCTCCTTCACCACCTTGCGTCTCTCTGCCGCTTGCGGCTAGAGATTAGCAACGAGCTCCCTAGATGCCGTAGTCTCACGTCCTTCATTCCGGCCGTCCCGCGATCGAGCTGACGTTCCTACTTTTGTTACCGGCAGGCGGCCGCGGCCAATACGCTGGTCCAGGCGATAATCGGGGCGGGGGTTGCCGAATAGCGGAGTTCTTGAGCGCCGCGCGGCCTGTCCCATCCGGCGGTCGCCGCCGTCGCCGGCGTCGCGGAGACCGTGCACATGGCGGCCGCGGTGTATAGGCCGGCGAGAGAGGACCATGTATAGCGACATCCTCCTCTCGGCCACAGTCAAGCCGCAAAGGTGGAGGAAAATGCACCTTCCGCAAGATCCGCAAGGCCCCGAACTCAGCCTCGTCAGCCGTCTGCACGCGGTAGATCCGCAACACGCCAAAGACCTCAACTATAATTACAATTCTCGAAAAACGAAAAACAACTTTTAGGAAAAGTCGAACGCAGGAAAAATATAAACACCGACAGTTGATATGTGGCTGTTCTCAGATTAGCGGCATACCTCTTGGCCGCGGCGCTGATGACTGCCCTAGCTAGAGCAACCATAGAGCCCCCGCCCGACGTGGTGGCCGTGTTCGTTGAAACAGATTTCGAAATCCCGCCCCTCGCATATTACGACGGGCGGGAGTTCAGACCCGTGCACGTGGCTTACGTGGGGGAGTGGGACATGGCGTATTGGGTCGAGGCCAACGCCACAGTCCGCATACCCACGTGGAACTTCAAAAAAGCTGTGATATACCTCCCGCGGGAGGCGCTGAACGCAAAGACGCCCCCAGACGCCAGAGGCGGAATCCTACGCATCTACCTCAACCAGACAGCAGTAGAACTCGTCGAGGCGCCGCCAGAGGTGGTGGCCACATACAGCTACCACAAACCAGACGAAGTCAAAGCCCCCAAAGCCAGAGCCGAATGGATAAAGCCACCCACCAAAAAACCACTAGACAAAGAAGACCGCCAATCCTCCTCACACCAGCCGCTAGGTAAAGAAGAATCCTTACACCAGACATCTACCCAGTCCACGACGGTGGTTTTCCCCAGCGGGGCTTTTATCTACCAGCAGTACACCGGCTGGATAAATGCAGACGGCGAGGTCTGCCTCAACGTATTGATGCCGGACTCCTCTATCTTCATCTTATTGAGGAATCCTACTGTGGCTGCTGTGGGTTACAACGCGACGTATGTGTGGAGGACTGCGTGGTATGTCTATACAAGTAGCTACGGCGTCGGCGTCGTGGTGGGGCGGGGGGTTGTGAAGGCGTGGGCAGTGGATCCGGCAACCTTAGACAAGAAGACGTTGCTAGGGCAGTGGGCTGTGGATTTGAGAAATGGATACGTCACATACACATCCTCCATCCCTCTCCGCTGGCCTGACCAGTTTGTCGGGGTGGAGTTGTGTTTCGTGCCGTACTACAGCGCGTCCTACGTGGTAGGCGCCAACGCAACCCTAGGATTTAGAAAAAACGCAATACCCGCCGCAGGCGGCACCTACTTCCTAGGCATCTCGCCGGTGGACAGATCACAAAACGTCGGCGGAGTCGTCCAGCACTACATCTTAAAACCGCCTGTTAGGAATTTGGTGTTCGGCCCGTTTTCTTTGGCAGACGGCTACTACGGCGAGACGCTCAGCATAGACATGACTGTGTACGTGCCTTGGGGCACGCCTCCATGCCCCACCTTGACGGTCGCGACATACGCGGGAGAGTTCGGCCACGTCCACCTAGACTCCGCCTCCTTCTCCGCCTCTAGCTACAACAACGGCTTGTGTAGATACGAGGTGCAGAGGTCGGTGACGTTAAGCCCAGACGCAGTGGGGCTTTGGTACGACGAGGCCAGAGCCAGAGATAAGGCTGTCACGATAAAAGTCTCCTTCAGCCACCCAGCCTCCGAGTTAATAATATACAGAGCCGACATATCCGGCCGCAGATTCGCCGAAAACTACATAGACAAAAACAATTCACAAAGATGGCGGTCTCTTGTTTTAAGAGGTTTCTTCTCCCAGACTCTAAGAGCATGCACCACCGCTAGTTTGCCCCAGGTGAACTATACGGCGGCGTTGATAAACATAGCGACTTACAGCGTAGTTTGGGCCGATATCCTCGCCGTAGGGGTTTCGGGGGGTTATGTAGTTAAAGGAGTGCGGTTTAGAGTCAAGCCTGCGGTGGCCTTTGAAGGAGTTAATAGTGTGTATGTCAAGGGGGATGAGTTTGGTGAGTCTTGGCGGTCGACGTGGGTCTATGAATTTAAGGAGTCTTGGTGGACGGCGTGGGCCTTCAAGCTGTTTCAAGCAGTGAAGACAGTGCTGGATTTTTTCGGCTTAATATCCGGCCCGCTGAGTTGGTTTATCAATAGGGTGTTTGATCTGCGAGACCTGACGAAGCCAGACATGACGATCTCACTGGACACGGGCTATGTGGAGTGGCGCGCCGGCATATTCGACAAATTTTACCAAGTGGCGTTTGAGATAGACGGCTATACAAGAGACAGAGTCATAGAAATCGTCGACGTCAGAGTAGGGACTGATTCTACACACTTATGCATGTCGTCGCCCCTCACCTCGCCGATACCCGCGGTAGTTACCAGGGACCCGCTCTTTGATCTGCAATATCTGCGTCATTGGGTCTTTGGCATGAGGGTTACGTATGATGTCCCGTTTGTGGATAGGTGATTTCGGCATTGTGAATATGAGGGCAGTTTTTTCTTTTCCTTTTCTTTTTCTCGTCTTGTCTCTTGTGGTTTTTTCTTTTCCGTATTTTGTGTATGGGTTTTTTGTGGGTTTGGATTTGTGGTGGGGGTTTAGGTTGTGGGTTGGGCTTATGGGTTTTGGACATTACATGTTTTTGTTGTTGCAGATCGCCTATTACGCCTGTAGGCTTCCGCTTGTCTACGTGGCGGCGGGGGGCGTGGTGTTTTTGTTGTTCTTTCTCTCCATGACGGCGCCTGGGCTCGTGGTGCTGGCGCTGGTTGGGTTTTTCGCCGCTGTGGCCTTGGCTTTGCTCTTTGGGGTGCGAAGCGGCGTTTTCCACTACAGCTGGCTTGTGGCGGTTGTGTGGATTTTCCTATGGAACTTGGTGGGCGGCGTCTTGTCTATACCCGCGCGGCTGATATTCGGGGCGGGCGAGATGTGGCTCTGGTGGGAACAGCCCCCCGCACATCCCGCATACGCCCTGGCGGTGGGAGCCGCCGGAGCCGCATCCACGTCGATACTCGGCAGATCGAAGACGTTAGTCAAACGTATATGCCAAGCCCCGACAGCTGGCGCGGACGTACCCTGTTGAAGTAAAAGTACCTAACAATACAGCTAACGCCGGGCCTCCGGCAGGCCCGCGGGGAGTGCGGCCGGGGCCTCCTTCTCGGCTGGTGAATTTAAGAGGCATCAGCGGCTCTGCGCTGTGGGCGAAGGCGGCGTCACGTCGTTGCTACCTTGAGAAGTAGCCCGAGGACCCGGGCGGCTTCCCCTATTACCTCGAAATCACCGTCTCTCGTAGCCAGCTCCTCGCCGCGGTTTATCGCCACGGCCGCCACTAGGAGGTCGGAAAACGCCTGCGGCTTGCCTAGGCCTATTAGTCCCAGCTGTAATCTGTGCGCCACTATGTAGTCCTCATAGACGGGGAAGACCACGCCTCCCGAGAAGTGTCTGTAGTAGATGATTTTTGGGATATTCCACTAATGTCACTGCGGTAATGTCTTCTCTGACCTCCTCCCCGCCCTAAGGGCGAGACTTTCGATTACCTGTAACTGGCTTGCGGGCCCTTACCCTCTCAATTACGGCACTCGTATCTAGTTCACAACGACAGCCTCTCCCGCGCCTTGAGGGTCTCCACGTCTACCGCGTCTAAATCCTCGGCTAGATCCTCGGGCCTTACGCCGAGCCTCCTCCTAAGCTCCTCCACTGGGACCCTCCCCTCCAGCCTCTTAACGACCTTGTCCACAATCCTCCTAAACTCATCCTCGTCCACCCATGAAGGGATGCTAACCGTCACTGTTTTGCCCATGGCCAAACCTACTTACCAAATTTAAAGATTTGCCTTTGTTAAAATAGCGCATTTAAAACCTCCGCCCTCGTCAATAGAGCCGCGGGTCTAGACGCTCGGCAGACTGCCCACCGCCGACGCAGACGATTTGCCAGCTCACGGCGCCCTTCTGGGCTGGAAGGAATATCTAGACGCGGCGTCGGGTAGGGCTACCCCGGCAAAGCCGACGCGGCGCCTCCCGCCGCGACCCGATCGCGGCTAGCCACCCGCGGGCGATGGGGCGGTTATTCTATTTCTAGGAGGGTCCTTCGACGCAACTTCAACTAGCCGAGGGGCATCCGGCGCCTCGTGTGGGAGTTTTTGGCACGTGCCAGCCTCCTGCTGAAGTCATTTTATCCAGAGTTTAGAGCGGCGTGCAGATTCAAGCCCTACGTCTCAACCTGCCTCGTTGACTCTTGGATCAGAAATTCGGCGGTGCGGCGAAGCCTTGGCTAGTTATGAGGCGCTTTAAAGATGGCGCGGTTGAGGCGGCTATGTGGCATAGCACCCATAAGGTGTGGTAAAGGTTTTAATCTTCCTCCGCGGTTGTTGACGTGCTCTCTCTTTCAAAGCCTTGGGTGGATTTAGAGAAGTACCGGCGAGATCGCCTAAAGGAGGCTTTATACGAGGCGGAACTCGCAGAGGAGTTTTTAAAAAACGGCGTTGTTCGAAACGCCGCCGGCAAGGCGTTTCAAGCAGTCAAGGCCTATCTGGCGGCTGTGGCCGCGGCGCAAAGGGACAAGGTAGCCGCCGCCTTCCCGGGCAGGCGCAGGCTGAGCCCCACTAAAGTCGTAGAGAGGGGGGATTGGATTATCGCCGTGATGCCGACATCTAGGATGCGGGAGGTGGCGGCCATAGTCGGCGACAAAGAGCTACGGCTAATGGTCGAGCTGGCCTTAAACCTCCACAAGTTTCAATACAACGGCCTTGATGGAGATGCAGAGGTGTCTAGATACGCCAGCGAGGAGATGGTAAAGAGAGACATAGAAGACGTAGTGGCCTACATCAAAAGAGCTGTGTCTAGTCAGCAATCTTAACGCGCGCCCCCAGGTCCTGCCTCCTCCCACGGCGCGCTGAGCCAATCGCCTTCTTCAACCCTCTAGCACCAAATAGCCCTCAGGCGCCGCCCAATAAGCCCCCCTGCACCTCCTCAGTACAACACCTCGACTTGGCAACCAGCAGAGCCCCCAGGTCGCCGCGTAGAAGCACGGCCCCGCCACAACCCCCAGCCGCGAGAAAATAAATGAAAGCAAGGGATGCTAACTGCGGCGGATGCTACGCCGAGCCGGCGGGCCGCCCTCCTCGGCGGACATCTTGAGACGGAAGGCCGCGACCTGCCTACGGCGGGGCACGTCTCGGCCGCCTCCCGGAAGACTTGAGCTTCCGTGTCGGCTCCATAGACCTCTCCGCATGTGGGCCATCCGCCAACTTCGGCCCGAAGGGCGCGTCGTCAACCTGGCCCCGGCGAGCCTCTCGGAGAGGGGGTCTGGCGGATTCCTCATCTTCGGAGCTCGGCACGATCCGGCGAGGCCTATGCCGCATTTCGCGAAAGCTAGAGCCTCTCCTGCATCTAAACGCCGCTAGACGATGCGAGCGGCTAAAGCCGCGGCGCCCTCTACGCCGTGGCAGGGAACAGCGGCCTCCCTCCGCCAGTTAAAAGCTCTTCCAACACAACGGCGTAGGCGCTTGCCTCGATCCTCTCAAGCGGCCACCTCCTCACGACCTCCAGCCTCCGATCGCTGTAGCAACGCCCCATGAGCGGGGAGTAGAAGCCGCAGTCCCTAGGGAGGAACTCGCCGATCACAGGCGGGCCCTCAACCACTCTCGCATCTCCTCTATACGGCGCAGTTATTTTGAGGTACCCCACCTCTTCCTTCTCGCCGCCGGTGTGCACAAAGACGCCTTCGTATAAGCCGTCGTCTCCCAGGAAAATCCACTTATCTCTCCAAACCCCCAGGATCAGATTAAGCGCGTAGTCAACGCCGCGGGAGGACTTCAACAAAAGAAAATCACCCAAGAAAACCCCAAACTCCTCACCCACATGAACACCCCCACCAGTGATGTAGACAGGCTCAAAAAAGCTAGTGTGCGCAACTTTGTACCTCTCAGCGAGCGGGCTGTAGTAGTTGGGAAGCCCCACAGCGTTAATCCAGTGAATGTCAATGTCGCAGGATTTACCAACTCTGCAGTTCCGCGGAGGCTTCAAAGGAATCCGGGGATTTTTAGCAACTCCGACAAGCGGGGTCGCCAAGTAACCTTCATTTATGGAGTACCAGCCTATATGAGCCCACCCAGCACCCCCGAGGTATAGGTATATGGCATTGTCCGCAAATAAAAGCGGCGTAGCGAAGCGCACCTCGCCGCGTCTGCTGAAATAAGCAGGCGGGCGCCGTCCGACCAGTAGCAACACATCGTCAAAACTCTCAAGCCGTATCTCGGGAACCCGGTGAAGGCAACCGCCGCGGGCCCCCAGAGGCCAAGATCTCAAGTCTTCGCCCAGCGAGAAGTTGGCATAAGAGGGCCCCTCCACCAGCCTCACGTCATCTTTGAAGGGGGCCGTGATCTTCAGATACCCCACCTCTTCCTTCTCGCCGCCGGTGTGCACAAAGACGCCTTCGTATAAGCCGTCGTCTCCCAGGAAAATCCACTTATCTCTCCAAACCCCCAGGATCAGATTAAGCGCGTAGTCAACGCCGCGGGAGGACTTCAACAAAAGAAAATCACCCAAGAAAACCCCAAACTCCTCACCCACATGAACACCCCCACCAGGGATGTAGACAGGCTCGGCTATATGCCCGCCGTCGAGACCGTACAGCCTAAGAACAGAACGCGTGTAGTAGGCAGGGTATCCCTCCGGAAACTCCAAAACCCTCACCGCGCCCATAGGCGTCAGCCCCACGCCGCCTCTCACCAGCCTAACGGGACGCCGGCCCTCGGCAACCGCAGGAGGCCACAGATGCCTACATCTAAACGCGCCGGGCGCCTCCCCGATGAGGAAGCCTAGAAACTCCGGTCGCCCCACTAGAGAGCTGAGAGAGGCGGCAGGCGTGTAGACAACGCCGTCGGCCTCCACTGCGAGACACTCCACCCTCACCAGCGGCGCGGCCGCGTAGAGCGGGGGATCGCCGCCCCAGCTGTGCGTAGCCCAGATCGCACACTCGGAAACCCCAACGGCGATTCTAGACGGTCTCTCGAAAACCTGCCAGGCCCCCGGCCCCTCCAGCTCTGTGGAAAAAACGGCGAATTCCTCCCCCTCCGCCAACAGGCCTTCGAGCGCCCTCTTCATTTCGGCAGAGGAAGTGCTTGTACATAGGCCTCCACCAGCTCCTGCACATCCGCCGCCTTCTCAACCTTCTCCACAGAGCCGAAGGCGGCAACGGCGTCGTCGAAAATCCTGCCGAGGAAGGACTCGTCGGCGAGACTTCCCAGCGTGACTTCGGCGTCGTAAATCACGGCCCTCCCGCCGCGGAAAAGCACGACGACAAACACCACCTTTGTGTCTTTGCCAGACAGCACCGGCATTGTAAACACCGGGCTGAAGACAAAGGCGCTCGACACGCCCCCGCCGCTGGCCCCAGCCCCCGCGAAGGCCGCCACGACAGAGGCAAGAGAGGCGGAGGCTCTAGAGGGGCCGACGTCCTTAATGAAGGCGAGGAGGCGTTGGGCCCGGTCGGCGACGGCCAGAAACTCCGACTTCAGAGCTAGATAGTCTAAGTCTCCTTCTGGCGGATACTTCGGCAGCCTGTCCAAGTTCTTCACCTCCACCCACAGAAGCCTCCCGGTAGGCAACACGCCGAGGAGATCAGGCCTGGGGCCAGTCCCCACGTATATCTGAAGCCCCTTGCTGTTGGGCCCCAGCCCAGTCAGCGCGCCGTAGGAGCCGGCGGTCACGCTCCCAAAGCCAGTCGGCAGGCCCACCTCGAAGCCGAGCATGCGCGGATCGGCGCCGAGGAGTCCAGAGATCGCAGGGCCCACGAGGTACTTCACCCCAGTCTCTCTCATATCCACAAGCCCATCGACCGCAGAGGAGTCAAAATCCATAACATGAGTTCTAAACGCCACGCCGCCAAGAGAGACGTCGTTGCCCCTATATACGATCCCCTTAGAGGCGCGGCCCACAGCAGCCGCCACAAACGCATCGTTATACCCCACAACCACCGTCTTGCCCCTTGACGAAATCCTAGCGGCTAGCAAATGCTCCCCCTCCCTAGCGTCGTAAAGCCGCAACAACTCCCACACGTACTCTCCCATAGACACAGTTAAAGACTTTTCCACAGACAAAGCCGATCTCGAAAACATCCTTAATACTCCCCTCTCAGAGCCTATATAGTACAGCCTCAGCGAGCCGCCTTGATCAACACCAATTTTTCTCTTGCCCACAAATACAAACTGATAACTCCCACCGACGCGCTTAAGCAGATCCTCCGATGTAAATATAGGCCCAGGCGTCTTGTAGTCGAAGGCCGCCAACGCCGCGAGCTGTCTATAGCCTAGCCAATGTTTGTTGTTTAGAAGCGACGCAACGTCGACAAAGGAGGAGGCTATGCCGACCCAGCGGGCTGCCTCGACCTCCTGGGCGTACGTGGAGAAGGCCTGGAGGGCTCCCGCCACGAAACAGTCGGCGTATTCGCCGTATTCAGAGGCCGCGGCGTAGAGCTCCTCTGCGAAGGAGGCCGACAAGTTCAGCGGCTCGCCGAGGTAGAGCATCACGGCGCCACCCCCCGCCAAGACAGCCGCAAGAGGCTTAACCCTCGCCGCTACGGGGCCGGCCGCCAGGAGAGCCGCGTCCGCCACCTCCCCCCAAGGTATTCTGCCAGACGACACGTCAAGATAGGCATCCCAGCCCAGCAAAACGCCGTGGGCCAACAAGTCGACGTAGGCGATGGCCCTCCCGGCCGCAGCCAGCCTCCCGGCGAGCCTAACCGCCGAGGAGGACGCCTTAGCCGCCGACTCGCCCAACTTCACCCCAAGAAGGGAGCCCCCCGTGGCAAAGAGGGAGTAGACCCCCGCCGCGACGTCCGCCTCCGTCGCGACGCCTGCCAGGCCCAGTTTAGAGGCTGCCCACATCCGCCCAGCCCCCCGCGCCGAGAGACAGCGGTCCCGCCACACGGCGCCCACCACCAGCTCCCCCAGCCCCCACAAGAAGTTGAGGACAGAGCCGTTCTGCGTGGCCAACCTATTCCGCACGTAGAAAGACGAGCCGCCCCACGAGGCCGACTCGTTCAAAACCCGCAACCTATACGACAACACGTAGAAGCCCTCCTCCCCCGCCGAGCCGTAGAGGTAGAAATCCTTAGCGGAGCGAGGCGGAACCACCACGTCGAAACTCATCACGGGAGGCCCCTTGGGGGACCCCACGCCGGATTTGTTGGACAGATGAACCTCGACGGCCCAACGCACCGTGGCGTTGCTGGGGTTCACCAAGAGGAGGCGGCCCTGGCCCCCCAGCTGGACGTCGAAGACGAGAGGCACCACGTAGGTCAAATCGGGCTGGAGGCGGAAGACGACGGAGCCGAACCTCCTCTCCACAGACGTGACGTTGTAGCCGAAAGGCCTCACGAGGAGCGAGGCCTCCCCGGCGTCGAGCCCGAAGACAGCCGCGAAGGCCAAAGCCTCTTGAAGAGCAGGAGGGCCGCAGGAGGAGTCGACGACGTCTTGAGAAATAGAGACGCCTGGCCGGGAAGGCCAGTGGAAGGCGTAGGTGAGTCGCTGGCCCGCCAGGACTCCGGCCCTCCACAAGGCGCAGGCAACCCGCTGAGGCGACACGTCCGCCAACACAAGCTGGCCGTCGGAGACGGTAACTCTGA
>Ga0326762_1000947_pt1 | contig 11120 bp, 10 predicted proteins | sample NORPS_S_FD_207669 | JGI IMG/M metagenome (GOLD analysis project Ga0326762, IMG submission 207669) | Hot spring sediment microbial communities from Norris Geyser Basin, Yellowstone National Park, WY, United States - NOR.PS_S | ecosystem: Environmental > Aquatic > Thermal springs > Near-boiling...
GCTATCGTCATAGAGCATGGTGTTGACGAGCTTGTCAAGAGTTTCACCTGGAGCCCCGGGGATTACGTGATGTACAGTGGTAGGATTGAGAGGTACAAGAACGTAGACCTACTAGCGAGGATCGTGAAGAAACTCAACGAGAAACACAGGTTAAACCTTAGACTAAGGATATTCGGGAGAGGACCCTACAGGGGTAGGCTAGAGAGACTCCTGAAAGAGCTAGGGGTTCCCTTCGAGATAGGAGACTTCAAACCCTACAAGGAGTATGTAGAGACCTTATCCCACGCTACACTCTTCGGCCTCCTCTCCGAGAGAGAAGCCTACGGACAAAGCGTTAACGAAGCTAACGCAATGGGAACTCCAGTAATCACAGCCAAGCCGTGGGGCTTAAACTTCGAAGGAAGACCACGTACACTAACAATAGATCTAAGGTGGAGCGTAGACAGGATAGTAGATGAAGTCTACAGGCTCCTAGAGAGAGCTCCCAAGGAGAAACCGGCAGATATACCAACATGGAGTGATGTAGCGAGAGCATACGAGGAGAGACTTTATAAGGGATAACACTAAAACGCTTCCATCCACTAGGAATGATTGCTTGGACACACAATTAGTAAGTAAAGTAGGAAGGCAAAGAAAATATTCAGGCTACATCAAGAAACATGAGTTCCATTATTTCCATCTATTACAGAGGATTCTTTGTCATACGCGGTTGTCGAGGCTATGGTGCTGGGTACCATCCCTATAGCCTCTAAAGTTGGCGGTGTTCTAGAAATCGTTAGGTCTTCTTCTACAAAGGACTTCTTGTTTAAACCAGGAGACACATATGACTTTATTGAGAAGTTAAAGGCGCTTACAACACAGCCTAGGGAAACCGTTGTAAACTTCGCCACAAAGTGCAGAGAGCATGTTGTAAAAATGTCTAACGAGGAGAGCCTGGGGAGAGAATAGTTGAAGCGTTTAAGGAGCTTTAAAATAGTCTTATGATGCTGAGCCTGGAGACTTGTTGAGGAGTACTATAAGCAGGGCTCAACGGTCTTAGATTTCGATGCACGGCCTTTCATAATCTCCCGTGCTCTTAGGAAGATAGGGCACGATGTTGTTGCTTTCGATATTGATCCCGAACCATATATGAGGATTAGTGGAGTGTGCAACGTTAACGTTGTTAGGCGTGGTCTTGAAAGAGACGAGTTAAGCGTTAATAATGTTGACTGTGTTGTGTTTATAGAATTTTTGGAGCACCTGCATTATTACTATGTGCCTTTAGTTTTAAGCAAGATAATTAGGGCTCTTAAGCCTGGAAGAGTACTAATACTAACAACGCCCAGCATAGCATCTCTATTCAAAAGACTAAGACTGTTACTAGGTGTTCAACCCATATATCAATACCGTGAGAGAGTACACATTGTAAGGAAGTAGTATCGTTGCTTAGAGAAACAGGATTAGAGGTAATAAAGGCTTATTACTCAATAGTAAACGACTTAACATAGTGAGGATTGTTTAAAGAATCCTACAAAACCAGACATCTTAAGGCTCTTAGCATACCCCATAGTAAAGATTAGGCCAAGCCTAGACAATTAATAGCAACTATCGCAGTAAAGACTCGAGAATAAACAATGTAAGTACAAGAGAGATGGGGGTAATGATATTTACTATATTATCTAAGAAATACGATTCCAAAGCTCAACTATTAGTGAGTGAAAGAAAAGTCGGCATAATGCTAAGAAGACCTAGGTATGAGTAATATGACATCAATCCTTGTAGTTACAGAGCGGTACTGGCCTGATGGTAGTGGTGGAGAGCTCGCAACCCACCTCATAGTTGACGCGCTGAGGAAGAGGTTTAATGTTATTGTTGTTACGGGTACAGGAAATCCCTCTAGGGTACCTGGTGTAGAGTATATCTATGAACCACTGCTTTCAAAGAGGGAGAAGCCTGTATTGTGGGTGAATACCTCGAGGCTGGTTAATACACGGAAATTCCAGGGGCTTCTCCATGAAAGCAATGTCGTGTATATACCCCGCTTTGCTTTTCCCATTATACCACATGCAAAGAGGCTGGGGAAGAAGGCTGTGGTTCACCTGCATGATTATATTCCAATATCATACACGGCCACTGTATTGGCTCCATACGAAGAGCACAGGCATCGTATCACCTTAGACGACATCAAATTGGAGTGCATGAGGGGCCTCAATTACTGTCTAGGAATAAATCTCCTATGGTGGCTACCAAAACTAGCGAGAAAGTGGATTTCTCAAGCAGATAAAATAATATGTGTCTCTAGGAGGCAAGCCGAGATAATAGCTGATCAAGCACCAGAGCTTAGGGACAAGATAGAGGTTGTGTACAATCCACTACCACCAGAAACAATTAATGCTGGGCCAAGGAAAGAGCTTGACGACATACCCACATTTCTATATGTTGGGGGAGACAGCTATATAAAAGGATTTCATATACTCTTAAAAGCTATAAAGGAATTGGGTAGACAGGGGGTTAAAATAAGACTTATATTAGCGAATAGATATAGCCATGAAAGTATGAAGATCTTGAATACATTGAGCCACAAATACGAGAATCTAAGGATTGAGGTTGTTGGAAGAGTAGAATATCACGAACTTATAAAACTTTATGAGAAAGCATGGGCCTTAGTATTTCCATCAATATGGGAAGAGCCATTGCCATATGCTATAGTAGAATCTTTATTAACAGGAACCATACCAATAACATCTAAAGTAGGCGGCATAATAGAGATAGTTGATAAAACACCTGCGGAAAAATTTTTATTCACATCTGGAGATATAGATGAGTTTATAGGCAAAATAGAGATGTTTATATCACTATCAAAAAACGAGGTTTTAGATATCGGCACGAGATTGAGAGAACATACATTTAAAATATTTGATAAAGAAAAATTGAGAAAAACGTGGATCTTTTCATATCTTTAATAAATTAAGGAATATATTAATAAAGCCTATTACGCGACTTTATAATTAGGTAATTAGGGAACATGCAAGTAATACATAATTATTGACGCACTTTGGTAAGGAAAATTAAGAGAACATTTTGGTAGTAATATCATGATAATAACAATTGTAGGTCTTTCGGCAGAAGTCACTAATAGTTGCCGTCTCAAAGAACACTAAAAAGAACTTATGGACATGGGAATACAGTTTGATAAAACCGTGACTCTAATTAATGGTGTTGACAAAGATGTTTTTAGGCATATGAACAAGGATTACGCTAAAACACTGGTTGAGGAAGTCTTTAGGATTAGGTTAAAGGACAAAGTATTGTTGCATGTGAATCCAGGGCCACGCAAAGGTACTCATACTTTCATAAAAGCTGTTGCCATGTTAAGAAGAATTTACGGAAACAATTTCACATTGCTAATAGTTGGAAGACCGGGATTCCAAACGTACAGAGAATATGTAGGAGGTATTGTAAGAAGTTCGAAGTTAGAAGAGAGCAAGAAGATACTTGGTCATGTAGAAAATAAGCGGCTACCAATACTTTATAATATGGCAGATGTTGTACTCGTGCCTTCATATTCTGAGGGGAGTCCTCTTGTGATACCAGAAGCTCTTGCATGTGCTACTCCTGTTGTTGCAACAAATGTTGGTGGAAATCCTGAGTACCTTGCCCTTACAGGCCTGAGTAACTTGTTAGTTAAACTAAATAAATATGATTCTTCCTTAGACTTAGCTATAACAATTAGTAGAGCATTAAATACTATTAAATATTAGGATAGTGATACCCCATTCCACAGTTCTAGATTGGTATGATATCGCTAAAATATATCTTAGACTTTTCAAGATAATCATGCGTGTATCATAATAACCAAAAAACTTATGGAATGCCGCTGGGAGACGTAGTTGGTTCTCCGCATAATTGAGTTATGTCCCGAATTTCTTCCTTGCCCCCCTAGGAAAGGTGGAGCCATTGAAAGGTATGTGAATGGTATCTCCAAAGCGATGGAAAAACTTGGCGCAGAGATTCATCTCATAACTATTGAGAAGAGGCGAGATATCGATTATGGAGGAGTACACGTGCATGTAATAGATTTGCCACAATCTATTATTTATAATTTCCGTAAACTATATTCAGCATTGCTTCCTGTGAGTGATTTATCGAATGGTGATATTCCGTATTTAACCATGAAATTGTTAAGGTTATTTGATAAGATCAGAGAATCCTATGATGAGATAGATGTTATACACAGTCACTACTTTACAACTTCATTCGCCCCTTTACTTTACAAAATAACTAGAAACAAAAACGTAACTATAGTAGGTCATCTTCACAATGAGCCGAAGCGTAACCGAGTAAACAAAAAGCTCATAGAAGCATATGATGCCCACTTAGCTGTAAGCAATTATGTCAAAAAACGAACCATAGAGCTATTAAAAGTAAACCCAGGTAAAATAGGCATAGTCTATAACGCAATTGACACAGATTTTTTTAAGCCATGCAAATCCTCCGAGAAAATAGATAAAAGGAAGAAGTTTGGAGTAGAAGACAATGACTTCGTAATAATATTTGTCGGACGAATAGTACCTGAGAAAGGACTTCATCACTTAATATTAGCATCTAAGATCTTAAAACAGAAAGGCTACAAATTCAAATTGCTTGTTGCAGGTCCTCTAGGACACTTTGACATAGAAAAATTAGAAGGCTACCCCAAGTTTTGCTTCGAATCAATGAATAAATTAGGATTGTCTAAGACTATTAAATATATCGGACATTTAGATAAAAAGACTACTAAGGATCTTTATTGTGTGTCAGATCTTGTTGTAGTTCCTTCTATAGGTCCTGAGGCATGTCCCACAGTGGTTTTAGAGGCTATGGCTATGGGTAGGCCTGTTGTAGCGTATCCTAGTGGTGGTATACCAGAGTTAATACCGCCTTATGGCGGCATAATTGTTAAAGAGAAGAGTCCCAGGCTCCTTGCAGAGAGTATTGAGATGGCTATGCAAGGCGTATACTCATTTAACGAGTCTGCTACCGTGGAATGGGTAAAAGAGAGATTCTCATACATGGTTGTTGCTCAGAGGCTTCTCAAAATATTTGAAAGGATGCGGAGTTAAAGGTTATTGTGAATGCGGAGAGCATTTATTATAGCACCGAACATTGGCCTCTCTTTTGGCGGCGGCGGAGGAGTAAAGGTTGCTCTATACATGGCTCAAACGCTTCTGGAAAATTATTGGAGGGTTCACTTGGTCTCGCTTAGTGGTTGGAAAGTAAGTGAGCTAGACAGGGTTCACGGTACTAGCTTAGGAAAATACCATAGAGAGGAAAAACTAGTGTTAAACTATCTGTTTGGAGCCAAAGATAACCCCATGATTCCATTTCCCATAGCCGTGAAACTCGTAGCATCATACATAGAAAGGTTAATAACGTTATATTCTCCGGATCTAGTAATTTTCCATGACGATATACCAAAGATAAATGAGGATGTGTTTAAATATGTTTCAAGCACTATACTTTACTCTCACTTTCCATATGCTGTACGCGCATATTTTAATATCGTAGATGCTGTTGAAGTTGGGTTGAAGAAGTATCAGAGCTATAAGACAAGGCTTTACTACAACGCTCTCAGGAGGGTAGTTTATTGCGATTACATGCCTAAGGAGGTGGATCTAGTAGCTAACTCCACAGTGACTAGAATCTTCATGGAGGCTCTGTGGAGGAGGGGTGTGAAGGTACTGTATCCTCCTGTTACCTTCCAGCCTAGACCCCTGGAGAGGCTTAAAGACAACTTCATAGTCCTAGTTGGTGGTCAGCCTAATAAGAGGGTTGGCGATGCTGTGAAGGCCCTTGCTGAGCTGAGGGATAGGGGTAGGCCCATCCCTAAGCTCTACGTCGTAGCACAGCACTTCGTACCGTGGTATAAGGAGTGGTTAACGAAACTAATCCAAAGGCTCGGGCTACAGCAGTACGTTCACTTCATGGAGAACCTACCCCAAAGAAATCTACTTGAGCTGTACACCTCCGCCAAGACAGTCCTGAGTACAGCACACTTCGAACCGTTCGGGATGAGCATCGCGGAGGGTATGGCATTCCGTGCTGTACCAGTAGTGTACAGAGGTCCTTTAAGCGGTCCATGGGTAGACATAGTAGATAGGGGTAGATACGGTGTGGGTTTTGAAACCACCGAAGAGCTCGCAGTAGCTATAGAGTGCTTAATGAGCTCTGATAATACAGAGCTCTTAGAATTGCAGGAAAGAGCGTATATTGGTTTCCGCAGATTTTCGTTTGAGGTATTCAAGGAAAGCATCATTAAATTACTAGATCTTTATCTCTAATAATCATCTTATGATGTTTAAACAAAATGATATCTCGCAACATGCAATGAAGAGACAAAAGCTTATTTGAAAGAGGTGCTGAGAGATTTGAAAGACATCAACATAAAACATATAATTTTAATCGAACTTCTGCTTATAGTAGCCATACTTGTATGGAGGGTTACTGAGGTTAGGTATAACGTAGGCGTTTACGATGCTCTCATCAATACTAATCTCATAGGAACTCTACTTCTAATTCTAGCTTCGTCTGTTCTATTCTCGTATATTGTTTTGAAGAGGCTGAGTGGGGGTGTTTTACTTCTCTTTTTTACCTTATATCTGCTATTAGGCTTTCTATCTCCCTATATTGCTAATTTTCTATACTACTTTCACAGAGATGTATACTTACATCTTCCATACTCTCAAGCAATTGTTAGAACAGGACATATATCATTGTATGCCGGTCGCTGGGATATTTCAAGCTTTCCTGGAGCATTTGTATTCTACTCGATTCTCATGGAGATAATGGGGCTTAATTCTATTAATATAGCAGGCGTGTTCATGGCAGTGAGCTATATCATTATGTTTGTCAGTATAATGATGTTCTTTACAAGCTTCTCCCTTAAAACATGGCGTATAAACGAAGGCCTCGTGTTGATGATAACTGTTCAGCTGCTACCCTTTATAACCAGGTATGCTCCACGGCCGGACTTTCCATTTAGATTCCACTTTGCATTTCTTCTATCATTACTTTACTTAGCACTTTTCATTGTCTTGATAAAAAACAATGACAAGAGGGTTAGTACTGCTGTTTATCTTGCTATAATATATTTATCGATAGTTTTTACTCACCCCTTCTTCTCGCTATATATCCTCCTCGCCTTATTATTCTATGTGGTTGGGTTACATGTATTAGCACGTTTTAATATGGTGAATGATAAAGCTAGATCCATTGCAACATTATCGCTTATTTTAGTCGTAATTATCTTCTTAATTCACGTATCATACGTTGTCGCAAACCCTCTGCTCAGGCAAACATATAGCTTGGTATTTAGTATTGAAGAGATACCAAAGTTCTTTGAGAGTTCAACTCCCATTATTATCACAGCTCAGAGCATTATGGTTCAAATATTTGCTACAGTCGTTAGGCTCTTATGGCGAGCTACAGTACTTATAGCGGTTTTCTATACGATAGTATTGATTCTAGCTGTTCTTACTCGAAGGAGAATGCCAGTACTTGGGGTAAGTCTTGGTGTAGCAGCTATTGCTGTGAGCATTCCTTTAATAATAAGCTTTTTATGGTGGGAGAGATCCCTGGTTTTCGTTGGCATAGCTTTGGTTATCGCGGAGTATGAGTCTTTTCATTTTCTATTGGAAAAAGGTTTGAGTAGAAGATTGTTTACTATTTTATCGAAAACTTTATCTGTTATCGCGCTACTGTCCATTGTGACGTCCCCTCTAATTGTATGGGAGAGCCCGAAGCTTGTAGATGAATGGCATGGAGTGGAAAATACGCTGTTTCTCGATACTATAGCTCACAGCATTTCCTCTCCTTACACTTACATTGGTGTAGCTTCGAATATTGAATTCACCTATTACCTGGTAGTCGATAATGTAACAACTTCTAACAAGAATATTTTTGACCCCTTATACCATGCGTTCTATCTGAATCCATGTGATGCATCCTACCCCTATGCACTTTCTCAGAAAGACCCTGATTATGGATTTATAAGTATCAAAGAGTTAGCAGTTTGTAGAAATATTGTATGGAGCTCTGGAGTTTCATACATATTCGAGTAAAAGTATCAAGAGTGGTTTCATCTCAGAGTTTGTGTATAGTGGCACAAATCCTAAAATCTTACCACAAGTCTTTGCAAGCACGTCCTTTATATTGGGTAAGCTCACTGTATAATATGACAACAAAGCTATTTGAGCGTGATATTTTATGAATATCTTAGCAATAACGCACGGGTTGGGATTAGGTGGTGCTCAAATATCTACTCTTGAACAACTCGAATTATTAAAAAAGAAGAAAAAAGTGGATATTAATGTGTTAATATGCCATGGTGCTAATAAAGAATTTGTTCATAATCTGTCCTTGGTAGCTCACGTGTATAAAGTGCCTTGCACCAAGGATATGGACTACCCGATAATGGATGTTGGGAAGATATATAGATATTTGGAGTGGGCAGATATTGTTTGGATAACTGATGAGATTTATCCTATAGCGCCACAGATAAAGAAAACTAAGAATGTCCCCATAGTTGGTCATCTCCATTCCTATGCTTTGATTTGTCCTTGGTGGGGGGCACTATACGGTTTCAGAGAGCCTTGCCTTGAGAAGTGCTCTGCTTGGAGGATTACTAGGTGTAAACAGGGAATAAACCTTGAGCTAGCGAAAATTGGTTTGATTAGTGGTGCAAGGGCTGGGCTCTACTGGCTACTAGATTTCGTTAAGGGCCCTCTTGACTATTATGAGTGGTCTAAGCTGGTGGATGGCGTCGTAGAGTCTATTGATGCGTTTATAGCTGTCTCCAAGGCTGTACGGGATATTCACGCTAACCATTTACCCAGTCTTAACAATAAGCCCTTTAGCACTATTTATAATCCTATTACTGAGCCCTTGAGGTATATTGAGCCTGAACCCCGCGAGCCTTACAGTAACTATGTACTCTATGCTTCTGGGTCTAACCCTGGTAAGGGTCCTCACCTATTGTTGAAGGCATGGCAAGAGGTTTCTAAAGAGTTTAGGGATCTAAAGCTCTATATGGTTGGGTGCAGGGGTTCCTGGGTCGAGAGGTCAGCTGAGAGAATGGGTTTGAGGAATGTTGTTTTCTCCGATAAGCTTTCTTTGGATGAGTACTCCAGACTTATGTATAAGGCTAGAGCTATTGTTATGCCTTCCATCTGGCCCGAGTCTTTTGGTAGAATATCTGTTGAGGCTAATAGGCTTGGTGTTCCAGCTATTGTTAGCTCTGCTGGTGGTTTGCCTGAGACTATTGTTGATGGCATTACAGGTTATATCTTTAAAGCAGGTGACGTTAACGATCTTATTAAGAAGATTATGTGGATTTTAGAGAAGGATTTTGATAGAGGAGAGATTATTAAATTTAGTTATGAGAGAATTAATCCGCTGAGAGAGGTGGAGAAGCTAGTCAAGTTCTTTGAGAGCGTGATTAGTTATGGAAAGTAATACTAGGAGGTACCTTCTTGAAGGCTTACTGTATTACCTAAAATTTATTCTATTCATAAGACCGATAAGAAGAGTCATTACTCGCTCATTAGAAGAGTCTTAATGCGTAAATATTACGAGTTTATGCCCTGGACTGTGTTTATGGTCCTCAATCGCGATGTGGGAGCGTGTTTAGTAGATGGTTCAAGGTACTACATGTATGCTTGGAGGTATGAGGAAAAACCTTCAAGCCTGTCTAAATGTTTGTTAAATGTTTTAGGGCACGGTGTTTTTGTTGATGTTGGGGCTTATGTCGGGTTCTATACTGTTTTGGCCGCTAAGCATGGTTGGAGGGTTGTTGCTTTCGAGCCTAACCCCATTAACTTGATTCTTTTGAAGTACAATATTGCTCTTCACGGTGTTGAGGATAGAGTTGTAATTGTTGGTAAGGCTGTGGGCGATGTTCAAGGCTATGCTAGGTTCTCAATAGCCTCTAGCCCTTCCGAGAGCTCTTCCACAAAATATTTACGGGATGAGCTAAGGTTGGTTGATATTGTTGTTGAGGTTACAACTATAGACTCCGTCTTAGAGTCTTTAGGTGTTAAAGATGTTGATAGTCTTGTTGTGAAGGTTGATGTTGAGGGTTTTGGGTTAAGGGTTTTAAGGGGTGCTATGAGGACTATTGAGAGGTTTAGGCCTTATATTCTGTTTGAGGTTCATAGAACTTTTGATGAGGAGGATGAGATCTACGCTCTTAGAATGCTTAAAGATCTAGGCTATGGTTTTGTAGTCGTAGAGCCGAGGTCTAGGAGAAACTTTATTATCTACGCTTATCCAAGGGAGAGGGGGTGTTTATGCTGTGAACGGGTATGATCCTGTTATAGGTGTTGTGGGGTTAGGTTATGTAGGCTTAGCATATGCTCTTGCCTTTTCTCTCCACGGCTTTAGGGTTATTGGTATTGATATAGATGATGGGAGGGTTAAGGCTGTGAGGAGCGGTGCTGTAGAAGGCTTCCCGAGGGAGGCGATGGAGAAGGTTGTTGATCGCTATCTCTACGTATCCACGAGCTATGCTGATCTCGGGGATGTAGATGTAGTCTTCATAGCTGTTAACACCCCTACGAAGCCTGATGGTTCTCAAGATCTATCACAGGTCGTATCAGCCCTAGAGAGCTTAGCTAGTGTTTGGAGGAACGTCGACCATGGTTACAAGGTAATTGTGTTGAAATCAACTGTTCTGCCTGGAACAACGAGGAGTCTAGCTGGATACGCTAGGAGGGTTCTAGGCCTACGGTACCTGACCGCATAGGTTTTGTTTATAGCCCAGAGTTTTTAAGAACAACGAAGGCTCTAGATGATGTCCTCAAACCATTCAGAGTTGTTATCGGTGGGATGGATGAGAGGTCTTCTAGCTATACTGTAAACCTGTTTAGAGAGCTTTACCGTAGGGTCGGCTATGAGCCACCAATGTATATTGTGTCTCCGGAGGAAGCAGAGCTAATCAAGTATGCATCAAACGTCTTCCTAGCACTAAAAGTTGTGTACGCCAATCTCATAGGGCTTGTCTGTAGAGAGATTGAGAATTGCAATGCATGGAGGGTTATGGAGGTGGTAGGTCTAGACCCAAGGATTGGGAGAAGCCATATAATGCCAGGAATGCCCTATGGAGG
>Ga0326762_1000950_pt1 | contig 11099 bp, 12 predicted proteins | sample NORPS_S_FD_207669 | JGI IMG/M metagenome (GOLD analysis project Ga0326762, IMG submission 207669) | Hot spring sediment microbial communities from Norris Geyser Basin, Yellowstone National Park, WY, United States - NOR.PS_S | ecosystem: Environmental > Aquatic > Thermal springs > Near-boiling...
CCCTCTTATCCTGATACAACAACATGATTATCATATCCACGTCTACGCCCGTCTTTAAGGCCTCCCTCACGAGCTCTAAATCGCCCTCCCTACCCCCCAGCCTGAAGTGGACAAGCATTCTGTAGCATGTGCGGACGTCTGTACAGTGCTCCGCCATATGCCACAGGTCTTTAAACAGCGGCTTCACCCCATGCATCTTAAGCACATCCCAAATCGACACCTCGTAAATCTCCGCCTCCATATCCTTCTTATACCTCTTTTCAGCAGATACAACATCTCTAAACTTCTCCCGAGCCGCCCTCCACGCCCTCTTCTCCTCCTCCCTTCTCCTCCTCTCAAGCTCCTCCAGCTCCCGCTTCTGTTTTTCGAGGATGTGGTAGTAGGGGTATTTCCTCACCCACTTCATCGCCTCACCTCCTTCTTCACAATCTTTTCAATTTCTGTCATTAATTTGAAAAACTGCCTGCGCCACTCCCCGTGGCGTGGAGCCTTAGGCGAATGTGCCAGGATGGGCGGGATCTTCCGCATATACGCCCTGGCCACCACGGGGGAGTAGGGCAGGACAACCGTGGCGGCGGCGTCTCTATACTTGACGGAGGTCTTCTCCTCAGCCATGTTCAGAACCAAGATCATATGCTTCGCGTCGGCTTTAAACTCGCCGATGAACTCTAGGCCGGGTGGGTCTGCCACAGCCACGGCGATGTCGAGACGCGGCGTCTTGGCCATGGGCGGGAGGTCGATGACGGCGGCGTCTAGCCGCATCTCCTCAAAGGCCCTCAACGCCGAATCCAGCCTATCCGGCGTGCGCACCACAGCCACCGGCACCTCCTCCCTCCCCGCGTGGATTCCCTCAGCGGCGTCCACCGCCATCAGCCTAGCCGCCATAGGCACAGGAGACGCGTCAACCAGCCCCACAGACGCCACAGCCGCCGCCATGTACAAAGCGGCAGAGGAGGCGAGGACGGTCTTCCCCGTCCCGCCCTTTATGAATGAAAAACCTATCTTAATCATTTCTTTGAAATCAGCAACAGAGCCACCTTGAGGTAGGGGTCGTCCCGCTTCTCAAGCACCTTCAGCAACACCTCCCGGTCTATGCAGGCGGCCAGCTTCAGCGCCACGTCCTCAGGCGCGGAGGCGAGGAGCCTAATGAGGAGCTCCCCCCAGTCCTCAGCCTGCCGAGACACGGCCGGAGGCTGGGCGGCTGGAACATGTGGTTGTTGCGGCGTCTGGGGCTGAGACACCTGCGTCTGTACGTACTGAGGCGTTTGAGGCGCCTCTTCGGGTTCGTTGTTGTTGTTTTCGAGGATGTTTATGAGACCTTTTTTGATTTTGAGCATATGGCCCCCGGTGGGGGGCCGGAAAAACCCTACCTCCGCCTATCTGATGTACAGCACTCTGCCTATTTGATGTACAGCAGGCCGTCGGCCGTGGAGCCGATCCTTAACACTCCTTCTGTCTTCTCTATGGCGAGGACAGAGGAGCGTGGGATCCTCAACCCGCATGAGAGGTAGATGTACTGCGAGTCGGCAGTGTAGCGGAACCTGCCCCACACCACCAGCTCCGACCCCGGGTTCTTCAAGGCGGCCTCAGCGGCCTTGCACACCGACGGCGATGAGGTATATGACAGCCCGAAGAAGGCCGTGAGTGCTATAATGGCCATAGCCAGCACCGCCACGAGGTCGAGGTACTCCTCTATCATGGCTTAAACCGGCAGTAGAGGCTCAGCGCCTTGTAGGCCAGGCCTGGGTAGGCGTTTATTACGCCAGAGGTGGCGCATATGGCAAGCCCCGTTATGCGTTGCACGGCGGAGGGGTCTCCCGCCTCTGCGTATCTATAGGCCTCCGGCCAGTAGAGAAAAACAGCAGATAAGTCGGTCTTGCGGATTTCGACGGGTTTGATGAACACCATGGCCGCCACAGCTAGGGCGAATATGACGGGTATAAGCGCTATTTCAAGTCTCATGGCGGTTGAATAGAAGCTGGGGAAAAACCTTAAGCTGGAAAAAATCAGCAGTTTACAACCACCAGCCTCACCTTGACGCCGGACGTCTCTACCTCAACCGCCTCAGGTCTGAAGTCTGTGGCGGAGTTGCAGGTGGCGGCGTAGTGGGTGATGGTGCTGTCTTGCGCCCGCGGCATGACCAAGACGCAGCTGGTCAAGGCGATCGTGGCGTTTTTCGCGGTGTAGGTCTTGCCGAGCAGATTTTGAATAGACTGGGGACACTGGCCTAGGCCCAGCACGTAGACTGGCACAGCTGTGGCTCCGGGGCTGGCTCTGTCGGTGAGCACCCACTTGCCGTTTATGTACGTGTAGTTGGCGGGGTACAGCCTCACGGCCGCTGGCGTGTCTAGGTGGGCTGTCTTCTCCGCCGCTATAGACGCCGCGGCGGATATGAGAGGCGCTTGGCTTGAGTTGAACATGCCCAACACCGCCGCCGCTACCACAGCCGTGGCGGCCACAGCCGCGACAGCGGCTAGGAGGTATCTAAAGGTCAGCATCTCCGCACGACGTCTAAAACGCTTCTGGCGCCTTTGGGGTAGCCCACCACGTCGGCCCAGGTCTTAAACAGAAGCGCCGTCTCTGGGCGCCATATCGCCACTGTGCTCCCCGGCGCGGCGTCTAGCACCTGCCCCACCAGCGGCAGGACGAGGATGGGATCCCAGGGGAATATCCTGGAGGCGTTGATTAAGAGGCAACTTCCAGCGGCTTCGCCTATCTTGACCCACGTCCCGCCGCGCTGGACGTAGAAGGCGAAGCCGGCCACTGGGCCGTCTGCCCTAACCCTCACGAGGCCTCTCCACGGCTCTACCAGCTCAAGCCGCGGCTTGGTGTAGACGTACTGTATGTTGACCGGCCTCAACAACATGTAGGCCAGGCCGAAGGAGCCCCAGAAGTCGCCCGATATGAAGAGTTGGGACGCGGGGTAGTTGTCGTACCACGTGGAGGCGCAGGCCGGGGGCGAGAGCCTGCCGCCTTCGCCGTAGCCGTACACCGCGTGGTAGTACGGGACGCCGCCCAGCGTGACGTAGGCCGTCATGTTGAAGGGCGTGGCCGTGATTGACTCTGGGGCGGGGGTGCGCGTCGTTATGCGGTACCCCACCTCGTTGGTTACTTGGAAGACGTAGGTGGAGTTTCTCCCGTTGTCCTCCACAGTTATCTTGACTGAGCCCAGCCGGTCTGGCGTCGTATATATCGACGAGGCGCCGACGGGCATGGAGCCGCAGGCGTCCAGCTGTCTTAGCGGCACCCACCAGCCCGGGCCCGTAACGACCGTCTCGAACGGCTTCCACTCCTTGTCTATCTCGATCAGCTTGTAGTTCCGGGCTCTAGAGACGTTTATAGGCGGGCCGGAGGAGATGACGTACCCGTCCTCTACATAGACCTTGACTCTGTGTCTGCCTGTCTCTCCAATATACATCAACATTATGGAGTAGCCCATATTCGGCAGAGCCCTGTCGCCGGGGAAGGGAGGGAGGGGCCCCAGCACCTCCGGGCTCAGCGAGGTGCAGAACATCGACCTGCAGGCTGTAGTGGGCACGAGCGCAACCAGCCAAGGAGACACCCCGCCCCCACCACCTCCGCCGACGGTCTGGGACATGGACGGTATGAAGAGGGCTCCGGCGTTTGTTGGGTCAACTCCAGTTGTGTGGTACAGCTTGACCGAGCCGCTGGGGTTGGCTGTGGTGCTGGCGTAGTACCGCGCAGTGTGTACGGAGACCATTCCATATTGATCACCATTGCCCCAATAGTACGTGGTGGGTTCGCCGTAGAGGAAGTGGAGAAGATCGACATAGCGGCCGCGGCTTATGTCAAGATGGTTCTGCTTCAAAGCATCGGCAATCCAGATGGGGGCCGTTAGGCGCAAATATGTAGGTGTGGAGTTGCACAATTCTATCTTGACAGTCCAAGAAATTTCGGCTTTGGGGCGTTGAGGAGAGTAGAACGGCACCGGCCAGCTGTACCAGCCAAGCTCTATCGATGATGCTGATTCATCGACAGCGACGGCGATTTTAGACCTGGTCCATATCGAGGTGTGGAAGGGGCCGTTGATCTTCCCCTTTTCAGCAATACCCTCGTAGTAGGTGGGACTGTAGATCACGCGGGGGTATGGCGTGTCGGCCAGGCGAACCGCGACACTATCAAGTCCCGACGACCACCAAACTTCCACCACAGGCTGAATGATGGAGCCAAACGGAAGACGTATTTCGGCCCCTAAATAGCCCTCTTCTTCGCTTAGCTTAAAGGAGACGCCTTCAGCCATCGTGATGCCGCTCTGCACGGCCACCAGAGATGCGTATTGGACGTCTGTTACTCTCTGATTGCACCACATAGTACGGTTTTCCCACGCCAGCACGACGCAGGCAGGCGGCCTGCAGAACGCCGTGTGGGGTTGCCGCGACGCCACAGGCTTCACCACGTAGAGCGGCGCCTGCGCGCCCCTCGCCTTCACCACGCCCCACAGCTTCGGCATCCCCACCGCGTAGAAATACACCGAAGAAGACACCGGGACGTCCCTCGCATCCCTGGGTTCATAGACCTTTGAGCCGTCTATCCGGACGAAGGAAAGCGTTGCCATGTTGACGGGGTCAAGGCCGTATTCCCAGGGGTCTGGTATCGTGGCGTTTACCCCATACACCTTCACAGTCTCGCCTGGCCTGCGGCCGTTTACCTGGAGGGCCTGCCAGTCGTAGTACTCAACTGAGACCGTGTTGGGGTCTGGCCTGGTGGTGGGGCAGTTGGGCCAGCTGTCGACGGTGGGGGTTGACGAGCAGTAGGTGTCTTCGAGCGGTTTGGAGACTTTGACAGAGGTCGACTCGCTGTATCTCGCGGCTGTGGCTGGCACTGTGAAGGTTATGGTGGTTCTCCTCCTCTCGGGCTTCTGGGCCAGCACCTCGTAGTACCGCACCTCGACGTTGCCGCTGTTGTTGTAGACGCATTTATACTTGTCAATCCTCCAGCTCTGATTGGGGGCGTAGTGCTCCAGAATCACCCTGAACTCCAGCGGCCTGTTCCACTGCACGCTACTTACAGACTCGTAGAGATAGGCGTATGAAGTGGTGAAGCCGACGAGGCCAGAGCTGGAAAACACAGGCGCCATCGACGTAAAGTCGAAGCTGACGCTGATGTCGTCGGTGGTGTCTACCGTAGAGCTCGATTCTACCGTGCATGTCAGCGTTGCGCCTGCGGCCGCGGCTACGGCTAGTAGGAGGACTGCCAACAGTCCGGCCCGGTACATGTCTGACCGTTAAAAAAACTGGGGAAAAACCTTAGTTACGCGGGGGGCAGGCCAGCGGTATTGCGAGGGGGTAGTCCACCACCAGTATGTACGGCGCAGACGGCGGCGCGGCGGCGTAGAGCGTCGTTACGCCGCTGGCGGCGTTGTAGACGGCGGCCCACTCGGCCTTGACGTAGTCCACAAACCCCGCGTCTGCGCCTACCCTGGGGTCTAGGCCTACGGCGGGGGGCCTGCCCCACGCCGCGTAGAGGCTGTAGAGCCAGCTGTAGTACTGGGTGAGGTTGTGCGGCACCGCGGCGTAGACTTCGAGCCACGGCAGTTGGCTGAGGGAGTGCTTAAGCTCGACCTCGTAGAGCTCGGTAGCGGTACCGCCTTGAAGCGTTGCGTTTCTGCACCTCGTCACGTTTAGATAGATCTGGTAAACTACGTTCTCTCCGGCTCTCTCAAGTCTGTACCCCACCGGCAGGTACACCGGAAATGTCACCCACTGCCTCGTGCGGTAGTCGTAGGCGGTGGCGTTGGCCTTTGCCACCCTCACCACGTTGACGAAGACGCGGAAACGCGACTTAACCTCCACCTTGGGGAACGAGGGGAGGTTGCCGGCCAGCCACTTCTTGGCGCCGTAGAGCTGGTCTGCCAGGTTCACAGTCTTGAAGCTCGGCGCATGCACCGCGGCGTAGAGCACCACAAAGGCAACGACGGCCAACGCAATTAGGCCGTACGCCAGCGACCACATATCAGCCCCAGAAACACTCCTTTGCGAAGGTCGCCCTGGCGTTCATGGCCGAGTCCGGCGACTCAAGCCACACGGTGGTTGAAAACCAGGGCACCGTGTAGCTACTGTACTTAGGGCCTTCTTTGTTCCACGTCCATATCAACGTCTTGGTGCCAGGCATGTTGATAGAATACTGATAGTGCACATACACCTCGTGCCAGAAGCCTCCCTGCGAATAGATGCGGCTGAGGACTGGGCCGGAGGGGGTGAAGGTGAGGCGCCACACCTCGTCTCTATACGTAGTTTCAATCGCGTCGCAGGCGCAACCGCCGCAGTCCTCCCAAGCCAGGAGGAAGTCGGCGAAGGCGTTTGAAGGCGCCGAGACGGTGTAAGAGCTTTTGGCTGGGTTTACCTGCACGGTTACGCTGGTGTAGCCCCTCTTCCAGTAGTCTGTTAGGTCGAAGATCTTAAGCGCGATGGAGGGCCGGAGGTCTTGCGTGTTGTTGCCTGTGTAGACTGCGGCTTTTGACGCAGTTATGCTCACCCGCGCCTGCAGGGTGTACCACTGGTCGAGGAGCGGCGGGGCGTAGACATGCATGCGGTAGGTGCCGGCAACGGGCACGCTGACTGTAAACGTAGCAGGCGACGGGCTTGAGGCGGAGTAGATGAGTCTGCCGCTCTCGTCGTATACATACAGCTGGATCGTGACGCTTTCATTAACCGCCGCATCAACCACATAGGTGCACCCTGGCCTCGACGGATCCGCCGATATCTCGACAGCCCAGGGGAGAGAGTTCAGAACCCCCCTGCCCAACGTTGGGCTGACGCCGCTACATGAGACATACGCCACGCCGTCTAAGACGTGTACGTACATGGGGTCGCACCCCATTATTTCGCCGATGTTCAGCGGGAAGCCGTCTATGTAGGCCCAGCCGTACCTCGCCGCCTCCCTTGTGCCTAAGTAAAGCGCGGCGTAGTTGCCGTACTGCCGTATCCAGTACCCGCCCGTAAGCTTGAAGGCGCAGTCTGAACACGCCGGCACCGGCGAAGCGCCCTCCCCCGCGGGAAACAGCGACGCAATTACGGCGGCGGCGAGGGCCGCAAGCCCAGCAAATATGAGGATATCTCTGAAGGCGATCATGGCATCCCCGGACAGCTGTACTGAACAAGAAGCCACCTGCCTCTAGAGGTAAGCCCCGCGGGGACGCAAGTTTTGTTGACATTGTCAGTCTTTACATCAAACGGCGCTGGGCACAAGAGACCTGTGTAGGGGTCGGGCCCGATCCTCACGGGGGCGCGGGTATACCTGGTGCAGTCGTAGCCGCCGGGGTAGACTGTGAAGACCGCAACGAGGTCGCCGGGAACCCCCACCGCCCTTCTAAAGGCCTCTACGTCGCTTCCGGCGTACTCCACCGCGTAGAGTCTGCCTGTGTCGTTGTAGACGTAAACCCGTATAGTCGGTACATCCTTTCCAGGCGCCGCCGGCACTTCGACGATCTTAGACGGCAGAAACGGCTTGAGCGTCGCCACTGCCATTACAAACAGCGCCGCGAGGGCGGTTACGAAGACCGCCGCCGCTACGAAGTCCTCCACGGGGGAGGGAGAGGGGGTAGGAAAAAACCTTATGTTTTTCTAAATGCCGATGAATTACTTTCTCCTTCTAAACGCCAGGGCCGTGGCGGCGGCTCCGGCGGCTGCGCCCAGGGCGGCGCCTATCCAGGCGGCGCGTGTCCAGGTCTCCAGCTGATGTCGTAGCTGGGCTGTCTGTGAGGCGTATTCCTCGTTTAGCTTGGCGAGGGTCTCGTTCATAGAGACTACCTGCGCCTTCAGCGCCTGGTTTTCGGCTGTGAGCTGTGCCAGCTGGGTTGCCACGGAGGCGCGGATTGCCTCCAGCTGAGACCTGCAGGCGTTGGCCTCCGCCTCAAGCTGGATGCGCGTGTAGTTGAGCGCCTCCAGCTGTGCCCTCAGCCTCTGGTTCTCCGCCGAGAGCCGGGCCGGCGCGCTTCTCGCCTCGGCCAGGGCCGCGGTGAGTTGGGCGATGGTTGAGTTGAGCTGTATTAAGGTGGCGTTCAGCTGGGCCAGCTGGGCGGTCTTGTTAGCCAGCTCCGCCTCCAGCTCGGATACCCTCATCCTGAGCCTCTGGAGCTCCGCCATGACAGCTGTGTCGTTTGGAATCCTGAAGACCCTCTTCGTCGCCGGGTCTAGATACCACCCGGCGGGGATGACGTAGTCCCCGGGGGGCTTCGCCGGTACCCTTACATACACCCTCGTGTCTGTGAAGTTGACAGCCTCCACCCCCTCGGCGATTAAATCGTCAAATATGTATGGCAGTAGTCTCAGCCAGAACCAGTTGTTGCCGTATAGGCAGTAGACGTCGGAGATCCATATCTGGGTGGTGGGACTCAGCTCGATTATCTTGATGGGGTCAACCATTGCGATGCCCTGCGCACAGTATCGATTCTGGATGTGCCACCCGATGAAGTTGGCGATGACCTGCGGCCGCTGAACCTTGAAGAGGTTCATCCTCACGCCGTCCTGGACGACGTAGATGGTAGCTGGCACGTATCTGCACTCGCCGATGCAGGCGCGCACGTAGTACGTGCCTTTGAACCATATGGCCTCGGGCTTCCACCACGTCACGTTGAGAAACGTCAAGTTCATAGGCACGGCATGCGGCGGAAACCACAGCAGGTACACATGCACGATGCTCTGTGGGTAGTAGTCGTAGGGGCCTGTGCTGAGCAACGAAGCCGCCACAGCGATGGCGGCTAGCAGTAGCGGCGCCACAGCCAGGACTTTTGGAACTGTCATGTCGATAGAGTCTGTGTAATTAAAAAAGAATTGAATTGGTTTTCCCTACTCCTCCGCCTTCTTCTTTCTGTATATGACGAGGGCAGTTATCACTCCGGCTAGGGCGGCTGGCAGTATGTACATCAGGGGGCTGGGCCCCTCTTCGCCGCCCGGCGGCTGGACTGCCAGCTGTGCCTTTAGCGACGTCAGCTGGTCGTTTAGGTTGGCGATGGTTTGGTTCATGGAGGCGAGCTTGGCCTTTAGCTGGTCGTTTTCGGCTTTGAGCTGTGCCAGCTGTGACCTAAGCCGCTCGTTCTCCGCCTGGGCGGCGCGTAGGTTGGCTTGGAGAGCGGCGGCTTCAGACTCCCTCTGCCGCAGAGCCTCCTCCAAAGCCCGCCTCTGCGCCTCCAGAGCCGCGACCTGGGCCTCCAGCTTGGCGATCAGAGAGGCGGTTTGGTTCGCGTCGGCCTTGCTCCTCTCCAGCTCGGCCTTGAGGGCCTTGAGCTGGGCCGAGAGGCTGGCGACGTATGCCAGAAGCGTTATGTTGGCTTCTGGCACCCTGAAGACGGCCTTAGTCGAGGGGTCTAGGTACCATCCTGCCGGGATGTAATTCACGAACGTCCCCACGGGCGTCACCGCGGTGGCGTTGGTGGCGTTGGCGAACTCCACGTAGCCGCTGTAGGCGGTGAAGCGTAGGGGGAGCCACCTCAGCCAGAGCCACATGGAGCCGTCTGACGTGCAGTACACGTCGGCGGTCCAGAGCTGTTCGCTTTCAGAGATCTGCGTGGCGTTGAGCACGTCTACGGCCACATACCTGCACTGGGAGTAGAGGTACTGCATGACCGCCTGCGCCTCAGAGGGGAAGCCGTGGAAGGACAGGTTCGCCTGCACAATGTAGACCGTCGTGTAGTTTACGTACGTGATGAAGTGGGTGGCGTTCACGGGGTATGCCTGCGTCAGCACCGCATGCGGCGGGATCCAGCTCACATACGCCAACGCGTAGGCCGCCAGCAGTAGAGGTGTCAACCAAATCCACTTCGCTTTCGACATGCCCCTCTGGCAAACACATAGGGAAAAACCTTACCGAGGAGGGGCTGAGGAGAGAGAGGATGTGAAGAAGAGAAGAAAGAGGGGGGAGGGGAAAAAGTGGGGGTTTTTCTTACGATATGCCTGCCGTGACTACCCCCTTGGCGATTTGAATCGCCTTGCCGCTTGTGGCGTCTACGGCGTATATGATGTAGGTGTACTGGGTTCCGGGGGTTAGAGGCGGACTCGCGATGAATCTGCAGGTAACCGACTGGCCAGCTACCACTGGATTGTTGAATTGTGAACTGGTTACTTGTTGTCCGTTTGGCAATATGCAGTATTGAACCGAGGCCTGAGTTAGGCTACCGCCAGACACGCCGTAGGACAAGCGCACGGAGTTCAGCCGCCCGTTGAGCACCTCTACGGTGACGTCGAAGCCCGCCCTGTCTGCCGTCACTATGGCGTTGGCTCTGAGGCTTTCAGCGGCGGACTTGCCCATGTTCTGGAACGTCAGCAGGCCAATCACGCCCACTATTATGAACGCCGCGGCTATCAGCAACGCCTCCACCGTGGTTAGGCCTCTCATTTTGGTTTTAGTTTTGAACTTAGGCATGACCCCATGAACAACCAACCGGATAAACCCTACGTCCGCCGTCACAGCAGAGCCAGCAGGGCTTGTTGCAGTGCAACGCCTGCGGTGCCTCCCAGTAGGGCCGACTTGTGTGTACCCTCGGGCGCCATGAAGATGGTGATGTAGCTGGCGGCTATTAGAGACATGGCTGTGGCGATGATGGCCTTGACCTCCTCATACGGCGGAGGGCTGAGGAGGGGCATGTAGCCCAGCTCGGCGGAGGACAGCTGTTTCGCGGCTGAGGAGATGGCGAAGGCCACCACCACCACCGCAACCGTAAACAAGATGAAGTAGGCCGCGGCTTGCCTAACCATCTTCTTGATTGTGGATGTCTCTATGTCGATTATGGTCTGTATGTACTCTACGGCCTTGACGGCGGCGGCGCCTCCGGCCTCCACTATGGCGCGGTACATGGCCTTGGCAAGGACGAAGTATCTAGAGGGTATGAAGTAGCCGTATGCGATTTTGGCCGCCACTCTGTACCGCCCTATGAGGCGGCCGATGATGAGGTCGGGCGGGGCGCCCTCCTTGAGCATGGCGGCGGCCGACCTAAGCATGGGCGGAACCTCCCGCCTAATGCCAAACCACCACAGCCTGTCCTTGAAATACAGCCAGAGGTAGGCAACGGCGCCGAAGGCCGCAAAGGCCGCCGGGGCGTTGAACAAGCCGAATAAAGCGGCGGCGGCTAGGCCTAGGGGGAT
>Ga0326762_1000963_pt1 | contig 10956 bp, 8 predicted proteins | sample NORPS_S_FD_207669 | JGI IMG/M metagenome (GOLD analysis project Ga0326762, IMG submission 207669) | Hot spring sediment microbial communities from Norris Geyser Basin, Yellowstone National Park, WY, United States - NOR.PS_S | ecosystem: Environmental > Aquatic > Thermal springs > Near-boiling...
CCCTCACGTCGGGGTCCTCGCGGAGCCTGTCCGTGACCCATTTGCCCCACCGCTCCACATCCTTCACCAAGCGTTCTCCGAACTCCTTCGGATACTCGAGGACGGCCTTCAAGAAGACGTAAGCCGTCGGCAGTAGCTCGACTGCTACGACCTCCCCTATGCCTAGCCTCATCGCTTCAAGCGGGATGCTGCCAAAGCCGGCGAAGGGGTCGAGGAGCTTGACCTTGGAGAAGCGCTCCAAGAGCTGAGGACTCACCCTTGGGTTCTCTTTATGTGGTGACCTGGTCTTCAACGCCGACAGTCTGACCATACGCTTGAACTCGTGGGGGCTGAAGCTGCTCGGTAAAAGTGCGCCTGCTATGACCGACCTGGCGCCTATCAGGGGTTTCCTCGTCCACCAGAAGACCATCTCCCAGAAGTCGGGCCTGCCTCCGCCCCGCTTCTCACCAGCCGAGTACTGGTTGATCTCCTGGATGGGAAACTGGGGCGACTCAAGGAACGAGCTCAAGGTTCCACCTCCAGACGAAGCGCTGATAGCCTGCAGTAAACAATTTCGATCATCGCGAATAAGTCGGCGGCTTAAAGATAAAAGACTTTATGGGTCGGGAGATCGTTGACTGCGAGTTCAAGGTGAGCGCTTGTAAGCGCAGAGTTCCTTGAGCTCCTCCACTACCTTCTCGGCTTGACCCCATCTCGGGTAGCAGGTAGATGGTAATGATGGTGATTGACGACGGTCGTGACGATGGTTGCGGTGATGGTTCCACGACCATGGTCGCCCTGCAAGAGGAGCTCTTCATGTGGTATCGCTCATTATCATTCACCTATAGTGACGTAGCCTGAGCACGCCCATGAGGAATGAAGGAGCTCCCAATATGCTTCCGTGCGTCCTTCCTCTTCCGCTGAGGAGGACTAGCCTTGATACCTCAGACCTGAAGACGGTGAAGTTGTTCCATCTCTCAGGAAGGCCGGGGCCCTAGAATTTGTATTACTGCCACTACCTCGCCCCCAAAAGCTCTTGTTTCCAAGAACCTTCACGTCGGTGAAGACTGTACGTCGGAAACGTTTTCGTATAATCTCGTTGGCTCCCTAGATTCTTCGATAGCGGATGTTGTAGTGAACTACTCAGAGTCTCATGTTATTCAAGGACCTTAAGCTTCATGATGTCACGGTACTGACAAGTTTTACCTAAGCCTTTTTGGGTCTCTGGCCGTGACGCACGTCATAGATGTCATCCTGAACTCTTTCGCCCCTATCTTTTCGATCCCAGAGATACTCTCCTGTCAGAAGCTCTGTCCTGCCTCTCCTCATAACAGACCTTGACTTAAGGGAAATAAGGAGATATTCTACAACAACGTGAACTTGAAGAAGTTGAAGAACATGGAAGGGTTGGTAATTGTAATCGCGGCGATGCACAACATCATCAAGGCAGGAGGAGAGGATGTAATACTAACTTGTCAGTACCTTCGGAGTCCAGGGTAATGATCGAATATGCCGCTGCACTTTGGGCACCGAAACCTCTTGAAAAGTAGTACCTGAACCTCCAGTCCTTGATAGGTTGCGCTTGGAAAGATCCGCTGCAGAACGGGCATCCAACCATGGATAGCCTCTTCCCCGCGGAGGCGTTCAACAGTCAACCGTGACCTCATCTGAAGGTTGTCAAAGCCTCCTTCACCTGCTTAAGCCTAGCCGACTTCTCAGCCCTGCTCAAGCTTGGCAAGTAAACGGGGCTACTCTCGATAGCATTTATCAAGGCTAAGACTTCACTCATTTTCAAGTCATAGCTGTTTAAGGCCCTCCTAATTATCCCGACTACCATGTTCAAAGTTATTCGGCCCCTTGCATAGCTGAGTATGGAACCTTCAACCCATTTCATAGCCCAATCCTTAGCTTCGAACCTTAGTACTGTCAACCGTTAACCTATCCACTTAGGACTATTAAAAATTGATGCGAATGCTACGCAAACCTAGGCATAACAGAGCGCCTTCCAGTTGAAGCTCAGGATTAGAGGCCGTACCTCATACGGAAACGCCTGTGCCCTCTCTCACCTCGGGCCTATTCTAAAGTCCTTGCCCGCTTGACCGCAGGGCGCACAGGAAGAAGTTGCCGAGGCTGCAACTTTGTCTGCTATCACTCGCTCTAGCAAAACGTGAGTGTCGAGCTCTGGTCGAGAGGGAAGTTCCCCTCTAACTTCTCAATGCTGCGACGGACTGCGCCGTTGAAGATCTTCATACCTCTAAGCTCCCTCGGATTTTGTGCGGCCCGGCTCCCCCTCTTCTAGACCTAGTTTCCCTCTAAGCGCCTGTATGATAGGAGAAGCAGAACTCGCAGTAGGGGCGTCAAAAGTTTCCCACCAACGTCCTTAAACGTGGATTCAATATATAAATTTTTGTAGTAAACTTTATATAAAAGTAGCGGGGGGTGGATTTGAACCACCGATCTCCGGGTTATGAGCCCGGCGGGATAGACCTGGCTACCCTACCCCGCTTCCGAATACATAATGTTCAGCGCTTATTTAAACATGAGCGGCTAATTCCGCAGCGTCTATACGGATATCTTTAGTGGAATTGCGCTATACGGCATGTGTCCGCACGAAGAGGATGTTGACATGTTTTGCTTGAGTCTTTTGGGGAAATTTCTGGCCATGATGCACGTCATCGACGCGGTCCTGGATTCTTTCTCCAAATCTATTTCGATCCCACAGGTACTCTCCTCCCGAGAAGATCTGTTCTATTGTTCTCTTCACAGCAGGTCTTAGCATAAGGGATCTCATAGGGGTCTTACTGCGATCCCGATCGACGCGACCGTGTAGGCCTTCACACCGTCGATTGTCATATATGGGTGTCCATGCACAACCGCCGTCAGGTAAACGGTCAGCGTGTAGTTTCCTGGAGGTAGCGGCTTTCCCTTCTCAGCTCCCCTGGTAAAAACCAGCGGTATCTCCATGGTTTCGGTGTGACTTTCTCCCGGCGTGAGTCTGAGGTGTAGCGGTGCTATCATAAGATATCTCTGGAATCCCCTGTCGCTGTGAACGTAAACGATCGTTCCTGTCTCGTCCCTTATCACGACCTCAAAGAGTTGACCTGCGAAGTACTCCAGGAGGACCTCTTCCGTTCCCGTGTTCCTGATGGTGGCTTTGAGGTGCATTGTCGAGCCTGGTGGGAACTCTAAACCGTCCACGAATATGTTCAGCGACAATACCCTCTCTGCTGTCTGTCGGGTTGTCTGCTCCGTGGCTTGGACGAATGTCTCGATGTTGGCGGTATTGGCGGTAGACGTTGTCGCGACCTGCTGACGCGTTTGTAAGGGCTGAACCAACGCGTAGCCTGTTATGACAACCAATCCGGCGACCAATAATAAGAGTAACCAACACTTCATCATGCTATGTTAAGTATTGCTAAGTAGTGTCGGCGAAAGGTCGCCAATCGGGATCCGGCTTAATACTTTTCCAATCAGAACTACTGATGACGATTTCCGTTGGAAGCTTATCTTTGATCAAGTCTCGAAGTCTGCCACCATTGAGTACATAAAGTTTCGGATCGAGAAGTGCATTAGTTACAACGTAGACAAAGTATTGGTCCGGCTTATTCATCAAACGCGAATACTGCGGCCTTCTAAAATTGAGGTCTCTCTCCTTATCTGCTGTAGCTTTCACCTCGATGTATATCTCTGATCCGTCCTGTGCGACCGATTTGATGTCATAGCCTTCTCCTCCAGCTTCGACAGATTTGGTCAGCTCTTCGGCCCTACAACCGCGCAGTTCCTCGTAACGAAGAGAGACGAGAATGCCAACGCGTTGCGTAACATTATCCAGATTCAGGTCTTTGCCAACTCCTATCCCTTCAAAGAAGTTTTTCCATGCAGAGATTTCGTCCACCTTAGCGTCCTTTATGAAGACTGTATCCAAGAATTCTAGCCTTCCATCAAAATATCCATATTTGGTGAGTTTTTCCAATCGATATCCTGCCTGATATTCGTCGGATAAAACGACGCTCTCTGGTTTCATCCATTTACCTGATTTCGTCTTAACAGGTATGCCCTTGAGCTGTTCCAACTTAACATATCCTTTGCGCCACATGTTGAACAACTCTTTCACGATTTCGATTCGCTTCTCATCGCTTGTTGAATCGTCCGAGAGCTTTTTTATAAGCTCGGGAAGCCTTTCGTTTTTATATTCTTTTTCTATATCCTCTTTTGTCAACCGTTTGGTTCCTAAAGACTCTAATAAACTTACAATTTTTTCAGTCCTCAGCTTTGGGTGCAAGAATTTGAATCTCCCAGGAAGTTTCTCTTCGGCATCCCTTTCCACATCGTCACTTGCAAGAACAATTTGATCGTAAGAGCAACGTTCTCCATCAGATGATAATACTCCTAAAGCATTTATAGCCATCCTATACTTATCTTGGTACTCTTTCGTTTTTCGTGTAGCTTCTGAATAATGAAACCACTCGTCTGATATCAATTCTAATAACTTTTTGTATTGGTCCATCCAATTCTCCTTAAAAGTTTCCTGTAGTTTTTCAGGACGTCCATACTCCATAGCTAACTCGTACACATGATAGTACTCAGAAGTATAATAACCACCAGAAGATGTGTATACAAAGTGGCGGGGCATTTTTTCACGAAGCTTATCGTGTAATTTAGACCTAGGATGTAAAATGCGTCTGCCTGTAAGTTTCTGGATGTAGTCTGCGCCAAATAAGTTTATTAGTTTTTCGCTAACTACGATCACATCTTCAGCTTTGACGAACTCCTCTTTAATGTCTAGCACGTGTTCGCCAGTAAGCAACTCCTTGCGTAATGGTTCAGCTAGATAGTCATCTATGATGTGGGGGGCGTTACCATATAATACGCATGTGTATGAGAACTTCCAAACCGGATGATTCTTAAACGCGGGAATTACAAACTCCATGATGAATTTCCGAATTTCCTCCAAGAGCCAAATGTTCCATTTAGCATCCCTGTTCATAGTCTCTCTGCCGACACCGGTCAGAAAATCGCCATGAATTATGAATGGAAGGTTGTAGACCTCTTCTCTCAGTGGAAGGTAGCTAAATAGACCAAACTTCACGGTTCCAGCCTTTGGAGAGAGATCGCCCAACTCATCTAGCATGAAGGCGACTGCTATCTCGCGCCTCCTCACATTTCCCCTCTTCCACTTTATTGTTATGGGATCCTTGGAGATCTCTTCGGGGACCTCAACTACCGAGCGGAAGACAACCCAAGAGGTACGCTCAGCATAATTATTTCGTACCTCCTCTATATCAATCCGCAAAATTTGCCGGTTGCCGTCTTCCTTCATGACTGTGCAACTCTTCGAAAACGATCGTGACTTTCCCTCCCACTCCAGGCTTATCTCATTCAGGTTATGAGTAAACAGCAAGACCCTTGAAGTTAATGATTCAAGCTCCCTCACAATCGGTTCTATGTGCTGTGGCTGAACGTAAAGAATGAACGCAGTTTTCCATTCCCGTAGCTCTTTCGGATAATCTTCTATCCAGATCGGGATGATTTGCCATGGTGTTGTTTCAGGGTTGTTCCACGCATTTTTGTCAAATTTAAAACTGTAGGGCCATGAGTAAACTTGGACCTTGTCTGAAACAAGGAACGCAGACTTGAAGCCCACTCCCAAATATCCTAGGTAATTCTCTGGATCCTTACGTGATCTGCCTATTAAACAGATAGCATCAACGTCGTCCTTTGAAAAAGGTTTGCCATCGTTACAGATAACCAATTCGTATTTTCCATCCTTTGCTCGGTCCAATCTCAATTCAAATTTTTTAGCATAGGCATCCTCGGCGTTTTGCATGAACTCGAGAATTAACTGACTTTCTCTGGGGAAGCTGATTTCTGCTGTCCCAAGGGCACCTACCAGGCTTTCTAATACCCTGGGATTTGACTCCATATAGTCTCTCGCTATTTCATTAACATGCTCGTGAGCCTCTACACGCTCTTGACTGCTCATCGCTTCAGAATGCGAACGACATTTTATATTAAATTTCCCGCCGGTTTGAGGTCATCTTCCTCCAGGTAGCCCATCATTATTTGAGGCTGAAAAGATGTAGCCTATCTGAATCTCCTGGACCCTCCGCCCCCGACGGTGAACGGCGAGGACAGGAGTCAGGCTGTGGGCCTGCGGCCGTCGGGAGGGAGGACATTTCGGGCCCTGTTCCTATCGCTCATGAACTCAATGTTACATCAGTTTTCTGGTCGCTGTTACAGGATTAACCTGAGGCTTGCGGCTGGCCGTCCTTTCGACTTAGGGCCTGCCGGAGCTAAATATCTCCAATAACGTTCGAGGGCGTATGAGAGTCGAACCCGGCCTGGTCTCCGTCAGGACCTCCTCCTAAAGGCCCATTCCGGCGAGTGGTTACTTTGGCTCCCGTCCTTCCAGAGGAGGTTCGTCTGGGACTCTGATGATATCAAGGCATTCTTGGATTCTCTCTTCAAGGGAAACCAGTCGGGATACTCCTGCTATGGAAGTCGAAGAATCCTGAGGACTCGGATCCTTTCGCCCTCAGGGTCCTCATCGGCGAAAGTAAGAGCTCAGAGAACTACCTGAATAATCGACGGCCAGCAGAGGACCCTCTCGCTCCTCCTCATCCTGAACGGATGGCGCATTAGGGTAGGTGACGTGGAGTACATCCAGCCTCTGACAAGTTAGCTCCAGCCCCTGAGGGAGCTGCAAGATGTTAACTTAAGGTCATGTAGAGTATTTCAATGTGACCGCCCCGCGTGCGGCCCTCAAAATCACGGATCTACGACAGACTTTACGTAATCGTAATCGTCTATCTCAGGCGCGAGGGGAGCCTCGCCGAGCCTCGTGAGGCCGAGGATCATGTACTTCATCCTCCCAACGATCAGGTTCAGCGGCGGGGGCTCTTTATACTTCCTACAATAGAGGTACATGGCCGCCCACTCTTGGCTTTCAGCGTCTTCAGGACTCCTCAAAGCCTTCCATGAGACCTCCAGCTCGCTCGACTTCACGAGGTCCGAGAGCCCGCAGAAAGTTAGCGTTGAAAAGGCTGTGTGCTCCCTCCTCCCCTTAGAGATCGCCCTCCAAAATTGTCCAATCCTCTTCTTTAGATCCTTGGACGAGCCTATGTACAATATACCCCCTTCGTCGCGCCCTCCAAGTCGATAGATCGCGACGGGTTTTCCGCCCCTCGAACATCTTACGAAGTAAACTCCAGGACTCTTAGGGACATCGACAAACCTCCTCCTCGCTAAATCTTCTAGCTTATACCAGTTCACACTCGCGCCATCCAAGTTCATCCCTCCCGCGAGTAGTTGCCCACTAGCTTATCAGCTTCACCTCGTATAATGAATTCCGTTTTTTTACTTAAGGCTTTTTGGGAGGTGATATCTTCGATAGGCCCGGTTCCACGAGGGTCTCCGATGTGGATCCTTCTTCAGGTCCGCGATAGGGTTGGTCAGGAGGTGCATAGGGAACGCCGCACCTTCCTTCCTCACGACACAGCTCTCTTTGGTGGTCCTAGCGGCCTACATGCACTCAAGAGGCTACAGGGATCCGGGAAAGGTCCCGGAAGCTAATGTCGAGGCCGTAAGGGACTGGCTCGTCCTGGTGAACTTCCATGGATACTACTCCGCCAACCCCTCGGGAAGGCTCCAGAAGGACATAGAGACGGTCAAAGATACGAGCGGCCCCTTCCCCTTCGATGACCTGCTCTCCAACATCAAGGAGAGCAGGGGAGGAGCAACAGCAATTACTGCCTCCCACATACTGAGGGGCATCGATGCGGATCTGTTGAGGAGGTCCGGCCAGCACTACCTCTTCGTCCTCTATACTGCTCTCTGCCTGAGCGGTGCTTCTGACTGGGAGGGGACCTTGATCAGGGAGCTCGGGTCCGAATCCCTCGCAAGGCATCGCGTATTCCCGAGGAGCCTCTTCAGGACGGTCGGCGAGGAGGAGGGCCTCATCTCCGGGATAGGGAACATTACCCTGATATCGCCCTCCCTGAACTCCGAGCTCTCCGACAGGCCCCCTGCCGAGTACCTCCATCAGTACGGTGATGAGTTGAGGAAGCACTTCATACCGGAGGATAGGGAGCTCTGGGGGAAGGACAGGTTCGAGGAGTTCTGCGAGAGGAGGGCCGAGCTGATCCACTCATTCCTCAAGGAGCGGATGCCGAGGGTGGCGAAGTGAGGCCTAGGGCCTTACCGGCTACTGGAAGGATCCAACTCAGTGCTTCATCTTCGTGACGGATAGCGGTTGCACCGGTATGATGGGCCGCTTCTGCAACACCGGCACCTTATCCTTCTCTGGTTTTGACCATTCAAGCCGAATTGGCCCCCACATCAGCGACCCTCTATTCCTTTTACCTCCTCGCCGGGGAAATCCCGGTGATTCTGATTATCGCGATGTTCATATCTCCAGCATTGGTCGATGGTAAATTTGAGGGCCTTACATCCTCCTTGAGCTCGTTGACTAATGCATATTTGGCACTCATCCATGGCGAATCACCGCTCACCTTAACGTAGTATACGTAGCCGGACTTGTCAATCACGAAGAGCGTCTGCTTCTTGGTGTGCAGCAGGCCGCGGGTCCAGCCTGCCATTCTTGCAAGCCTGAAGAACTCTTCGGGACTCTCGATCTCGACGAGGATCCTGCCCAATAATGGCTTTCGGCTCATGCTCTGCCGTTTTTCGCTTCTATATCATTTAATCCTTCGTGACCTTTCCGGCTTCCCCTTCTTCAGTTTAAACTCGTAGCACCTGAGCTCCCTCTCTATCTCCCCCATTGTGACGCCCAACCGAATAGCTTCGACGATCTTATCGAGGATGCTCTCACGATCAATCTAGCCTCCAGCGTATGGCTTACATATTGTTTCTGTCCTTCTCTGTATCATGAAATTTTTCAAGTGTTTTGGTCTGTTCTTTTGAAATCGTATAGTTTACCGTTAACAATGGTGTATAGTGGGTCTGGTTGGTACCATAATGCTTCTAGCAGAGTTCTGCATGGAAGGATGACCAAGTTTGCTGGGTTTCCAGGGGATATTCTATGATCTTTCACCCCTATGGCGAATGCCGCGTTTACCGTCACCATTTTTACTAACGCTTCTATGTCGCCAGGCCCCATCATGTTGAGTAAGTGTGCTGCAAGGAAAGCCACCTCAAGCATCTTTCCTCTACCAAACGGGTAGTATGCGTCGTTTATGTCGTCCTGCCCTAGAGCCACGTTAACACCTGCATGGTAAAGCCTTTTGACGGGAGCCCACAATGTGCCTGTATGAGGGGATGAAACTAGACTGATCCCCGCTTCTTTCATTAACGCTGCAAGCCCATCAATCCTTTCAGTAGGATAGAGTGCTAGGGCTCTAGCATGGCATGCAGCGACACGTCCCTGCCATCCTCTCCGCAGATTCTCTTTGCATAGCATCTCGGTTGTTTTCAGATTCGGGTCTCCGGCGTCATCTGTGAGCATGGCTACGTCCTTGTTGAACTCGACAGCGATGTCGAACACGTGTTTTACGTGTTTTTCCATCTCGTCTTCTGACGACTCGATCCACGGTATTCCGCCGACGACATCGCATCCAAGCTCTACTGCCTTGTAGAGAAGCTCGAGAGATCCGGGGTCTCTGCATAGTCCTTGTTGCGGGAAGGCAACCACCTGCAACTCAACCCTGCCTCTGTAATTATCCCTCAGCTTTAGAAGGGCCTTGACGGCTTCAAGTCCTGCGAGGGTGTCGACGTCAGCAAAGGCCCTTATATGCGTGACGCCATGTCTCCGGCACTCCTCGACAGCGCGAGACGCGTTGCTGTAAACCCAATCAACCGTGTAGTGTTTCTTTACCTGTGCCGCATATTCTATCGACTTTGACGAGTTATGCATCAAATCCTCCCTATACAGACTAACGGCCTCCCAACCAACCAGATCAAACGTATACGCCTTACACAGGTGAAGATGCGGTATGACAAAGCTTTCCAAAGCCAGACATCCGGCTGCTTCAACAACCAATTCAGACTCCTCGTCCACAGAGCCAATTTTAGCAATTTTTCCCTCCCTGATTCCGATATCCACCTTTTTGCCCAGCTTCGGATGAATGCAGTTTTTAATCAATAAATCTAACATACTATCTCAAAGAAGTGCATCATTTCTGAATTAAATACCTTGTCCTAGCAACATTGTTCGCGATGCGACAAGCTTTAATCGCCTGTAGGCTTTTTACATTTTTGAGATCGCCAATGACGCCCAGCCTAACAATCACTCGTCTTCCATCCGTGGTACTGACAAGTTTTACTTAAGACCTTTCGGGTCTCTGGACAAACAGGCCTTAGCTTAAGGAAAATGAATGACAGGAAGAAGAGGTTCTATAACAACGTAAACTCGAAGAAGTTGAAGAGCGTAGAAGAGCTGGTAACCGCAATTGCAACAACACACAGAACATCACCAGGTCTGGAGGAGGTAAAGTCAACTCGACATACCGAGGAGGAGGCGACGGGGCTATAAGTAGGGTCGTGTGCCTCGACCTCGATGGAGGACTGGTCCTCGCGAAGGGACCTGATCCTGGTGGCGTTGCTGGAAGGCCCCAAATCGCCCAAGGAGCTGGCGGAGGTCACAGGCATGAGAAGGCCCGAGGTGGAGATGGTGCGCGTCTCGCTTAGGGCTGCAGGTCTTGTGGTCGAGGAGGAGGTCAAGGGTTTTCTGAGGAGGAAGACCGTTTACCGGCTGACGGAGGAGGGCATCAGGGAGGCCCAGGAGGCACGGAAAAGGCTCGAGCGGGTCGCGGAGGAGATCAGGCAGAGGGCCGGCGAGTGAGACGTTGAAGGGGTCGAAGAGCTGCTGACAAGCTATGCGCTCTTCCTGCCGCTGCTGCTCAACCTTCACCTGATCGACCTCGCCCTGCTCCAGAGCCTCGGCGCATTCCATAATTTGTGGCCTGAGGAAGGATCTGAAAGCGCTATGATGGATGAGGGCGAAGATTGGGCAGAGTTCTG
>Ga0326762_1000965_pt1 | contig 10935 bp, 9 predicted proteins | sample NORPS_S_FD_207669 | JGI IMG/M metagenome (GOLD analysis project Ga0326762, IMG submission 207669) | Hot spring sediment microbial communities from Norris Geyser Basin, Yellowstone National Park, WY, United States - NOR.PS_S | ecosystem: Environmental > Aquatic > Thermal springs > Near-boiling...
GTACTTGTTCGTCTATTTCTATGTAGTACTGGACGTCGGCGGTGTAGACGTAGTTGTTGCCCTCCTCGCCGGTGGGGGTCTTGGGTATGGCGGCCTCCATGACGGCCCTGCCCTTTGTCTCCCCGCCTTTTAGGAGGGGTATCTCCAGTCTCGCCCTTACGGTGTCGCCCTCGGTCTTGATGTCCCACTTCTTCTCGCCTACCTCTAGGCCGTAGTCTGCGGCGTATATCTGGACCAGCTTGCCGAAGTTTGAGCCCGACTCGTCCAGCACCACGGTTGTGCCGGCCTCCCGGGGCCACCTCTCCAGCTTCTTAAGTCTGGCCTGTTCGTCGGCGCCCTTCGAGATTCTGATGGGTATCTGCATCCTTCTCTCATATATTCTGTACATGGACTCGCGTCTAGGTTGGTTTTATAAGTGTTAACAAGAACCTATTAAGCAATATTTTTAATCTGCGTAGTTGGCTTAAGTTGTGAGTCTGGAACGCATACTGTCCGCCGTCAGGTCTTTGTTGGCGCGGGAGCTGGTGGATAGGGGGCTCAGCGTGAACGAGACGGCGCGGCTTCTCGGCTTGACGCCCGCCGCTGTGTCTATGTACCTATCGGGGAAGAGGGGGGGCGAGTACGTGCAGGAGTTGGCGCGGGATGACCGGGTCATGGCGCTTGTCAAAAGCCACGCCGATCTCTTCGTCGACGCGGCGAAGAAAGGCGTGAGGGGGCCTATCGACGTTACTGAGCTTGCGAAGGTGGTGGCTAACATCTTGGCTCAGAGGGGGTCTTCGGCGGGGCTGGAGGAGGTCATCAAAGAGCGGATCCGGCTTGAGCAGGAGACGGCCACCAGGGCTATGGCCTACTCCTACAAGGTCAGAAACCCGCTGGTGCGTTCTCTCTTTATGCAGATCGCCACCGACAGTCTGAGACACGCCGAGATACTAACCATGATCTTAGACTACCTGGGGGGCCGGCTGAAGGCGGAAGACGTCGACATCTCTGAGGAGGAGCTTGAGATGCTGGCGCAGGAGGAGTCGGCCATGCGGGAGAGCATCGCCGACCTCTACAAGCTGGGGGACCCCGTGTTGAGGGCGCTTATCCTCTCCATCGAGCTCGACGAGCAGAAACACTACCAGCTAATTAAGACGCTTCAGCTGGCTTCTCGCCGCGGTTAAGTTACTATCGCCATCTATGCCTAGCGCTGGTCTCGCCGCACCTCTTCTGGTGGGCCACAGGAAACAAGCCGGTGGTGATGCTGACCGGCGCCACGGAGCACATAGAGATATGTGGAAAGGCAGACGTGTTGCTGGTGGCCCCAGCCACCGCCAATACACTAATCAAGCTATCCCTCGGCATTGCAGACAACGCCGCGTTGACCTGCGCCCTGGCCGCCGGCGGCGCCAAGGTTGTGAAAATGCGTAGGTATCGTGAGGCGGCGAGGCGCGTGGGCGAGTTGCTGAAGGAGAAGTAAAAAAGTAGAGGAAAAAGGGGGTTTTTAGAGGATTCTTATGTACTCTTTTGATGCCGTAGAGAAGGCTAGCAGGCCCTTGGGGCGGTACACTCCTCTAATCTTGTCTTCGTATACCTCATACCTCTTAAACTCTAGCTCTAGCTTCACCTCCTTCACGGCTCCGTTCCGCGCACAGAACGTCTTCAGCTGATTCAACGTGAGGCAGACCTCCGACCCGTCTCTCGCCACGTAGACCTCCACCATGTAGGGGTGGGGGTTAGACACAGGCCTCTGCCTCACCACCTCCACCATCCACGGGAATCTGCGCAATGTTTTGGCAATCTCAATTAACCTCTCCCTAAGGACAAGCCACTTCCTAACCCACTCCGTGCCAAACGCTTGTAACTCCGGCTATTCAGAAGCTCCTCCGCCGGGTCTGGCGGAGGCTTAGGCGGCTCCCTAAGCCTCTCTATCGTCTCTCTTCTAATCTTCGGCTGTTTTCTTTTGCGTATAGTTGTTTTTAAACCGGCGCGTAGAGTGTGGCGTAGACGCGGAAAAGCCGTCTCAGCCGGCCTCTCGGAGGCGCCGTACTCTGCGCATCACGGCCTCTACTCAGAGGCCGTCGCCTCCTCCGTCGCCTCAGCCGTGGTGCTTGTGGACTTGGGCCGCTTCAGAGAGGCTGTTGTGTACGTCCAGAGGGCCGCCAAGGCGCTGTACGCGGCGGCAAAGGAGGCATTCGAGAAGGTTAAGGTGACGGTTCAGCGCCTTGTGGAGCTCTTCGTTGAAGCCGTCACGAGGGTGTTGACTTGGGTGGATGAGCACAAAGCATACCTCTTCCTGACGGCCGCCGCGGCGGCTGGCGCAGTTGCGCTGAGCGTTGCGTTGAATCTGCGGGGTCTTGTGGAGTTGGAGAAGTTGGCCTACGCCGTCTCTGTGCCGTTTGTGGCTGGGCTGGCGGATACTGGCGGGAGGGCGGCTGAGAGGTTTGGGGTGGTGGCTGAGAGGTGGAGGGTGGATGATAATGAGAAGCAGAAGATAGAAGAGGTCATTAACGAGGTCATCAACGCCCCTCTGAAGGGAGAGAGGCCGTTTTCGAAGTTGACAAGATTGGAGAATCTGCCCAAGCCCCTCGTGGAGTTGAGGAGGGCGCTGAAGGATGTCAAAGACGAAGTGGTGCAAGACGCCGCCGTGGTTGCGGCGCTTGTTTTGTACAAGACATTGATCAACAACGCCGGGGCTTATAGAGAGTGGGCTGAGCTGTACAAATGGGCGAGGGGTCTGGTTGAGGAGCAGGAGTTTACTGTGGCGGCAGGCAAGATAAGAGAGCTCCGCGAGGCACATAATAGGATGGAGGGCGTCGCTGGAAGGGTGTTAGAGGAGCTGAACAGCGTGTTGGCGCTGTACGCATCGCACAGCCGCGACCTATACGAAAAACTCAGACCCCACCTAGAGGTGGACTTTAGCTTGGCTGAGGAGCTGGCGGAGGCGAGAGAAAAAGAGCTGAGCAAGTATTCAAACGCCAACATGGGGACTAAGGCATACGCCGCCCTTCTTTCAATCGCCAGAGGCGGAATATACGGACACGCGGCGATGTTGCTTATAGAGGAGGGGTCTCTGGCGGATATAGTGTTGCTGACGCCGATAGGCGCCTACGACAAGGCCAAGGATGTCGCCAAGGAGCGCGGCGAGTCCGTCGACCCGTCCCGCTCGCCTAAGGGGGCGGTAGACTGGAAGGATAGGGCCGCCTCTGTGCTTCTGTGGTTCTTGATTAAATACGGCGAGACAGATCTCAAGTTTAGACGCGTCGAGAAGGGCGGTAGGAAGGGGTTCCAGGTGTTTAGGACCTTCGGCGGCGTCGAGGCACCCGTCGGCGAGCTGTGGATAGGGAAGACGGCGGCTTACTTCAAAGTCAGCAAGGAGGAGCTGGGGCGCCTCGTGGAGGAGGCGAAGAGGACAGCGCCAGACCTCTCGGGGCTCGACAAGGCGCCGCAGTACTTAGAGTGGCGCGCCACAGACGTGTCGTCCGCCAGGAGACAGATAGAGGCCAGCACCGTCCATCCCTGGCAGTTGAGGTGGTACATCGCCCTCCTCGGCGAGCCAAAATCGTTCTGCGGTAGTGTCAGCGTCGCGAAGGAGGGCATCAAGCCCGCCGTCACTGCGCGGTGGCCCCGCGAGAGTGAGGACAAGATTCTGAAGGAGAGCAGATGGCTGGAGTCTCTGCTGGGCCGGCGCGTAGAGAACTGGCGGCAACTGGTGGATGCAATAGACTGGAGCTGGGTAGTGAAGAAGGTCGAGGAGCTGGCCGACGAGTTAAAGCCCTGGATAGGCCCCGAGAGGGCAAGCGATGCTGAGAGGGAGGGGCTGGCGAGGAGGATGCTGGGCGAGCTTGTGCTTTTCGTCCACTTCGCCGAGGCGAGGAGGGGCATGGACGACGGCAGGTGGCGCGAGGAGAGAGCCAAGAGTCTGGCGAAGGCGGTGGAGGATCTAAGCGGCGGGAGGATAAGGGGCGAGTACGCCGAGAGACTGGCCAAACAGATTATCTACTACGCCGAAGGGTATAAGAAAGAGGCAGAGGAGCGCATCAACAACCTAGCTGAAGAGGTCGGCGTCTCTAGTAAGGAGGTTTGGGGCATCGTCGAGTTCGTCCTCAGCGATGTGTACTGCTTGGCTAGGGACTGTGCTAGGGATGAGGTGGTGAGGAAGTTCGTCGCCCCAGCCCTAGAGCTGATAATGCTGGACAAGGCGCTTAGAGGCGAGTTCGACAGAGAGGAGGCGTTGCTCATCTTCGGCGAGATGTATGCAACTGCAGTTGCGGGAGACGGCCACGTGGGGCCGGGTAAGGCCGAGTTAACCGTCGGCGGGGAGCTGGGCGGAGGCGCCGCACTACCGCGCCTAGCTACGCTACATCTGCTCAACCGGCTCCTACCCGACGAGCTGAAGTTCGACGCGCGGATATACATGAGCGAGGACAGATATTACCGCATAGCCTCCCACGGCGGTGATGCGGCGAGGTTTAAGCGTCTCCTCGCCGTCTCTGCGCCCTCAGCCGGCGGAGAGTATTTAAGCGAAAAGTTCGAAGAGTTCGTGAAGGATGCCCAGATAGAGGTGCGGCTCGACAAGAACAGCATAAGGCAGACTAAGCGCGGCCTCGTCGCCGCCGATTTGACAATATCGGAGGGAGACGTCGCCGTTAAGTACAACGTATATCAGCGTAGAGATATCCTGCTCCAATTCCGCTCGACGGACCGGAGCCGCGGGGAGCTTGCGGCCCGCCTTTTGAGACTTGCAGGAGTCGACGCAAAGGTGAAGAAGGAGGTGGGCGGCAGAGGCGAGTGGTACGTCGTAGCCTTTACCGACATGCTTGCAGCTGGGCGCGAGGAGCTTAGGAGCGCCATCGCCGAAGTCGTCAAGAAGGCTGTCGAGAAAGGCTGGGTGGACGCCAGCAAGGCTGAGCGCTGGCTGAAGAAGCTGGAGAGAGGCGTCACGCTGAAGGAGGGATGGCCTATGTACAACGTGCGGCTTACGAGTAGCGGCGCGCTTGAGATCAGATTCAGCTCCCCCAACCTCAACAGCATACAGCGGGAGGTGCAACGGCTTAAGGAGATGGGTCTTGAGGAGGGCAAGCACTTCTCGGTGAAGATGCCGGAAGGCAACAAGAAGTGTTGCGTCTCGATCCTTAGGAAGGGTCTTGAGCACGCTGCCTGGCTCTCCGTACGCGGCAAGGATGAACAACAGAGGAGTCTGGCGGCCGCCTTCGTGGAGCGCATACTCAGAAGAGCGGAGGATGCTGGCAAAAAGGTTTACGAAAAAGCCAGAGAGATCATAGAGGAGGGCAAGACTAGAGGCTCCCTGAAGCTGGAGGACTTTGAGAAGAAGGTTGAGGTGAACGGCAAGACATATATCGTGAAGGTAAGAGGCGGAGAAGCCGTCGAGGAGAAGCAGAACGGCAGAAAGTTGCTGAGGATTAGGATAAAGGCGGAGGTGGGCCGCGTGGAGGGCGAGCACACGATTGTAGACCGCGTGGTGCGTGAGTACACAATCACCTACGGCAGGCGCGGAGTCAAAAACGTGGCTGAGGGACGCGCATACGTCAGGGCCGACGTCGCCGGCGGCAGAGAGGCAGACGCCGAGAGGCTCGCCGCCGTGATAAAAGCCCTTACGGGAAGGGAGCCGTGGATCCGCCGGAAGAGCGACGGTAAGATAGAGGTCATGTGCTACGAGGGACATCTAAAGGGCTTTATGCGCTACGACGAGCTTGCAGACGACATAGAGAAGTGGCTGGAGGAGACGAGCCGATGAATAAAACGACCTAGGCGTGAGTCCACGGCGGGGCTCACCGCCTCGTCTCCTTCTGCCAAGCACTTCCAGCTAGTTAAGACGCTTCAGCTGGCCTCTCACACTAGTAAGCACGACCCTTGCCAGCTCCCGCTTGTGTGCGGGGCCCAGCACCTCGGCTCCCTCTCTGGTGACTAAGACGTATTGGTCTTTGAGGGTGCCGAAGCCCATCTTAGCTACGTCGTGGGCCAGCGCCATGTCCCACCCGCCGTCTTCCATCCTGCGCCTGGTCTTCTCCAGAAGCTCCGTCTCGTTGACGTTGTGTTCTGCCTTGAAGCCTATTACGAAGGCGTTGGGGTTGTACTTCTTGACGTCTTGCGCTATCTTGGGCGCCTGCCTCAACGTCACTTGGTACTGGGGCAGGGAGCTGTCGATCTTCCCGCTGACCCTATTATCTACATAGAAGTCCAGGGGGGCGGCTGCGAAGATGAAGACGTCGTGTTGTTTCGCCCTCTCGGCGACGGCTTGGTACATCTCGAGGACAGACGTGACTTTAACAACGGCGACGTTGCTGGGGGGCCTTAGGCCGGTGGGCCCCGTCACGAGGGTCACCTCGGCGCCTCTGGCCGCGGCCTCTCTGGCGAAGTAGTAGCCGGTCAAGCCGCTGCTGGGCGTGGTGAGGTACTTCACGTCGTCTAGGTGCTCCCGGGTGGGTCCCGCAGTCACCAATACCCGTAGCCCCTCGTAATCCCTCGGCGCCGTGGCGTCTATGACGTACTCCGCCACGTCTTCCGGCGGGGGGTACTTGGCCTTGCCTTCCTCCACCAGGGGCGGAACAACCAAGGTCTCCTTGCCGAGCCGTCTCACAGCCTCTTGGACCTGTGGCGTGTTCCACATGGCTAGGTTCATGGCGGGCACCACCACCTTCTTGGCGCCGCCGGCGGCCAGGGCGCAGGTCAACGCGGCGTTGTCTGCAATGCCGAGGGATAGCTTGATTAGTGTATTGGCGGTGGCTGGGGCCACCAGCAACACGTCTGCCTTTCCACATATCTCTATGTGCTCCGTGGCGCCGGTCAGCATCACCACCGGCTTGTTTCCTGTGGCCCACCAGAAGAGGTGCGGCGAGACCAGCCTGGCGGCCTTGGGCGTCATGAAGACGTAGACATCGGCGCCGTGTCTGATGAGGAGGCGGGCGGTGTCGATCGACTTATACAGCGAGACGCCGGAGGAGACCACCAGAGCTATCTTCGCCCCTCGTAGCAAGTTGCTGTATGTGCCGCGGATCGCCTCTACTTCAGACACGTCGCTTCCTGTGGATGGGCAGGTTCATTAGGCCTATGTGGGCCCTGCCGGAGTAAAACGCCGTGGCTACGCTTCTCTCCTTCAGCCTCTTGTCCACCTCGTCTGCCGTAAGCGCGGCTGGGTCGTGTCTGAGAGAGCCCAGGATGTAGTTCACGGCGTAGCCGAAGGAGGGGATCCACACCTCGTACTCTACGGCGATGGGGAAGACGGACCTCACGCCGTTAAGCACCATGTCGTAGGCGTCGGGGAAGAAGAAGCTGTTGCCTGCCTGCGTCACGACGACGCCGTCGTCTTTTAGGATCTGCCGGATCTTCTGGAAGAACTCCGAGGCGTAGAGCTGTTTGGCGATGTCGGAGCTGTAGGGGTCTGTCAGATCCATTACCACGACGTCGTATTTATCGCCGGCCTTCAAGGCGTTCTCCACGTAGACGAAGCCGTCTTCTATCACCACCCTCGCCCGGGGGTCGTCGAAGGAGCCTTGATGCATCTCTGGGAGGTACCGCCGCGACAGCTCCACCACGTCGCCGTCTATGTCCACCATCACGGCTCTCTGGACCGTCTTGTGCTTTAGTACCTCTCTCAACGTGGCGCCTTCGCCTCCGCCTAGTATCAACACGTCGCGGGGGGCCGGGTGGGTGACCATGGCTGGGTGGACGAGGCTTTCGTGGTAGAAGTGTTCGTCTTGGTAAGATGACTGAATGTAGTCGTCGAGTATCAAGGCGCGGTCGTAGTCCTCGGTGTCTGCGATGATTATCGTCTGGTATTTTGACCGCTTCACGGCGTGTATTGCCTTTATCCTTATCAAGAGCGTGGTGTTTCCGCTCAGCGGCTCGATCAAGACTACGGGACTTGGGGGCTTGGCCATGTTGTATTCTGCACAGCCGCTTTTTTAATATTGCGGCTAGTGTTGCGAGGCCTCTAGGTGCTGACGTATGAACCTCACCACCTCGGTGTATATCTTGATGCGGTTTTCCACCTTGGAGATTGTGTGTCCCTCGTCGGGGAGGATGATCACCTCCACTCGTCTTCCCAGCTCCTTTAGGCGTTGGGCTAGTTGCTCCGCCTCGTAGACGGGCACTCTTATGTCGTTGGCGCCGTGGATGATCATCAACGGCGCCTCTATTTTCTCCACATGCGTCGCCGGGCTTAATTGCGTTAAGATGTCTCTGTGTTTGTCTAGGTAGCCGTATTCGGCTTCTCTGTATTTCCTCCGCCACGGCGCCGTCCTCTCGAGGAATGTGACGAGGTTGAAGATGCCGACTATCTCCACTCCGCAGGTCCAGAGGTGGGGGGCGGCGGCGAGGGCCATCAGGGTGAGGTAGCCGCCGTAGGAGCCGCCCATGACGCACGGCTTCTTCACGGCTATGCCTTGTTCCTTTAGCCATTTTGCGAAGGCCTCCACGTCTTTTATCGCGTCCCACCTCTTCTCCACGTCGTCTAGGTGGACGAAGGTTTTGCCGTAGCCGGTGCTTCCTCTGTAGTTAGGCGCCGCCACTATGTAGCCCGCCATGAGGAGGGCCGCGACGAGGGGCTTGAACTCGGGCCGGTCCTGGCTCTCCGGGCCTCCGTGGAGGTAAACCACGACGCCCCTGGGCTCGCCGGGCGGCCTGTATATGTTGGCATGTATCCGACGTCCGTCGAAGCTCTCGTACCAAACGGACTGGGGCTCCGGGATTTTCTCCAGCTCTACGCCGAACCTGGGAGAGCGGGTGAGTTGCCTCACGGCGCCGCCTTGGTAGGAGTACACCTCGTGGCCTCTGTTTATGCTGGAGAGGGAGAAGAGCACCCTCCCGTCTCTGAACTGGAGCGATGTGACTACGCCGGTGGGGGTGGCTATCTTGTGTGTGAGGCCGGAGGGCATGTGCATGTAGTAGAGGCCGGAGGAGCCTCCTTCGTTCACTGAGAAGACTAGGTATTCTCTCCACACGTCGAATAGCTCCACGTCTCTGTCCAGCTGGACGACATATTTCCATCCGCCGGTGGAGAGGTCCATCTGAGCGATGCCGACGTATTCGCTGTCTATATTCGTCAAGAAGAGCATCTTCCCGCCGCCTATGTACCTCGGGGAGCGATTAAGCGCCTCGCCGGTGTGTCTAGTCAATTCGCGCGCCTCTCCTCCGCGGATCAGGTATATGGTGCTGTCTAGGTTGGTCTCGTAGTGTGTGAGGAAGATCCCGGCCTCGCTCCACTCCTCCACTACGTTTATCCCAGGCATCTCCACGAGCCTCGTCACGGCGCCGTTTCGTCGGTCGTAGATGTAAAGGTTGAAGTTCTGCCCGTCGTCTTTGGTGGAGGTGAAGGCTAGTTGTTGCGAGTCTGGGGACCACGCTCCCAGGCTGTTTACGCCGTCGGTCGAGACAGGGACTACGTCGTCGCCGTCTAGCACATAAAGCCGCCACTTCTCGTCGCCTCCCACGTCCGACGCCATGGCTACTGCACCCTCTCCGGCGACGCGGAAATCGCCCACTCTCCCCTCCCAAGGCACAACCACGTCGTGCATAACGCCGTCGAAACGCCAAAGTTGCATTACGCCGGTCACGTCGCTGAGGTAGTACACAACCCCCCGCGGCCCGGCCCTCGGCGAGGTTGCCAAGCGGATAGAGAGCGTCCTCTTGATCAAGAGCTCCATAGGGGGCGATGAATGGGGGAGTTATATCAATTCGCCTTCAGTAATTTTTTAAGTTGCCGTAATATCGTGAAGGCGCAACAATATCTACCAGCTCTGATTTGGTACCTCCAGAGGCGTGGGAGGAGCGACCGGGGGGTGGTAATTGCGGTGAGAACCAAAGACATATGTGGAGTAGATAGGCGATGCGGGTGGGCGCTCCGCCGCCTGATGATGTCTCTGGTGGCCCAGGGGCTGGCTAAGCGCCATAAACAAGGGGTCTATCTCATAAACAGGGAAGCCCTAGGTAGAGTCCTTTTAGTTCTGCGGAAACAGATATAAACCTTGCATCCGGCTCATCCGTGCATGACCCGGAGCTGAGGAGGCGGGAGCTGATGGACATCGTAATCTCTCTAGTGGTGCTTTCTTTGGGCTTCTCGATTGCGATGGCCGGACGGGGCATCGTCGGCGGGATACGCTGGGATCTCGTTGTTGCGTATCTGCCCCTCACCGCCTTCGTCCTCTTCTTCGCGTTCATAGGCCACGAGATGGCCCACCGCCAAGTTGCAAGGAGGCTTGGGTACATAGCCATGTACCAGGCTGACTACACCTTCTTGCCGCTTGCCGTAATTTTCCCGTTGCTGTTCGGCTTCGTGTTCGCCGCGCCTGGCGCCGTGGTGATCTCGCCCTTCAGGCTCCACGGACACGGCGACGAGAGACGCGACGTGTTCTTTATATCAGCCGCCGGGCCTTTGACAAACATAGCATTCGCCGCGGCCGGTGTCGCGTTGATGACGGCGTTGCGGTCAGAAATCTGGCGGTTTTTCGCGTACATAAACGCGTGGCTGGCGCTCTTCAACCTCCTCCCCATACCGCCTCTCGACGGGTCGAAGATGATACGCACAAACCCCGCCCTGTGGCTCCCGGTAATAGCAGTGGCGGCGCTCCTCGTTCTGTGGCTCTGGTAAAGACGTCTGCCCCCGGCAGGCTCGACTTCCTAAACACACACCAAGACTACAAGGGCCTGCCGGTGGTGTCTGTGGCGGTCGACCTACGTGCCCGCGTCGCCGTAGAGGAGGCGGCCATGTGCGAAATAACGTCGCAAAACACCGGAGAGCACTGCGTCTTCAGCCCCGGCGAGCCGCCGGGCGGCCGCGCCTTCTGCGACTACGTGAAAGCCGCCGTCGAGGCGCTGAGGAGGGCTGGCGTTGAGCTCCGCGGGTTCCGAGGCGTGTTGAGCTCAGACGTGCCCATAGGAGCCGGCATGGCCAGCAGCGCGGCGTTGCTTGTGGCGCTGACAGGCGCCTTGTTGCGG
>Ga0326762_1000966_pt1 | contig 10934 bp, 10 predicted proteins | sample NORPS_S_FD_207669 | JGI IMG/M metagenome (GOLD analysis project Ga0326762, IMG submission 207669) | Hot spring sediment microbial communities from Norris Geyser Basin, Yellowstone National Park, WY, United States - NOR.PS_S | ecosystem: Environmental > Aquatic > Thermal springs > Near-boiling...
GCGACCCTCGCCAGAAGTTGCCAATCGTTTTCCCCTATCGGTTGCAACAAAACTCTCATCGTTCTCATTGGTTCTTCCGCTCCTTCCGCCATTGTTCTCTGGCGAAATGGCAAATCAATTGACCGACGAACATCCCCAGGAGTGCAAGGGCAATCGCCCATGCCCAATTCAACCCGACAAGCACAGCCCAAAAGGCTCCTATGCTGGCGCAAAAAGCGACAATCCAAAATCGCTCCCATCCAAACCTTTCGCTCGCTGTCAGCGACTTGGCTCTTCCCCAAGCTGTCAGGCTGCTCCCGAAAATCAAGATGATGACCACAAAAGGCGAACGAAAATCTTCAGCGTAAGTGACGAGGGCGATGCCGAAAAGCAAACCCGTTGCCCCAGCAAGCAAAGCCAAACCGAAATCCGTCGTTACCCCCGTTTCAAGGGGCGTCAAGAGTTTTGACAAATCTGCGCCGCAGTAAGGGCAGTGTGAAGACACTTTTTCCCCCAGTATCCCTTGACAGTTTGGGCATCTCAGTCCCATCGCCCTTCACCCCTTCATCACGGAACTAAACCGGTCAATTCGGGTGGCGACGCCCCTACATCCCAAGCAGGGGTCTTGACTTGGGGAGACGGCGGGGCAGGCGGAACGGAAAGGGACTGAAGCAATTGCAACGCCTCCCCGACCAGTTGGTTGCCGGCATCGGGCACAAGTTGCGATGAGCGAGCCAAGCGAACCTCGTAACCGCCACCTTTAAACGCCTCGGGTGTCGGCAAATACCCGACCATGCCGTTCGCACATGTGACGACAAATGTCGTCGGGGAGGGCGAAGCCCTTTTGATGTCCAAACCAAATTGGCAAAAAAGTTCGCCGGGAATAGCGACAAGGGCTGCGCGACCGATGGCTATGGTTTGGACTTCCGCATCAACGAATGGCTTTTCCTTCACTTCTTCGGCAAGCAAAACAAGTTCGCGTGCGTAAATCCTTTCAACCGTCGGTTCGCCATCCTCGCCCAAAATCCGCTTTGCCTCTTCAAGCATTTTCTCAGGCACTTGCCGTCTGGCGAGCCTTATGGTGGAGCGAGCGACTTGCAAAGGTGCAGTTTCAACGAAATCCATCAAAGCCACCGTTTTTATGACTTCGCCCCCAAGTCTTGTGCCGATCCTCCAAGCCCACTTTTCGCCAAATTCAAGTTCACGAGGCAGAGTATGGGCGACTTGAGTGACATCGCCGGAAGCGCCTTGCAAAAAGAGCGTCAGACATTGGTCGCCAAACTCCTTGCGCAAAGTCTCGGCAAGATAGAACGGATAGTCAGCACTGAACTCAGTTCCACCCATGACAGTGCAATGGCAGGCGAAATTGACAATGAGCCCCAACATGCGCCCATTTTCGTCTTGGGCTGCGATGACGCCAACATCTGGGTCAGTTGGTCCTGCCGGGCGAACTATGTCGGGATTGCCCTTCCCTGGGTGAGTTTGATGCCGACCATCTTTCATGACAAACCTTCGGTTGAAAGCGATGCGGTTTTCGTGCCCGACAGCCACGCCAATTCTGGCTTCCCTCTTGCTTTCATTAGCCTTGACAATTGCTTCAGCAATCTGCTCGGCAACGAAGCGACAGTAGTCGTCATCGGCTTCGCACTCAAAAGCGTTGGCAATCGGACCGCCGCAATGGGTGTGGGTTGCAGCAATCATGATGTTCTGGGCTGGAATTCCGCTTCGGGATTGGGCTAATTTTCGGGCTGACTCAACAACCGACCTTCTCAACGACAAAGCGTCAACAGAAACGATGGCAACTGCCGTCTGACCGTCAGAGATGACGCAAGCAGTTGTGTGGAGCGGGTCATGGACGCCTGTGGAAATACGCTTCCTAAAGTCACCCGGGATAACGGCGCCGACTTCGGGAGTTATGTCGGTTTGCGCAAATCCCACCAACACTTCAATCACCTCTCGCTTTAGCCGACGATTTTCATTGCCCCGCTGGGGATACCGCGACTCGCTCCGCTTCTCCCCTCAACCGACACAGATTGAGGATGAGGAGAGCCAACTGCTGCCCTTGGTCAACGCCTGTTTTGAAACCGACATCGGTGTCAAGGATGAGGCGAAGGGCTTCCACTATCTGATCACGCGAAAAGTTTCTGGCTTGGAGTAGGAAGTTCCTGATGACTGCCGGTGACTGCTTGAGCAGGTTCAGGCGACTGTCTTCGGGAAAACGCTCTTTGACCTCTTCAGGGATTTTTTCAAGTTGCTGCCTGAAGGCATCGCTTCTGGCGTGCAAAAGTGCCGGCGAAATCAACTTGTAGTCAAGCAGCAATCTTGCTTGGAGCAGGAAGCGAAATTGCCGGGCAAGGAGGTAAAGGATGAGCATTGGGCTTTCTCGTCGTTGGAGCAAACCTTCAAGCATTCTCAGCGCCTTTGCTGCATCACCTTCAACGACAGCGTTCATCAGGGCAAAAACATCCATCGCTAACGATGGAACAAGTTCGCGAACGATGTCAACGGTCACTCTGCCATCAACGCCGATGTAAAGCGCCAACTTTTCAATTTCTGTCGCTAACTGACGGGCGTCATTTCCCACCCGCTCTATCAACTCTTGAACTGCAGCCTTGTCCATGCGAATTGCCGACTGTTCTGCCAGCATCTGGACAAATTCGGGCAAGTCTTGTTGTCGCAACTTGCTCAAAGGGACGAGCAAAGCGATTTCGTTAAGCAGGTTCAGTTGGCTGTTGCTTGGCGGTTCAGTTAGGGCGATGAGGACATATGTGCCTTCGGGGACTTTTTGCAGGAAGCGATACCACGCCAAATCTTCTCGCTTTCGCTTACTTTGCTCCTTCAAAAACGCTGGCGATTTGAGGATGACGACTCGTCGGCGGGTTAACTGGAAGCCGAATGTGGGTTCAAAGAGCGCCTGTGCGAGTTCTACCTCAGTTGCTTCTTTGCCTTCAAGGACAGTCAAAGCCGTTTGGCGCTCTTCTGATGGCAAAAGCAAATCGGTCAACCTTTGAATGACCCGTTGCACCAAAAACTCATCGTCGCCAAAAACAACGACGACCGGTGGTTTCAAGTTCCCGTAGCGGGCAGACTGGTAAAGTTGCGTCAGTGCCCGCCTGACATTTCGGAAAAATTGGGCTTCCTGCGGAAACAAAAGGTAAGGCATCTGACATCACCGACGATAAGTGTGGCGCATTTTCGGTGAAGTTGGCACGAAAGCGTTTTAAGTCCTGAAATTTTCGCCGGGTGAATTCGGCGCTCAGAAAAAGTTGTGAGTTGCGGGTTGTGCATTCAGGGAAAAACCCTAACCCTCAACTCTCAACCCGCAACGCGCAACCCATGTAGCAGGCTTCAGCCTGCTTTTGATTTCGCAGCCACCCACCTCAGGTGGGTGGTCAAATCCGTTGCCACTCGCTACTCGCCATTCGCTACTCGCTGCCGTTCTCGGTTCGGCAGGAGCCTCGCTTTCCCATAGTCATCTCAGTTGGACAAGCGAGGTTCACTCGTCAACGGTTTCCGCTGGTAAGGTGACGGTGTTGCCGTTTTCGTCCGTCACTTGGACAACGATTCGGTTTCGCTGCTCATCATATGCGTAAATTTTCCCTGCTTCCTCGTCGCGGGTTATCTTGTGCGTCCCGTCGCAGTAGGGTTTGTTTTTGGACAAGCCGCAAGCGCAAATGGCTATGTTTTGCCCGCCGACCTGGATGAGGTATGGTCGACTCCTGTCGCACCTGACGACCCGCGCCATTTTTGTTTCCCCCTTCCAGTTTTTCACTCGCTTCGTCGCCTCACCGGCTCTGGGACAATGGTGACCGAGATTTTCTGCCCGTCCCTCAATACGACGAATGTGACGGGCTTGTTAGGCTCAACTTTGCTCAGTGCGTCCATGTAGTCGTAGAGGTTGCGAATTTGCTTGCCCGCAACTTCAACGATTACATCTCCAGCCTTAAGCCCCGCTTTTTCTGCTGGACTGCCGGGGCGAACCCCTATCAATTTCACGCCCTCGCCCTCCCACGAGTAGTCGGGAACGATGCCAGTAGAAACTCGCATCGGTGCTGCTGGTCTCTCGGCAGGTTGAGGCGCTTTTTGGAATTGAGGTCGTTGGGGCATATTGGCGATGCGTTCGACAACCGCTGCAACCATTTGCACGAGTTTCTCCATGCCTTCGTAGTTGAGTGTGTCCCAGTCGTCACTTGGTCGGTGATAGTTTTCGTGCATGCCCGTGAAGAAGAAGAGCACAGGGATGCCTTTGTTGTAGAAGGAGAAGTGGTCGCTCGCCCCAAACACCCCAGGAGAATCCCGCAGTGCGAAGTTGAATTGAGAGTTCACTTCCTCAACCAACTCCTTCCAAGCCGGCGAACTTGCAATGCCGAGGACGAAAAGGGTGTTGTTCCGCAGCCGTCCTATCATGTCCATGTTGACCATTGCGACAACTTTCTCCAAAGGAACTATGGGATTGTCAACGAAATGGCGCGAACCGATAAGCCCACGCTCTTCCGCACCGAAGGCGATGAAAAGCAAACTCCGCTTTACCTTGTCCCTGTTGGCGGAAAAGTATTGCGCCAACTCAAGGAGCCCTGAAGTCCCAGAGGCGTTGTCGTCGGCGCCGTTAAAAATATCCCTCTGCCCATCCTGTGTGACCGAAACACCAACATGGTCATAGTGAGCGCCGATGACGACAATTTCTTCCTTCAAATTCGGGTCACTGCCTTCAATCAGTCCGATGACATTAGCGTCCTCAAGTCGCTCTCGTTGGAGGTTGACCTTAAGCCGAACCCTAACTTTGTCAAGGGTAAACGAAAAAGGCTTGAGGGTTTCGTCAATTTGTCGTTGGACGGGCTCAAGGTAAAATAGGGCTTCAGCGAACGCCCTTTTCACGCTCACACCTAAAATTCCAGCGTCTCTCATGACGGGTTCAGTCCAAAAAGGAACGGGTTCGTCGTCGAAGGGGCTTAGCGGACCGCTCACCAAAATTAGCGCTTTCGCCCCTTTCTCTCTTGCAGTTCTCAACTTCGCTGGGAATGTGGCTTCCTGTGCGAACTTGGTGTCGTTAGCAGGCATCCCGCGCAAAGCCAGAACAATTTTCCCACTCACATCGATGCCAGCATAATCGTCGTAGTTTTTGTCCGGCGCACTTATCCCGTAGCCCACGAACACGATTTCGCCTTCAACTTCACCGTTTGCGGAGAGGGCTAAAGGCAAAAATTCCTTCTCAGGGGCAAATGTCCGTTTCTGCCCGTCAGGCAGCGTCAGTTCCAGCAAGTTCCCTTCGCCCAACCGAAGCCTTCCCGGAAATGAGAAGCGTTGAAAATAAGTCCCGTTATCGCCCATGGGACGCAACCCCCACTCAGCGAACAATGTTGCTATGTATTCGCGAGCCATCTCTGCCCCTTTCGTTCCTGCCCCTCGCCCTTCCAATTCGTCGGAAGCAAGGTAGCGCACATGTTCTTTCAATTCCACCGCAGTGATTGCGGTTGACGAGATGGCTTTGTATGACGAGATGTCGCTGCGAACCGAAGACACCAAAGCGACAAACAGAATGAAAACGCACCAACGCCAAACATGCCGCATATTTGGTTCCTCCTTTCGCTTCTTCGGTTTTTGCGTCTCTCAAACGCCCCATTCAGCCAAGTAGGTGAGTTGCTTTATGGCTTCTTGGTTTTCGGGGTCGAGTTCCAAAACTTTCTCAAACTCTGCCTTCGCCTCCCTCAGCAACTCCATCATTTTCTCTGGGTCTTCCTCAAGTGGTGCGACGGTTGTCAATGCTTTAGCCCAATCAAGCCTGTAAGTGATGTTTTCTGGCTCAAGTTCAACGGCTTTTTTGAACTCAGCCAAACTCTTTTCAAAATCGCCACCGTGAAGGTAATAGACCAGCCCCAAACCGTGGTGGGCGGCAGCATTATTTGGGTCTTGCTCCAAAATCTGCTGGTAAAGTTTTTCCGCCTCCTCGTAATGCCCGTTGTATCGCAACGCATCTGCTCGGCTCAAAAGTTCCGCAATGCTCAACTGTTCGCCTTGCTGCCCAAACATGACTTTTCGCCCTCCTGTCTTCCAGACCACGCACCTTTAAAGCCCAAGCCAATGTCTGGCGTTGATTTCGACAAGCATATTTCTTTGCCTCTCCGTCAATTCCGCTTCCTGAATCATCCCCAAACTTCGGGTCGGATGGATTCTGGTCATAGCGCTGCCCCAAAGGACGCGCCTTTCGCCGAGCAATTCTATCGCTTGCTCAACTATCCCTCTCTCTGTCAATAATCCTGACACAACCACGGAGATGTTGGTGACATCCTCGACGATTTTCAATGCCGCCCACCAGTCGCTCCCTTGTGTTGGGACCATGAGGAAGCGGATGCCGGGGAAGGATTTCGTCAACGAAACAAGGGCTTGGGCATCTTCGGAAGTTTCCACGAAAGCGACGAAGGGACAGTCATAGCGGCGAGCCATTTTGACCAACTCTAAAGTCCGCCAAGAATCCAATGGGTGAGCGAGGCTCGGCGGGGGTAGGACGATGCCGAGAAAATTTGAGCGCGTCAAATATCGCTTCATGTCCTCCGCTGACGCTTCTAAGTGATTTGGGTTGACAACGACATACCCGCGAAATCTTGGGTTTTGGTTCACCAACTCGGCAACCCTTTTGTTGCCCAGCGTCAAATCTCCTCTCATCGCTTCCGCTGATGCGACGCAGAGGGTCGCGATGTTATATCGCTCCGCAAATTTTTCCACCACCGCAACTTCGTCCCCGTCGCGGTTTTGAATTGCCCACCAACCCAGTTCAGCGTAGACATCCAAGAGCGGCATGAACCTATCCCCCTCTCATGCTTGAACGATGCGCCTGAGGTTTTCAACGAGAATTTTTCGCTTGTCCTCTTCGGACAAACTTGAATGCAACAGCGGGAAAAGGGCACTGGCAAAGTAGTGGAGCGGCGCTCCACTGCCGAAAACCAGTTTGTCAACCCCAACCTCTGCGCACACCATTTCAAAACCGTCGGGTTGGGTTATGCAACTCGTCTCAAGGTGCATGTTTGGGACGGACTTCACGACGCACAAGACTTCACCCAAGTTGTCTTCTGAGACATCGCACAGGATTATCGGGATTTGCACCTCGCGAGCCAACTCAGCGATCTCTGTCGCCCAACCGACTTTCGGGCAATCAATCAAAAAGGGAACGCTTCGTTCGTTGAGGAAAACCGCCAAATCGCGGAAAGGTGCGATTTTAGGTAGCCACCCTTGCCAGTGGGGAAAGAAGCGGAATAGCCTGAAACCCTGCTGCAGCCTCCTCTCAACTTCCTCAAACATCCCGCGATATTGGAGTGGGTTCAAAGTCGCAACGGGTAGCAAAAGCCCACCGCTTTCCCTCGCCACCTGCACCGCCAAGTCGTTGCCGGTCCGGGCATCATAGAAAACAGCGGTTGTGTGGACGAACAAAGCCCTTGCAACTCCGTAACGGCGCATTAGCGAGAGCAAAACTTGCGGAGACAAGTCTATTGCTTGCCTCGGATAGAACCCAACCCATGTGTTGCAGTCAACGATCGGCAAACTCACCTGTCCCGCCAAAGATTGCCACCTCCAACGCTGTAAGTTTCAAAGCGCAACTGTGTTAGACGCCGAAACCAGCGTGAATTCACATTGCGCCTGCCTGCTTCAACAGCGCAATTAATCTTGTCAAGCATTCTCTGGTCGCGACATCGCCCATGTAGGAGAACTGCTCGCCTTTCGGCATTTGGACAATATCTTCGGGGAGTTGGGCAGTTGGACGCCAATGGGTTTCCAAAGACAAATAGCCCTTGTAGCCATCCTGAACCAATTCGCGGAATTGACCGAGGTAGTCAACTTCGCCCTCTCCGATAGGTGTCGGTTCAAACCGCTTTTCATTAGCGTTCCATTTGCCATCCTTGATGTGGATGTGCACAATCCAAGGCTTGATGATTCGGTAGCCGTCCGGGTAAGGGACTTCCCTGTCCGGGTCAAAAACATCGTTGCCCGGGTCCCAAACCGCTTTGACTTGTGGGTGATTGAGGCGCGTGAGGACTTCAACGACTTTCTTCGCGTTCGTAGCCATCGTTGAAGGTTCGTTTTCAACGCCCAAAATCAAGTTCGTTCCCTCAACGAGTTTCACTGCATGCTGAAGTTTTTCGACGATTTCGTCCCACGAAGGGAAGGGAGGCTTGAGCCAGAAGGTGAAAATGCGAATTATCGGCGCTCCCAGTTCGCCCGCCAAATCAATGCACTTGCGCAAAATTTCCATGTGCTCGCGAAATTGAGCCTCGTCGCCATAATCGCACTTGAAAAAGGGCGAGGCAATAGAGCAAACTTCCATTTCGTAGTCGGCGAGGAGTTTCTTGACCAGGGAGATGTCCGATTTGTCCAGTTCGTGAGGCGCTTTGTTCCAAACGGAACGAATCTCGATTCCGCTCAACCCAAACTCCTTCGCCAAGGTCATGACCTTCGCCAAATCTTGCGACACTTCATCGGTAATCACTGCCAACCGCAAATTTACCACCCTCCTTTCCCTTGACGCCAAAGCAAGTCCACATCGCACAACGAACCAGCGTTTGTTGCTTTAAAGGATGGCACGATTTTGCTTTGCTCGGTGCAGTCAGTTAAACTTTGCGACGGGAAAAGTAAAATGGAAAGGGTCATCGCAGAGTTTCGCTGCAATCCCTTTGCGCCCGTCAACCGCAAAATTCGTTGCGGCGTCAGGCGTTTGAAGGCTTTGCTGCAGGCAAAAAAACTCGGTCGGGTGAGTTGAAATGGCAAGTTTGGAAGTTGAAACGAGGGTGTCTGTGAGGGAGGCGGGAATTTCTCTGAGAGCAGTTTTATTGGGTCTGATTGGCACAGTTGTTTTGGCTTGGCTGGTCCCGATTTTTGACTTGCTGGTCCAAGGGACTTGGATTGCCTCCTGCCATCTGCCCATCGGCGTTTTCAATTTGTTCATGCTTTTGCTGGTCGGGAATGCACTGCTCAAAACTTTCAAGCCACGATGGTCTCTTACGAGACGCGAATTGTTGGTGGCTTACTGCACGATGTTGGTGGGTTCAGGCTTACCTTCCTTTGGCTTCACCGAATACTTGTTTCCAACACTCGCAGGGACACTCTACTATGCTCGCCCGGAAAATCGTTGGGCTGAGTTGACCTTTCGCTACATTCCGCAGTGGTTCGTGCCTTGGGATGTCGCGGAGGCAGCGAGGTCGTTGGGAGGGGCTGCGCCTGAAGTCGGTTGGTGGGGTGCACTTTACAGTTTGCTACCTGAAGCCTTCCGTCCGGGCGGTCGTGAGGTTGTTCGCCTCTTTTACGAAGGAACGCCAGCAGGGACGCCCCTTCCACTATCCCACTGGGTTGTCCCTACCTTCGCTTGGAGTCTTTTGGCGTTGGCTTTTTTCTTCGCCATTTTTTGTGTCAGCGTTTTGCTGCGCCGTCAGTGGCTGGATTATGACCGGCTGACCTTTCCGCTCACCCACCCGCCTTTGGAGATGACGGAAGGCGTTGACGAACCGAGAAAAATTTTCGCTTGGCTTTTGAGGCAGAGGCTAATTTGGCTTGGCGCTCTTATCCCGTTTGTCGTCCACAGCGTTAACGGACTTCACTTTTACTTCCCTGCCGTGCCCGAAATTCGGCTCTCCTTCCCCCTCAACCAATACTTGACAAGTTACCTGTTCAGCCAGATTGGACCGTTCATTGCCATTGTCCACTTTTCCGTCATTGGCGTCGCTTTCCTTCTGCCGTCCGATTTAGCGTTCAGCCTTTGGTTCTTCTTTTTCGTGTTCATGGGGCAATCAGTGCTGCTGACTTATTTGGGTTGGCAACTTCCCAACTTTCCGGGCTACGCAACGCCTGCCCATGCGGGGTTGCAAATGCTTGGCGCTTTCTTTGCCATTGTGACCCACCTGATTTTGGTTGGTCGCAAACACTGGCGACAGGTTATCACCAACGAAACCCCATCAGACGAACCGATTTCGTATCGCACCGCCTTACTTGGGTTCCTTCTCTGCATCGGCTTTGCAACCCTCTGGTGTTCGGTTGCAGGGGCATCGCCGAGTATCGCTTTTCTGAGTTGGCTTGTCTTGTTTGTCATTGCTGTCGCTCTCACAAGGTTTGTCAGCGAAGGGGGATTGCTGTTCATCCAAGCCTTCCGCCCCTCAGACCTTTTCATCGCCTTCGTTGGCACGCGCCCTTTTACTCCCCGCCATTTGACAGTCATGGCTTTCGTGGAGAAGGTCTTCATGTTTGACCTGCGGACATTTTTGATGCCTTTCTTCATGGACAGTTTCCGAATTGCCAAAGTCACAGACATACCGTTGCGACCGTTGACGGGGGCGATGTGGCTTTCGGTGTTGGTGTCTCTGATAGCGTCTTCGTGGTCTTTCCTGAGGCTGGTTTACCGTAAGGGCGCTAACACGATGATGCAGGGAGCAGGTGCATGGTTCCTGCAGCATAGTCCCCGTCAAGTCCTTGACTTCACCGTTGCATACATTGAGCAACCACGCCAACCCACGCCTTTGAGCAGAAGTTGTTTTGTGATTGGCTTTTTGGTGGCTTTGCTGCTTTACCGGTTGCGTCAGTTGTTTGTCTGGTTCCCGTTCCATCCCATCGGCTACGCGATGGGACCGAGTTGGCCGATGATTCAACTTTGGTTTTCAACGATGCTGGGTTGGGTGATGAAAGCGTCGTTGCTGCATTACGGTGGCTTGGGTGCTTTCCGTCGCTGGCGCCCTTTCTTCCTCGGTTTGCTCATCGGTGAGTATTTGACTGCAGGTTTGTGGTTAGTGCTTGATTACGCTTTCAGCAAAGTCGGTCACCGTTTCTTCCTGTTTTGAAAGGTTTTCCGACCCTAAAACGAAAATCGGTCGCCCTTTGAGGGCGACCGTGTTTGATTCGCCTTAGCGAACTAAACTTGACAGCGAGGCATCAAACTGTCGCTAACCGCCAGTTAGTGCCTTCAACTGTTGGTCAAGCCTTCC
>Ga0326762_1000968_pt1 | contig 10924 bp, 10 predicted proteins | sample NORPS_S_FD_207669 | JGI IMG/M metagenome (GOLD analysis project Ga0326762, IMG submission 207669) | Hot spring sediment microbial communities from Norris Geyser Basin, Yellowstone National Park, WY, United States - NOR.PS_S | ecosystem: Environmental > Aquatic > Thermal springs > Near-boiling...
ACGCCGTTAAACGGCGGGTGTTAACGGCGCATTAACTCAAGCCTCCCCACACCGGTGAAAACACAGAAATTACCACAGGGGCCACAACCTTCTCTATCCCTTTTCCCTGGGTCCGCTACGTGAAGTACGCCGTCCTCTTCGGCTCTGCCGCCGCGTCCAGCCACGCCGAAGGGCTCGACTCAGCCGTGCCCAAGACAGACTTAGAGACCTACCCCTGACCAAGTTGACCATGCGGCTTGACGTCGATGAGAACTACGTCGACCTCGTGGAGATAGGCGAAGACGCGCTCTACCCGCTGGTCCTGGAGGCTTTGAGCGGCGTGTCTCTACACGTGGAAGGAGGCGTTCCGCCACTTTCAACGCCCACCAGGAGAATAGACGCCAGGCAACTCCACGAGGCCTTAACGGCGCGATGGCGCACATAAAGACGCTGGTTGCTTAAACTCACAGAGTTTCTAGACCAGGAGGTGTCTAAGGGCTTCGACCTAAACGGCAAGGGACATCATGAAGTTCCTCCACGCGCTTCAGGTGCAAGTCTTGATATCCGCAACCCAGAGGGCGACCTCCATCGGCACGCCCCCTTAGCGGCGTTGGCGAGGAGGGAAGTCCCCACGGCCAGAAATACCCCGACCACGTCCCGGGGTGCGCACATTTATATACAGTTTTAGTAACTGGTATGGGCGGAGGCTCTGTCCTCGTCGCGGCGGCCTGGGGCTACCCGCCCGGCTGGGGGAAGGCTAGGTACAGAGTGGAACCGCCGCAACACCCGTCGTTCAAGGGCGCGAGGCATGTGGAGTGCACCTCCTGCTCCAGCACGCTTGCGCTTATCCGCTTCTTTAGAGAGAATGGCTGGGATGTTAAGACCCTGATCTTCGGTGTCGATACAGCGCTTAATCCCGCGGGCTTTACAGACGGGAAGGAGTTCAGGAACTATGTAAAGGATCAGTATGTCAAGTGGTTCCGGGAGCTTGAGAAGACCTCCAACTGTTCGGCGGAGTTGGAGCCCGAGGTCGTCGTCCTTCCGGGCATAGGCCGCTACTGGGGCCGCCGGTTTGAAGGCGCTCCCCTAGCCATGTTCAACGAGGCGCTCCGCGCGTTGCGGGATGCCGACAAGCCCACATTCCTCGTGGTTGACCTCACTCACGGGATAAACTTCCAGACTGTGGCGGTTCTCTACGCCGCTGTTGCGGCGGCTGTCATCTGGGGAGTGGAGAAAAACCTCCTCATTTTCAATTCCGATCCGTATCCCACCGGCGCCAAGACGGAGCGGTGCATCTCCGACGAGAAGGCCGGAGGGAAAGTCGGCGCGGCCGAGCGAAAGGACGAGCCAATCGACCTCTTTATCAACGATGTGTCTGAGCTACAGAAGGCCGTGAGAAACATAAGGCAGATCGCGGCGCTGAGGAGGTTCCAGATGCCGGAGCTAGAAGGTCTCGACTTGACTGGGGAGCTGGGGCAACTGCTTGCCTACATCTGTATTCTGGCGAACGGCGCCGCTGGTCTTGCCTTCAGCGGCGCTAGATACGACGACGGAGGCGCCGTAGCCCAGCTACCCCGCGTGGATGTGAAGCCGCCTGACACCACTCCCATAATTAGAGACGAGGCCGTTGAGTACCCGGCGCCTGACCAGACCTATGCTGTGGGGACTGCGATCAAGGCTGTAGTGTCCGACCTTCAGAATCTTCAGATAGACAACCTTGTGGATTTCCTCAACGCCGTGGCCCGCCACTATAAGAAAAACTTCTCTATTCAAAACGCCTTAATCTTAAAGCAGACGGCGCAAGAATTTGGCCGAGTAATTAAACGCGCCAAGGAGCTTAGCCTACACGAACTCACTGCCGCTGAGGTGAAGGCGCTTGTAGAACTCTCCGAAGAGTCTATCAACGAAACAGAATTCCGCAACCGCGTGGAGAGCGTGCAACGAGAGATAGAAGAAGAGCGCGCAAGACTTCGGGACGCGGCGAAACGCGCCGAGGGCAACTTAGATAGGTGGCTCCGCAACCTGTCCGCCCACGGCGGCCTTTCCTACATCCTCATAGACAAGGTGAGACTGGCCGAGGGCAAGATCGACGAGGTGGTCTACAGGAGGGACCTCCTCAAGCCTCTTCTCGACGAGCTGATGAGTCAGTGCGGCTTGCAAAGTAGCTGAGCCCGCGTCCGTTGCGAATATAATCTATTTCTCCGTGGAGGGGGCCCTTCAGAGGGCGTTGTGGGACGTCGCGCGGGAGGAGCCGTGGCTCCTCTTGAGCTTCTGGCCATGTGTTTTTATCCGGTGTTGGGATTGGGGCGTGGAGGCCCTATGTCGCCACGAGGAACCTTCTCTGCGCACTTCACCGCTCAGCTGTTATAGATATATAGCCGTGGGTTGTATCTTTTATGGTTGGGGTGTTTCTTGGCGTTACGGTGGGGACTTCTCTTCTTACTAACGCGGCTCGGGACGGCGCGGGGGATAGGCTGGTGGAGTACGCCTTGGCAAACCCCGAGAGGGCTAGTGCGGAGCTGAACACCGTGGTGAAGTTCGCCAGGCGGTATCCGGCACTCTTCGGCGACGTCTACGCCGTCTTCTACTCAACCGACACGGAGGAGGGGAGGAGGGCCGGCGCCGCGCTTAGGGAGGCCCTCTGCGAAGTGCTTAGGCGGGAGGTTAAGACGGCTGTGTGCTCGGCTGAGCTCAAGGTGGTGCCGGGCCTCGGAGTGGACTTCCACGAAGGCCTCCTCCAGCTGGCGCGGGCGGTGGGTAGCGACGTGAAGAAGGCGAGGAGGGAGGGGAGGCTGACCTACGTAGTGGCGACGGGCGGCTACAAGCCGGAGTCTACCTTCGCCGTAATTGCGGCGTACCTCGCCGGAGCTCACGGCGCCGTCTACATCCACGAGACGTTTAAAGAAGTGGTGGAGCTCCCCATGCTCCCCCTCCAACTCAGAGAGGTTCTGGCCAGATTTGCGAGGGGCGAAGCCGACGAACACGACGTCGCCCGCCACCTCCGCATGGACATCCACCACCTAGAAGGAATCAAACTACTGAAAAAGACGACAGAGGGATACGCCCTCAACAACCTCCTCACGGCGCTTTTAGAACTCCAGGTCCAGTAGCTTCAACTCGTCAAACACACCACAAAACCAACCCCCACCAATCAACAAGAAAGGCGTATTCTGCACGACGATATATAAGCGCTGAAAATTTTGATGTAGTTCGGAGGCTGGTGTGTTAGTATTTTTATGGGTGGGGGTTTGGGGGGTGGTGCTTTACTGGGTTCTGCCTGGCGGCTGTGGGGGGTTTGTGGTGCACCGCTTCTCCTTTAGGGAGGTGAACGTCGGCGATGTTCTGGGCGATGTGTTGAGGATCTTCGCCGAATGCGGCGTGTTGCCGATGCTCCACGTAGCTGGCGTGGCGCGGTTCAAGGTGAGACGCGACATGTCCCTTGCCCTCGTAGCTGGGATTGCCGGCGTGGAGGAGGCGGTCGTGGTGCTGGGAGAGCCGCGTCTCTTGGCCGCGCTCGTGAGGAGAGCCCTGAGCGTGAGGTGCCGCGGGGCTAGGTGCCTGTTTAGGGGTGACCTCTCGTGGCTGGACGTGGCTAGGCTGAGGAATAGATACAACGTGTACTTTGTCGTTGAGGTGGGGGGCAAGAAGATTATTCTGTAGCCTTTTCCCTCTTCCTCAGGTGGAGAAGGTATAGGCCTATCAGGGCGGTGCGGAGCTTTTCTGCAACTTCCTCCCGGGCGCCTTCTTTTATCTTGGCGTAGAGTCTCGGCAGATTGCTGGGGGATATGTCTAGGTCTGATAGTTGTCTCACTATACGTATGGCGGAGTCTCTGGCCCGGTCCCCCCGCCTATTTAACACGTATGCCAGCTCGATGAAGGTTTTTGTAAGTTCTCTCTGCGTCTGTAGGGGCAAGCCCGTGCCGCGGCCGGTGCGGTGGAGCGAGACGGCGCGGTATATCTTAAAGAGGTGGAGGTACACAATCCGGGTCAGTCTGCCCACCTCCTCCTCTTCAAGTAGCTCTGGGTCTGTCTTGTCGTAGAGCTGGCCAAGCGTCTTTGCGTCGAGGGCGATCTCGACAGGCTCCGTGACCAGTACGACTGTACTTCTATCTCTGTCGCGTTTCGCAAGCTCCAGCCGTCTCTCGGCTTCAGTCCACGCATAGTATATGGGGAGGTACGGGTCGCCTATCACAACGCCGACCGCCGTGCGGAAGCCCCACCTCTCGGCGTACTCGGCCACGCGCGCCATGTACCTAAGCGCCGAGAGGTCCCCCGCGAGCGTGAGGTCGTCGCCGCCCGCGTATATGACGAAGATATCTCCCCTATGTCCGCGGGAAGCCAGGACGGCTGGATAGAGCTCGTAGGCCATGGAGACCGTGGTAGAGAACGTCGCCAGGAGGGAGGGCCTCTCGGACGCTTTCTCCTTCCTCTTGCCCATCCTGTTTGCGTCCGCCTTGAGGAACACGGCGTTTGTCTCTATCTCCTCCAGGCTCTTGACGGTGCCCTCCAAAGTGGTAGGGAGGTGTTGGTTTGTGAAGATAAAGCCGTAGCCGACGTTGTCCTCCCCGCCTATAAAGCTCCGGGGGTTGTTCACTAGGTAGATCGAGGGGGCTTCGCCGAGCCTTGCCGCAACGCCGGCCGCTGCACACGCGATGCCCCCCATCACGTAGACTGTGTGGTCCAGGAATGTAAAGTACGAGAGCTCGCATCCACCGGCGCGTACCCTCCCGGCGTATTGGGCCGCGTCGGTCCTCCCGCGCGCGACGACTAAGGCCTGCAGGTTCCTAGCCGCCTTGCCGGCCTCGAATTCGTTGTTGCACAGCTTGCAGAGATTGAGATCCAACTCCTTGACGTAGACCGTCTCCGCAGGCCTCCCGCAGAACTGGCACACCGAGCGGTGGAAGCTGTACTTAGCCCTCTGCGACTTGGCGTTAGGCGTCCCGCCGGCCTTCGACGAGTAGTCCCGGTAGGCCGCCTTCCTCCTCGCGACTGCATCCTCGCGTTGCCTCCAGAGGTCTCTGAACTTTTCTATGTCGTCGAGCCTGTAGGGCCCCGTGCGGGCGGCGTAGAGCGTGAGCACGCCATCCGTGTCCTCCAGCACCCTGCGCTCCAGGTCGTCGAGTATCTCGTCCAGCCCGTCGACGTTGGGCAACACCAGGACGACCTCGCCGCCCGCGTCCAGCAACACGTTGGCCCACGTCGCCACATCGCCGCCGATCCTCCTGTTGACCTGATCGATCAGCCACTTGGCGGCAACCCTCTGGAGGAGATTGATCATGAGCGACCGCCCGCGCAGAATCGACATGGCGCCCTTGGTCCTCCCAGCCCGCTTTATGTAGTCCTGGATCTTGCCCACGTCGAGCCCCACAAGCACGAACTCGCCTCCCGTGGAGGCGAGCGCGGCGGCCAGCAGAGAGTGGGCGTAGAGCGAGGTGTCGGGCACCGCCACGCCGTAGACGGCGGCCGGCACGAAGGTGGCGACGCTCCTCAGCATGTAGACGAGCGTCTCCACGAGCTGTGGGTACGTCATCCTCCTCTTGTTCAGCTCTCTCGCCAGCGCGAGGAGCCGGTCGTAGCTCTTCAGGTAGCATCCGCAGACCTCATCCCGCGTCGGCAAGCCCTCCCGAGGCGCCAGCCGCCAAGCGTCCTCCACGCCGTCGGGCAGAGGACAGGGAGGGACGTAGAGCACCTTTCCCTCGTCTATATGTATCGCGAGGGGTATGTCCTCCTCGCGCCTGTCTGCGACGGCCAGCCCCCGCCCGGATTCGTCGTCCCCTTGCACCCTCTCCCGCGCCGCGGCGCGGTCGTAGGGAGCTATTCCTCTGTCCCCCTCGTGGTGCTGGGTCACGAATCTCTTCACGGAGTCCACGTCAAGCCCGGCCGCCCTCAGCGCGCCCTCTATCAGCTCCACGAAGCTGAGGCTCTCCTCGGTATGGCGCCTAGCCGCCTCGCCTCTGCAAAGCTTCGCCCGCCTAATCAGCTTCCCCACGTCGTGCAACAAGGCGGCGACGACGTACTCCCTAACGGAATGCTCCCTATGCTCGCCACTCATAACAGGCCCACCCCACGGGCTTTCCATCTGCCATTTTGACCGTCGTGTCGCCCCAGAAGCGGCCGAGCCTCTGCGACATGTAGCTCTCCAGCTTTCTGAACAAGTCGGGGCTCCTCCTCTCTATCAGAGAGAGGACGGTCTTCCACCGCCTTCCCGCTCCGAAGCCCAGCCTCACGGCGTCGCATTGAGGCACATAGAGACCCCGCGCCCGCTCAAACGCGGCTAGCTCCTCCGAGAAGAGACGAAGGGCGTTCTTGAGGTCCTGCTCTGTGAGGACTACGTCGGATCCGCCGTCTTCCCTGGGCCTGGGTCTCACCACGACCTCGTACTCCAGCTTGGAGCCCGGCGCAAGCCCCGCAGCGTAGAAAGTGGCCTTGACGCCCGTCCGCTCGTACACATCGACTCTGTAGACGCGGAACTCCGCCTCGGCCCCCTTCTCTCTGACCACCACGGAGTTGAAGATGTCCCACCGCCTCCCGCCCTCCAGCTCCCGTCTGAAGACCAGCGCCTCGCCCTCGGATCCCACGAACTTGGGGTGCGCCCCCTCGTCCACGGCCTCGGCCGCCGCCTTCACGAAGCCCTCTGCCAGCTTCTCGTCCCGTGAAAGCGCCAGCCAGAGATAGGCCGTCCTCAAGAGGCCCTTAATCGTCGAGGCCGGCGGGACGACGCCGATCTTAACCTCTGTCTTGTCCGGAATCGGCGGCGAGGAGAAGTGTTTATACGCATATTCAGCGGGTCGGGACGACGCCAACCTGACAGCCTCCTCCAGGCTGGGCCTCGTAGCGATCGCCGCAGTCAGCTTAGGCGAGGTTATGTCCACAAGGTAGAGCCGCCCCTCTTTATAGAAGGCGTCTAGCCCCACGACTGCCGAGCCGCCCCCCAGGACGAAGAGGGGCGTGTCGACCTTGAGCCTCAGGAGAGCCATATCCACAGCGGGTCCAGCCTCTTGGTGCACTCCGCGTCAGTCCGCTCGATGATCTCTAGGCCGAAGTTCCCTCTGATCATGCCGCCGTCGAGGAGCACCGACACGGGCCCGACGACGCCCCTAGTGCAGCGCCAGCTCCTCACCTCCCAGGCGCCCACCGCCTCCGCGTATCCATGTGGCCGCGCCACGCCGAGCACCACCGCCCAGCCGCCGCCATTTGGGAGCTCCACCTCGCCGCGGGCCACCACCTTGAACTTGCCCAAGCCCCAGCACCTCTTGCCGCCAAGCCCCAGCACCCCCAGGAGTTCGAACGCCTCTGCGCCGCCCCCCTCGAAGTAAACTACGTAGGGCACCCTCGGGCTGAAGGCGGCCACGCGGAATGTGTCGGCCATGTTGGTATTCCGCGAGAGCCTGTTGTGGGCGCGCACCACCTGCTCGCCGTGGAAGCCGGAATGCCACGTCGCCACGACGTTGCCGCACTCCAAGACGATCCTCCCTTCGACCTCCCGCACTCTGAGTTCTCCCCTCCTGAGGCACTCCAGCGGCGCGAACCGCACCCCCTTCACGTCCTTCTTTTTGTCCTCCGAGACCCGGACCTCGACGCGTCTCACCTCCTCGGCGCCGGCCACGGCGAGTCTCCAGAGGGCGGGCATGGGCGCAGAGAGCAGATACCTCTCGGAGCCCAGGGCGACGTCGGCCCCTCCTCCCTCTGCGGGCAACAAGGGATATGCCGAGGAGACGCGCGCCGGCATGTCCCCAACGCCCATATGTCTCAGCCACTCGAGGGCCGAGTACACCGTGTCGGAGGGCACGTAGTCCAGTGCATCCATCAGCGAGTACCTCCCCACGTGGAAGGGAGACTCGAACTGTACTACGACATAGCCGAGTCTCATGACTTACAGAGCCCCTTAAGCCCGTTCCACAGACCCCACCCCCGTACGTTGGCTGTGAACTCGGCCAAGTCCTTGCCCTTCACCGCCGGCGGCGCCACGCCCTCGGCTCTCGGCGCGATCGGCTTGAACTCGGCTTGTAGCTCTTTGAACTTGACCTGGCCGTAGCCCCTCGTGCCAGAGGCGCCTAGATACGTCGCCTCAACCAGCTCGAAGCCCTTCAGCAACGTCTCTAGGTAGAACTTGGCCGGGAGTCCTCCGACTTTGTCCTTATATGCAGACTTTTCTTCGCACTCTTTCCTTGGACACACATCGAGGTCGAACACTAAGAACGTGATGCCGCCGCTGAACTCCACGCCAGGCCTCAGCCTCAAGAGATTGCGGGGATCCGCCGTGCTCGTCACGCGGTCAATCCTGTTCTCCCACTTCTCCTCCACGAAGTCGTCTAGTGTGATGTAGCTACAGTCGCCCTTGGACTTGCAGAGCTCTTGGACGTACCTCTCCGAGGGATAGAGATCTCTGAAAATGGCGCGGGTAGGCGCCCAGCAGTTGAAGAGATAATCAACCCCCTGATCGCTCAGCCTATTGAAATCCATAGCTGGGCTACCGAACACGTTGTCTATGGGGCAGTAGGGATCTGGGTCCTCTACTTTCTGCCCAGCCACGCGCATATGGAGGTATATCTTTCCGTCGGTGGTGTGTAGCGGCAGATTAAAGGCAAGCTCCAACAAGGATCGCACCCTCCCTTTCAGCGAGCTCGCAGGAATGTAGGGCACCTCAAGGCGGTAAACCCTCTTATTCGTCTCGTCATACTTGATCTCATACAGCCTATGGATTGTCAAGGGCTGTATGTCGGCTGCGCCGAGGATCTCCTTCGCCTTGCCCGAGCGTATGAGGAGTCCGCTAGTCTCTAAGCTAAACCCAAGGGTGACGGCGCCTATCAGCTCAAGCCGGGCGGGCGGATACTCGCTCATAGCCACTCCTCCTCTTCCCTCCTCTTCCTCACCGCCACGATCTGATATGCAAGCACGGCGTTGAGCGCCAGCTCGAGGGCCTCAGCCTCCCTCACGGCTTTCTCCGTCCCCAGATCCCTCCTGATCTCTGCCAACGCCGCCTTGATGCCATCGGCGAGATCCGCGTCGAGGACCCCTCTATTCTTCTGGTATTCTATAGTTATGTCCAATCTAGCCAGCTGAAGCAACAGACGGGACTTGACTTGTCCCTTCCCCTCCCAGTTTTCCGTCCACTCCCTCTTTATGACGTCGATCGTCTTTATGAGAGACTCGTAGATTCTTCTGAAGCCAGCCGAGGTCTGCCTCGTGTTGTACCTAGTCGCGCCGTTCAAGGCATCATCATACCGGCCGTCTCTAAATGGAACGTATATGTAGTTGTAGAATCTAGATCTGCCATAACTCATATAAGTAACAACAAAACAGTTTTAAAGTATTGTTGCCTTACGCACATGCGGGTCAGAGCGGCGGGCGAGCTGGCATACGGCGGGGGGACTCTGGCCGTCGAGCTTGAGATCGACGTCTCCGGGGCGGTGGCGCTTATAGGGCCGAACCTCACCGGCAAGTCGCTGTTACTTCAATGCATCTACCAAAGAGGCGAGCCCAGAATAGGCCGGCCCCTCCAGGCTCCTCCTGATCTGATCTGCGACGTCGAGAGGGAGGACTACCTGGCGGTATATGTAGACGCATACCGCGTGGTGAGCCAGCTGTACGAGACAGCCATACGGGAAAGGCTGGAGGTAATCAGAGAGGGCGCCAAGGCCTTGAGTGGGGCTGACGCCGAAGACGTCAGAAGGGTGGGCGATGTCATCTACCGCGCGGTCGACGCCATAGAGAAGAGCCTGGGGGACCTCCAGTTTGCGCTGGACGCGAAGAGCCGCGCTGACGACCTCCTTGTGGCTGATGCCGTACGCCAGTTCAATGAGCTCTACGACGAATGGCTGAGGAAGGCCGAAGAGGCGAGGAGCGAGATCAAGGAGATCTTCGACGACTTCTTTCCTGTGGTGCTCTCTGCAACTGCAGACGGCTTCGCGTGGACGGACAGAAAGGCCGGAGCATCGGGGCGGGGCCTGCAACGTCTCTCAACCGCCTTCTCGCCGGCGCTTGTGGCGCTCTATGCCATATATGCCTACAGCATTCCCCAGGAAACATACCTCCTCGTTGAGGAGCCTGAGACCCACGCGCATCCGTTGATGGCCTACTTCCTCGGCGCATATCTGCGGAGGCTGGCCAAGCAGAGCGGCGGCAGACTCAACGTCGTTGTCTCCACGCACAGCTTCGACTTCCTCCGGGGCTTCTGGGACGAGGGCGTCAAGGTATACGTCCTCAGGAGGTTTATCGAAGGCGGCAAGATCCTTTTGAAAGTCGCAGGACAATGGCGGGGGGAGGGCTATGTGCCCGGCTTCTCGGACACCGCCATATACAAGCTCCTCGGCCTCCGTTGACATGAACTGCGACAATACTCTGTGGATAGATGCAGTCGGGCTATACTACATAGCTCAATACTTTAATTTAGATATAGATAAACTTGTAAAAACTATTTATGAAGAGATATATCCTCAGAAGAAGATTGGCATCCTTCTCGACGGAAATTCGACAGAGCTATGCACCACATATAAACCGCCCCCAGGCATAAAGTACGTCTTGACGCTCAGTCGCATAGAACAGTGGGGTCTCCATATAAACTATACTTGGTATGTCAAAAAGGGCGACTGCAAATATGCCTGCATCGACAAGCACGAGCTCTACTCGGCTCTCTGTAAGTGCCGGCCGGACCACCTCTTCCTAATTGCCGAATGCAACTGCGGCCAGCTGAAGGAGGGTGCCAACAGATCGCAACTGCCCTGCGGCCAGAACTGCAGGTACGAGGACAGATGCCTCCTGTTGATCTCATGCCCAGCGACGACATGATCGCTTGAAGGATTGAAAGCCGTGGAAAGTTTTTCTCGCTACCGTAGGCTCAACCGAGGGTCTCATGATCGCGGGAGGCCGCCACTTCAGCCACTTGGCGGCTAGCTCTCTGAACATGTTCCACGTAGGAAACAAAAACCCAATGAAAATGTTTCCT
>Ga0326762_1000990_pt1 | contig 10768 bp, 10 predicted proteins | sample NORPS_S_FD_207669 | JGI IMG/M metagenome (GOLD analysis project Ga0326762, IMG submission 207669) | Hot spring sediment microbial communities from Norris Geyser Basin, Yellowstone National Park, WY, United States - NOR.PS_S | ecosystem: Environmental > Aquatic > Thermal springs > Near-boiling...
TTTGAGAGCTTCGACGTCGTTGTTGGTGTTGCAACAGCAGGTATACCGTGGGCTTCCGGCCTAGCTTTAATGCTCGGCAGAGGGCTGGCTTATGTTAGGAGTGAGGTTAAACAACATGGTACATCTAAAGCTGTTGAGGGCGCTCCAAGGCCCGGCTCCAACTGCATCGTGGTAGACGATGTTGCCACAACAGGGTCTTCGCTTGAAAATGCTATAAGGGGCCTGGAGGGCTTATGCAATGTGGTAGGAGCTCTCGTGATAGTAGATAGGATGCAGGGAGCTGGAGAGAGGCTTAGAGAACACGGTGTAAAGCTTGTAAGCCTGCTAACAATCGAGGAGCTCCTCAAATGCTTCAACCAGAGTACGTTAAAACTTTAAACCACATCTAACCCTGTCATGCTAGAATCACCTCATCGTTGATCTTTCTCTTATACTACCATATGCCCTAGTGTAATCAGACCACTAAATGCTACGAGGCGTTAACCCTCCGCTCCCTAAAACCCATGTAAGTTAAACTTAAAGATCCTTCCATACCATTCTTGAAGCTACTGAGGCCCATCATTGTTTCAAGCTTAGATTACCTGAGGGGAGGAATGCACTCTCTCGTGATCGGGGCGAACAGCTCTCGTAGGGTGGCCTAGGTTTCGTTTAACTGTTGGGAGGCCGGATGGTGGGGAGCCGGAAGATATAAAAGGCGAGGAACTACCATCTACTGAGAAACGGTGGTTGTTTGAAGGATAGGGATAAGCTTAGGGATTACGAGTGGTTACTCCAAAGACTATATCAGAGAATACCGCCTAAATCTGGGAGTGCCGAGCTCGAGATACCTGAGCCTGAGATGATACAGATCGGGAGTAAGGTTATAGTAAGGAATTTTAGGAGGATAGCTGAGAAGCTTAAAAGAGACCCCTACATAGTTGCTAGGTACCTCTTAAAGGAGATGGGCACCGGGGGTAAGTATGAGGAAGAGAGCGGGCATCTAACGCTAGACTCGCAGATAAGGAGGGATACGATAATGAAGTTCCTTAAAATGTTCGAGAAAACATATATAAGATGCCCTACATGTATGAGCATAGACACAAGGCTGGAGAAGAGGGAGAAGGAGAGAATATGGTTCCTAGTATGCGAAGCATGCGGAGCAGAGCAACCAGTTAAACCCATATAGCGGCTATGCTACACGCTAACCCTCCCGGATAGGAGAGAAGATATTCTGCCAGCAAGCTTCTCAACATCCCTTCTAACACCAGCTATGACCCCCCTGACCTCCTCACTCGAGGCTACAGCCTCAGCCTCCTTGAACCTTGTTATCGCGTATAAGAGGACCTCGTTGGCATCCAGTAGCGCTATTAAATCCCTGTAGCTCTCAGGAGCTCCTGATAGAGCTCTTCTGTTAAGGCATTCGACGTGTACAGCCCCAATACCCCCTATGAACGTGAACCTTTGACCTTCAATGATGGTACCACCGCAGAGACCGCAGGTCCAGCTCTTACTCATAGCCTCCCACCACCATGGAGTTTAACTGCTACCGGGGGATTTATAAGTGTGAGTATCTATGCCATCTACCCCTTAGGAGCTACCATGACCTTGAGGCTCCCTACTCCAACGTACGTTTCTTTAACATTGTAGCCTAGGGTTTCGAAAGCTCCTTTTACGAAGGCTTCTATGAGTTTTGATGTCTCCTCTGTCTTCCACGATCCTATTATGGATATCTCTAGGGTAGCGTCTCTCCTTGTTGTTTTAACCTCTTTGAATGCTGATATCTTCGATATTACTGTAAGTGTTTTAAGTAGCTCTTCTACGTTAGAGGGGGTTCCATAGTAGCTTATTGTCGTAGATGCTATCCTAGCTCCTAGCTGTCTGAAATCCTCTATGAGGGAGTTTAGGGTTCCAGCGTCTCTCGACGCTATTACTATGAGCTTCTCCACAACATCTATTGGTAGTAGCACGGGGTCTATGAATGATGCTAGTTTAAGTATTACAATGAGATCTCTTAGATCTCCAGGTGTGAAACCCATATCCATAGCGTCACACGTTACCTCTAAGGCTTCGGTTGCTAAAGCTGAAACAACCATCTTATGCCTTCGGCTGAGCTCTGAAAGCCTCCTAGCTGTAGACTCGTTGATAGCCACAGTCGTCCTTTTCAATTGAGCCACCAATAGGTATACTGGGGGAAGCGGGTTTAAAGCCTTCCACCCTAGATTAAACTGGTGTCGGAGATGGAGTACACATCCCTTGGCTCCACAGATGTTAGGATATCTAGGATAGGGTTGGGGACGTGGCAGTTTAGCGATGCGTGGGGGGTTAAGGACTATGAGAGGGCTAAGTCCATCATATCAAGAGCTCTAGAGCTAGGCGTAAACTTCATAGACACAGCTATGGTATACGGGAGGGGGTTGAGCGAGGAGTTTATTGGGAGGGCTTTAAAAGAATTGGGGGTTAAGAGGGATGATGTGGTTATAGCAACAAAGATACCGGGGGAGCTCCTATCACCTAGCGATATACCTAAAGCTGTCGATAGGTCTCTTAGGAGATTACAGGTTGAATACGTAGACCTACTGTTGATACACTGGCCCCCATGCTGGCATAACATCCCAACATGTACTTACATGAGAGCTCTTGAGAGATTAGTAAACCTAGGTAGGGTAGCCTACCTGGGGCTAAGCGATTACCCTGTAGAGCTTGCTGAAGCGGCTAGAACCTGCCTTTCGAGAACAGATATAGAGGTTCTCCAGGTTAGATTCAACCTTGTAGAGAGGTGGGCTGAGGAGGAGCACATACCTTATGCTGAGGAGAATAACATGACTGTGATGGCGTGGAGCCCATTAGCTAAAGGAGCTCTCACGGGTAAGTACACCCTAGAGGATCTAGGTAAATTCCAGGATCTTAGGGTCAACGAGCCTGTATTCCACCCTGATAACTACGCTAGAATACTAGACCTTGTTAAGGTGTTAAGAGAGATTGGAGGAAGATATGAGAAGACCCCGGCACAGGTGGCGTTAAACTGGTTACTCCAATACAGTGACCTCATAGTACCCATACCAGGTGCTAAGAGCCCTGAGCAGGTTGTAGAGAACGCTGGTTCCACGGGTTGGAGGCTTAGCTACGAGGATTGGAGGAGGATTGATGAGATTAGCAGGGGCATCCGGGTATCTTATGCGATCTGGTGATATTATTCTAGTGTATCTATATATATGTAACTCTATGGAAATAGTTAAAAATATAAATGCTAGGCTTAAACCTAGATCTATGGTGTAGTGCTGTGATATCAATTATAGGGACTGGTAGAGTTGGGACGGCCGCCGCCCTCGTGGCTTTACTTAGAGGGCTTGATGATAAGATTGTATTAGTGGACATAGTACCGGGGCTCGCTCAAGGGGAGGCTCTTGATCTAGCCCATGCAGCTTCAACACTTGGAGTTGATATCGAGATCGTTGGCTCAGAGGATTTCAGTGTTATAAGAGGTAGTAGTATTGTGCTTGTTACAGCTGGTAAGCCTAGGAAGCCTGGTATGACTAGGGAGCAGCTTCTAGCTGATAACGCTGCCATAGTAGCTGATATAGCTTCTAAGATCAAACAATACGCTCCAGACTCCATAGTCTTGATGACTACGAACCCTCTAGACGCTATGGTCTACGTCATGTATAAGAAGCTAGGGTTCCCAAGGGAGAGGGTGATAGGGTTTAGCGGTGTCCTAGACTCAGCTAGGCTAGCATACTATGCTTCTAGGAAGCTTAAGGTGAGCCCTTCATCCATAACACCGATAGTGATAGGGATGCACGGTGAGGCTATGTACCCTGTGCCAAGGCTATCAACTGTAGGGGGTATACCGTTAACACAACTACTCTCACCAAGCGAGATAGAGGATGTGGTTAGAGAAACAGTACAAGCTGGAGCTACGGTGACTAAGCTAAGAGGTTATAGTAGCAACTACGCCCCCGGAGCAGGGCTTGTCTTAATGGCTGAGGCTATTAAGAGAGACTCTAAGAGGATGTTCATAGCCAGCGTGTACCTAGACGGAGAGTATGGTGTAAGCGATGTTGTAGCGGAGATACCAGTAATACTAGGTAGGAGGGGTGTTGAGAGGATATTAGAGCTACCGTTAAACGATGAGGAGAAACAAGGGTTCCTGAAGAGCGTTGAAGCTGTTAGAGCGTTGATAAACGCTCTCCCAGAGGAGTATAGAAAGTAGAATCTACACTGGAAACTCAATCAAACCCTCTTCTCATTTCTTTCCTCAATGCTAGTAGCCTCCACTACCGCTCCTAGTCTTGAGAGCTCCGCTAGTAGAATCTTTATTGAATCTCTTAGAGCTATGTACTTGTTAACATACTCCTCGGAGCTCAGCTCCCCCCTCCTGAAAGCCTCTTCCAGCATGTTAACCTCTAACCTCAGATCCTCTACCCTCTTCCTCAAATACTCAACCATAAACCTCTCCATTTGAACCTCCGCTACGATAGTATGTGCTCTCAAGCTCTCAGGCTTATAAACCCCTGTAATCCTTCCATCCTCTAAAGCGTATATCCTATCTGTTAACCTTGCAACTCTAGGATCGTGGGTGGCTATTACAACAACCCTCCCCTCTCTAGCCAGCCCTACTAGCACGTTTACAACTTTCTCAGCATTAACTATATCCAGCTCCCCTGTAGGCTCATCAGCTAGTATTATCCTGGGGTTGTTGGCCAGCGCTACCGCTATAGCTACCCTCTGCCTCTCACCACCACTAAGCTCCTCAGGAAACCTCCCCTCTCTACCTCTAAGACCTAGGCTTTCAAGCAGACTCCTAGCCCGAGCCTGTGCCTCCCTGTACGGTATCCCTGTTGCTAGCATAGGGGCTACCACGTTCTCCAAGGCTGTAAGCGTTGGTATTAGGTTGAAGAACTGGAATATGTAGCCAACACTCCTAAGCCTATACTCTCTAAGCTTCTCCTCACTTAGACCAACAATGTTAACCCCGTTGACTATGACACTACCGGCTGTAGGCCTATCAACACCACCTATTATGTTGAGTAGGGTGGTTTTACCAGAACCACTAGGCCCCATAACGGCTACAACCTCGCCAACACCAACCTCCATGGATACACCTCTAAGCGCTTGCACAGCGTTCTCGCCCGAGCCGTAGATCTTAACCAGATCTAAGACCTTCACGAAGGGCATCCAGTTACACCCTCGATACCAGCTCTATGCTAAGCCTCCTAGACATGTGGGTTAATAGCGCCAGCGGTGCTATTAAGCTTAGAGATACGCCTAGTAGCACGACGAGAACACCTGTAGAGTCTATCGTAAGACTAAGGGGTGTGAGGCCCCTAGCCGTTAGGGGGCCTGAGAACACGCTCCCAAAGGTCTCTACGAACCCCTTAGCTGATATGATGCCTAGAGGTAATAGGAGGATCGAGACTAGGGTTAAGGCTAGGACCTGAGCGTACGTGAACCTAACGAGACCCCCTAGTGGTACACCACGTGTCTTGAGGATTGCAAGCTCCCTCTCTAAGCTCTTAAACAGAGTATAGCCCACCATAACAGATGATATGAGGATGAAGCCTGATAGGAGGGTGAAGGCCGTGTACGAGTAGAACATCATGGAGAGGGCCATTACATTGAAGAACGTTGAGCTGAAATCAGCTCTACCAGCGAGAACCGGGGAGTTCACGTTATACCACTCGCTAACACTAGCCCTTATGATCGCGGCTGCCACGACGAACGATAGTGTTAGTGTTACGGATGCCGTTAGGGAGCTAAACCTAGGGGATACCCTTGGGATAGCTGAGCCCACCAGGTAGCCTAAACCACCACCAACAACCCCCGCTGTAACCCCTGTAACCCACCTCATGAAACCCTCCCTTGAGAGTAGGAGTAGTGTTAGATAGTATGGTATGACTACCGGGGCTATGAAGCCTACGAAGAAGTCCACTAACACGTAGAACACCGCTAAAACTGTTAGAAGCGGGTGCACGCCAGATGCAAGCCTAACAAGCTCCGTAGCACTGATACCTGTTAGCCAGAGCACGTACTTGAACGAGCTTAGAGCAAAGAGTATCGTTAGGGAGATGCTAGGCCTCCAAGACCCATGCTCGGCCTGGAGGTATGATCTCGAAGCCTGTGTTAGGTCTATAACTCTAAGCACACCCCTAACCTTGAGATAGACCACAGCTGAGATTGTGAACGCCATGAACACAGCTAATAGGATGTAGCCTACATCCAGTAGAGGTGGCGTGTAGTAAACCCTCCCCATGGCTAGACGGGCTGTAACCTCCACAAGGACCCTTAGAAGGGGTAGTGATGTGATGACAGCTAGAGCGGATACAGTGAGAGATAAGAGTGCGAAGCCCACTGTGAAGCTCCTAAGAGGTAGGCCCCTGATGAGGCCTAGGGCCACAAACCTCCTAACATCGTATGCTACAAGCTCCCCAAAAGCTCTAGCTAGTATCCACGATGTAACCACGACTGGGAGCGTGAGGGAGAATATGAAGGCTGAGACTAGGATGAAAGCTCCCGAGAACGCTGAGATAGTGGAGGCTAGCACACTATTACTACCGGTAACGGTAATCCTAACAGTGAGACCCCTATAGTCTACCTCCTGAGACCGGGTTACAAAGATTCTAACAAAACCCCCCATGCCCTCTTGAACCTCGAACAACCTAACCCCAAGAGCATCCTCTAGAACCCTGGATACAAGCCCCTCATACTCCCTACTAGCCTCGACCACGGACTCCGGGGCTAGAACCGTGAAGGCGCCCAAGCTGAAGTTAACCATGTAGGTGTACCGGAGCTCAGCAAAACCCCGGGGGTTACTTAGTATAACGTGCTCTAGGAGCACCGGCTCCAGGAGGACTAGGGGGCATGATGGTATCGCATCGCAGGTGAAGGTATACGTATCGTTAAACCTAACACCCAGCCCCTCAACCAGCCTTAGTAACCCCTCTCTTAGACCGGACTCAACGAGCACATCGTTTAAACCAAGACTACCAGGGGCCGGGTACCCCTCAACCACCCTAACCCCAGCCATACCCCCATAGAGGGATCCTATGGTAGGCTTGACGGGGGAGGCTACGAGGATAGGCTGTACTGGGGTTCTTTGAGGAGCTTCACCCTCTAACCCTGGCAACCCTACCTCCGTCATGTTTCCAAGTGAGGCTTGAACTAGTAGAACCACGTTATCCGCTATACCCACTCTAAGCCTCTCCCTTAGCCCTACCATCTCCCTATGCAACTCTACCAACCTACCGAGATCCCCTCCCACGGGGGCTACATGGAGGCTTACTGTGTAGTGTAGTGGTAGTGATCTGGCGATCTCCTCTGTCGAGTAGATCGAGTTGTTTTGAACCGACGCTAGAACACCTGTAACCATGAGTATTAGTAGTATGCTCACTAGGGTTAAAGCTAGGGGCCCCCATCTAAGCCTTAAGAGCATCTTGTAAGCTAGTATGTAGCTCACCCACCTCTACCCCCCGGAGCTTACCACGAGTAGGGTTTTACCTGCTAACTCAGCTGGGATAGGCCACATTAGGAGTACCTCTACGGCTAGAGGCTCCCTCCCACCCATAGGGGTTGTAATGCTAGTCCTACCCAGCAGTATGTCTATGAGTGAGACCCTCCTCTCAACCCATAGGGCTGGTGCATCCCCGGGTAGCCCTGCTAGCTCCCTAGCCCTCCTTATAGCGTCTTCCAGCGTGCCAACCATATCTACGAGTCCCAGCCTCTCAGCTTCAACCCCCGTGTAGACCCCTGCTCTAAGAATCTCCCTGTAATCTCTAATCTTATCACCCCTATGCTCTCTAACCTTCTCTGCGAACACACCTGCAACACCGTTGATAAGCCTCCTCACAGCCTCGATATCGTTTAACGTAGCCTCCCTGTAGGGGTTACCTATATCCTTTAAATCACCGCTTTTAACTGTTGTAGCGTTGATGCCAAGCTTATCCATTAAACCCTTATAACTTATTATAACAGCTATAGCCCCTACAGAGCCTACGAAAGCTGTGGGGTGAGCTACAATCTCATCCGCTGGAAGCACTATAAGGTAACCACCTGATGTGCCGTAACCGGTAACATAGGCTACTACAACCTTTTCACGGGATAGCTCTCTAACAAGCTCGTAGACCTCGAAAGAGGCAGCAGTACCACCAGGGCTATTTACAATGAGGACAACGGCTTTAGCGAAGGGGTCCCTCTTAACAATATCAAAAACACTCCTCGCATCCCCAGGTGTTATAGCACCGCCTAGGAGAGGTCTCTCGTAGTCTATAACCCCTGAGAGCTCCACAAGAGCTACATAGGGCTTAGGCTGAGCGTATACCCCGTAAAATGAGTATGCGAGAGCTCCTATGAATAATGTGAATACTAGGAGTAGTGATACTACGACTAAGAGTATCCTCCTACCCCCTCCACCCACCTCAACTCACCGGGGAGCATGAACACTCTATAACCTTAAATCTATTATGGAGCTAGGAGGGTTTCCACCTCAACATGCTTGGATGCTAAGGCCACTCCCCATCTAGAACGGCTCTCGTGATCCCAGCTACGGTGTTGTAGTAGAGGTGTGATATCCTAGAGCTCCTAGCTATCCTAGCGTTATCCAGCCTCTCAGCCAACCTCTCAGCTACATCCACCGGGTCCACTACGCCCATAGCAACTATCCTTGACACCTCGTCAAGCCACAATCTCATCTCCTCCAAATGCCACCTTAGATACCCTAAGCCGTCCTCCACCACGCCATAGTGTGCTACTGCAACCCTCCTCGGCCTCTCAGCGATCATCCTCTCAAGACTCTCAATGTAGAGCTTAGGCTTTAAGGGAACAGGTGTTGTTGGAACCCTAACGCTCCCATCAATAAAAACCCCTGCCGAGTCACCTGAGAACATCAAACCCTCCTCTACAAGGTAAACACTTAGATGATGGCTAGCATGCCCAGGAGTATGTATAACCTTAAGTGTAACACCACCTAGATCCAATAAAGCCCCGTCCTCGATCTGGAAAGCCCTAGAGCTCTCAACAGGAGTAGGCTCACCATAGTATAAAGCTACAGGTCCGAGAGCCTGCCTAGACTGCTCCCAGAGAAAGCTCGGATCAACCACATGCTTTAAACCACGGGGGTGAACGAAAACCCGAGAACCTAAAGTCCTAGAGAGAGTTCCAGCACCACCACCATGATCGATGTGAACATGGGTTAAGACAAGATAGTCAACACCTAGACCAAGCCTCCTAACAAACTCTAGAACACGAGAAGAACCATTAGAAGGACCGGCATCGATCAAAGCAGAGTAGCGATCACCAACAACAAGGTAGACAGATACAATACCCTCACCCTCAGGCGTACTATCAATAGTATACAGTTTAACCATAACAGATGCCACCTAGGTAAAGGATACCAGGTTAAAACCTAATATAACTACGTGGGCGGGGAGGGCTGTGGAGCGGAACTTAAGCTACTTAAGTTATTTTAGGTTTAGACTAACCAGCTACTAAGCGGAATGGCCCGGGTAGCTCAGCTGGTTAGAGCGCCGGGCTGTGGACCCGGAGGTCCCGGGTTCAAATCCCGGCCCGGGCCCCATTACCTTCATCTACTTTAGCTCTAGTGGTGACAGTAGTTTTCTCAGCTTCAATAATGCTTTCAACCTTTCTCTTTCGCCTAGTTTTGCTTTGTTCACTGCTTCCTCTAGGGTTAGTATTACCTTCTCCGCTGTTCTCCTATCGTATGGGTATGGTATTCTATCTTTTCCTCCTACTGCGTATGCGTATATGAATGGATTTGGTGGGTGTGTTACTGGGTCTCTTGTGCTTGTTGGTATTCCATATATGAGGTCTGCTATTAGTGCTAAGGCTCTTAACGTCTTCGGCCCTAGGCTTGGTGCTAGTGCTAGCTCCATCTCGTTTGTTGGGTTGAATCTTGCTAGGTCCTCTATTGCTTTAAGTGTTTGTTTTAATGGTTTCACTGGGTAGTAGTATGGTTTTAAGCCTAGGAGACCGCCTTTCACCCTCTCAGGCTTTCCTGGTTTAATATAGTCTTCTAGGCTTGGTTTAGCCTCAAGCATTCTATTAGCCTCCCCCAGCATCCTCACCATCCTCGAAGGCCCTTCCGCCACGATATCCAGGTATGCTCTCCTCGCATCCCTACTCTCGCTTGCCGTAGCGTTGATAGCCTGCCCCGGGATACCGGATACCCCGCTATGAGGCTCCTCTACCGTAGCTCTATCAACGTGATACCTTCTAGCTAGCCCCTCCTCTACATTCATACCCTGTTGTACCACCACCATACAGCTTCTGGAAGCGATTACAGCGTGGTGGTAGAGAGTGTAGCCGTCCTGCAATAAAACACTATCAAGACGTGCAGCCAGCCTACTAAACCTAGCTATAGAGCTTGGATCTAAGCCCAGGAGCTCTCCAGCCTTCACAGCCTCCTCTGGTACATCTAACATCCTAGACCCCTTACCTCCGAGGACGAGAACACCTAGATCCTGCCTACGCCAGGTTACAGCCTTCAGGATGCCTAGGAGGACTGTTGTACTACCACTACTATCCCAATCCATCCCGATAACATTGTTAAAAGCCTGGAACCAGAGGGGGTCCGAGAGCCCCCTAACAAGGGCCTCAGGGCCGTGGAGCTCAACTATAGCATCAACAATAGCCTCTGACATACGCTCCATAAGCTTAAGCATCCAACCAGGCACTCTACCATCATGTAATGGGAGCTCCGCTACACCAGGCATAAGTGCCTCCAAGTATAACTCGAATCTTTAAACCTATTAACCATTAAAGCTTAAAAGGTAAAGAG
>Ga0326762_1000991_pt1 | contig 10753 bp, 8 predicted proteins | sample NORPS_S_FD_207669 | JGI IMG/M metagenome (GOLD analysis project Ga0326762, IMG submission 207669) | Hot spring sediment microbial communities from Norris Geyser Basin, Yellowstone National Park, WY, United States - NOR.PS_S | ecosystem: Environmental > Aquatic > Thermal springs > Near-boiling...
CTCCAGATTGTGGCTTTCTTCTCCATACCAGAGAGTAAGCCCCAGAGCCCTCAAGGGCAGATGCCTAACAACCCCTGATAATGTTTTGTTTCTCCATTTGAAGTCTGCTATATAACATTAGGTTTTCGCCCAAGGTTATTTAATGACCTTTTCCGCGAGCCCCTCGGATCCTGAGGCTGTTTCAGTTTTTATAATCATTTGTAGCACTCATGTTCATTGGTTTCTGAGACCTTTTAACGCTATGAGATATGCTGATGCTTATAAACCCCAGAGATATATTTAACCGGCGACCCCGGGTTTCCGAGATCCGTAGGGTGATAAGCCACTAGGCGACTGGTGGGGAGCTTCTGCGGTGAGGGGGCTCGGGGAGACCGTTGAGAAGCAGATGGTGGAGAACCACCATCTGCTGAGAAACGGTATTGATAAACCATTGATGTTGAGTTTGGCAAACCTCGTCTTTTAAGGCGGGGTAGGATTTTTAAGCTTTCTAGGTAGATATCTATGATTGTGATGATATGTATGGTTTTGAGGGTTTGGGGGTTGATTTCTCGGCTGGGCACCCCGTTAGCGTGCCCCGATGTCCCTAGGGGGAGACCCCGAAGCATACCCCCAGCCCAATGATCTTGGGGATAGAGGCATTGATCTCTCTCCAGGAGGCTAACACTTGAGACCCCAGCATAGAAAACCCCTGGAGAGGGGAGGGGTCATGTTGAGTTTGCTAGGGAGGCTGTTAGGATGTAGTTGATGTTGAGAAGGATATTGGGATATGTGGTAGAGCTATCTAGATGGATCTATATAAGGGCCGATCTATGCTGATAAAAAATCTATGTTTTCTTCTCCTTTAGAACATATATTTTCCCATCCCTCTTGGATATATATAGCGTTTCTATCTCCTTTTTCCACTTACACACGCATCTATGTAGATATGTTACTCTTCTCATTCCATCGGTTGTATATGTTTCTATAAGTAGCTCTGTCCTTCTCCCGCATTTAGGGCAAACTAGTCCTTCTCCGCCCATCTGGCTTTGTATACTCATAGCATTTGATCCCTCGGCAGACCCTCTATCCGATTTAGTGTATATTTTAGGGGATAATATATATGACCCCCTCCCCACCCTGAAGGACAGGGTTTCGAATCTCTGGGTCTCGGGTGTTAGCCCCCAGCGAGGGATTAATGGCTTAATACCATTATGTGTTACATGGTAGCTTTCAATCTTTTTTGCTATTTTTATCCTGTGTCCTAGCTTGCGGGCTATGTTCAGCGCAGCATTTACATCTGCATTGATCTTCTTCCCAGTCTTCCTACAAATATATAGCCCTCTATATATCCTCCCATTCTTATGTTTGATTCCACATATTGAGCACTCCCTGCTAGTGTAATCCTCAGGAACTATCTCCACCTCTATGCCATACTCCACGAATATATCCACAATCCACAGCACTATCTTCCTAAACCACCATATGTTAGTGTTATACTCATTGCCATTATCCTGTGATAGCATGTATGGATATCCAATGTATAGCTTCCTAACACCTCTTCTATATAGATCATCAGCTAGGAATCTGATAGCTGTTATATAGAGATGCCTGAGCCTCTCAACACCTCTTATAAATGGCATCTAGATATTTCTCATGATAGTAGATCCATGTTGATACCCCAAGCCTCCTCAGCATATCTCTTATAGACTGATAAGTAGCTATCTCCCTCTTCCACCAGTAGTATTCGGACTCGATAGACCCTCCCTTAACGAGTAAAGCTGATCCGTCTGAGACTACTACAGCGAATAGGTTGTTAAGCCCTATGTCTATGAAAGCCTCCCTATCACCTATGGGATCCCTCTGCCCAATACTCTTCAGATTTGTGATCCTCTGCTTCTTCTTTTTCCCCTCATCATCGTATATGGGCTTTACATAGCCCTTTAGATTCGATTTAGGTGGATCTACACCAACCTCTATTGGTACAAGGGCAAACCACCTAACCATTAACATATATGATCTCAAGCCTTCCCTGTTCTCCTTCCCACCTAATCCTGCCAGCATATCTTATCCTCAGATCAAAGCCTTCAAGTACTATGTATCCCTCGTCCTCGCTAATAGGCTCTAGATAATATCTATAGTTTCTAATCAATATATGTATACTCTTCTCACCAGCCTCTCTATCCTTCCAATATCCTGGTGGAGATAGTTTCTTCACGAATGGTGGTAGTTTACCTTATTTCCTTAGATCTAGTACCTCGAAGAAGGCGTTCCAAGCCCCGTCATTCTTATTAACAACCTGGCCAGCATTAACACAGAGAACCCCCTTATATCTGTGATAGTATCTTTTGTTAATCTCATCCCTTTTCTCAGGTGATAGCTCTCTATTGAAGAATGCATTCCTCTTCTCATAGTTAAGCTCATTCCACAGCCTAGCACATGCCAAGCCAATATCGAATAATATCTCTTCCTCATATCTATTCGGGAATAGCCTCAGCCTAACTATTCTCTTATTGCTCCTCTTCCTCCTCTCTATCTGCTTTTTGAATGCTTCTAGGGGGCCGGAGTCTCTGACGGGCACGCCTCAGAGATCCCCCCCCCGCCGGACATTCTACTAATACTTTTTCCCACTGAGATCCGATCCCCACTAAATAACACGATGAAAACCCTATAAAACATACTCCGCTCTAAAGGGTGAGGCTTGTCATTTATTTTGTCATCGTTGAGGCATATAATTATACTCTCCCTCAGTGTCTGCAGCGGATCTCTGTGAGATGCTAGCTTTTTAGCTTGATCCCTCGAGTTTCTGGATATTGAGGTAGTATCTGGGGAGGGTTGGGGGTCTTCTTATTTCGGTGTGTTTGGATCTCTATCTAGCGATATTCTTTGTGATGTGATAAGCTCTCTAACGGCTATCCATATAGGTGGTTGTCGTGGCATCTGGCTTCGAGATCTATTCCCACCTTACATGTCCAACCTCCTATAGGCTTTTTAAGAGGCTTTTAGAGAGGGGTGTTCTGGATAGGGTTTCTGTGAGGGATGTTGGTTTAGATCTCTTTGGCGGGGTTTTCAGGGGGGTTGTCTCTGTACCCTCGATCTTCTATGGCGGTGTTCTAATATATTCTGGATACTTCGATGTTGAGGAGGCTTCGGGGGTTGTTGAGGCTGGGGATCTCCCTGTTCTGGAGGAGTTTGACTATGGCGAGGCTTCTGTGCTTGCTATGGAGGGGATTCTGGATTCATATGCGACAGCCCTATGGCTCTATCTAACAGACTCGATAGAATCCCCACTATCTCTCAAACCCTTCATAGAGGCTGTGTCGAGGCATATATTCTATAGAAAGAGGTCTCAGGAGAGCTTTGAGAGGCTGGTGAGGGAGGTTAGAGAGCTATATAGTAGCGAGAAAAACCTATATGTGGAGAGGCTGAGAGAGATAGTAGCCAAGAACATAGTTAGAGAGATAATATGGCTCGGAAGAGATCCGAGGAGATATAGGGAGAAAATAGATCTAGACTATCTAGAACACCTACTCCTAGCAAGAACAGCCCTCGGGAGAATAGGGCTCTTCATGGGATACAACATAGAAACCCATAGAAAGAGGGTGGAGGAGCTATACCAACACCTAAAGAAAACATGGGACGAGCTCACAGAAAAAGTAGAGAGGGAGACAAAAAAGATACTAGGAGATCAGCAATACATAGAGAACTACAAATCGATCTCCCTATAGCTTCTCCCCACTATCTCTCTCTTTCAATTCTATAGTAGATCATCAGTATTTCCTATATTACAGAGTTCCAGCTCCACACGTTCTGCCTACTTTCACTTCTATAGTAGATCATCATGGATCTACAGTCCCTAGGATGCCCTCTGGATTGGTGATCAACTTTCACTTCTATAGTAGATCATCAGCGGTGTTGTTCAGAGCATACATACAGATGTACAGGTGGACTACTTTCACTTCTATAGTAGATCATCTCAAAAAACTGATATGCGTGAAACTGAGATACATATTCATGATCTTTCAATTCTATAGTAGATCATCTGGTGATAATGCGAGCCACCCAGTTAGTGATTCATGTCCTTTCAATTCTATAGTAGATCATCTCAAGGCAGGCTCTCGAGGCGCCTCACCACCTGCCAAGGGCTCGACTTTCAATTCTATAGTAGATCATCTCCATAGCCCTGTACCTCGTGCCGTTGCTCTCAACATAGAGATCTTTCAATTCTATAGTAGATCATCCCGCCCCTGATTGGCTGTCCGATACCAGCCTCCCCTTATAATCTTTCAATTCTATAGTAGATCATCCAGCATAGCATCAATAGCAGCATCAATCATAATCATAGCAATCTTTCAATTCTATAGTAGATCATCCTATCGAAGGGTGAGCTGATATATGATTACACTACAAAGCAACTTTCAATTCTATAGTAGATCATCCAGAATGTTGATTTCTACCATGGAGAGCTCATAGAGCATACTTTCAATTCTATAGTAGATCATCAGAGCGATCCAAAAGATATTCAGAAGAGTGTCCAAACGATATTTCTTTCAATTCTATAGTAGATCATCTCATAAATATGGACCCCGATTCATAGATGCGAGCCACTGCGGGCTTTCAATTCTATAGTAGATCATCAGGAGGTGGACCCCAACAGGAACGTGCGAGCCACGGAGCTAACTTTCAATTCTATAGTAGATCATCTTCTGGAAGGCTTATGGGGAGATCCTCCACCATTCCGACTTTCAATTCTATAGTAGATCATCCTAGCCAATGCCTTGAAAAAAGCCTTGAAAAGAGAACCCTTTCAATTCTATAGTAGATCATCCCCACACACAACGAGATTCAGCAGGCTCTCCCCACACCCACCAACTTTCAATTCTATAGTAGATCATCCTTTGAAAGAGGCGACGATGGTAGTAGAAGGCTAAGGCCTCTTTCAATTCTATAGTAGATCATCCATCACCAATTACTTTTGGTCTTTGAGGCATTTAAGTGTGAACTTTCAATTCTATAGTAGATCATCGTTTTTACAGGGATGGTTGTTAGGAAGAGCGGTAGGACAACCTTTCAATTCTATAGTAGATCATCTCATGGGATAGCAGCTCCGCCTTCTTCTTCGTATCCATCCTTTCAATTCTATAGTAGATCATCTTTCGCAGCCCTCGCAGTCGATCTTCACAATTGCTCTTCCATCTTTCAATTCTATAGTAGATCATCGGGGCTGGTGCTGGAGCCGCAGCTGTGGGCACACCCCTAGATCTTTCAATTCTATAGTAGATCATCAGAGAATTGAAAAGCCAGAATGGATCAACATAGTTAAGGTGGACTTTCAATTCTATAGTAGATCATCGGGAAAAATGGGTTTTGGGGTTTATATTTCTATGTGTTCTCTACCTTTCAATTCTATAGTAGATCATCTGGGCTATGCAGTGGCCCCTTGTCCAGTCAGGGTGTTTCTTCTTTCAATTCTATAGTAGATCATCTAACAGCACGCTTGATGATAATGATCAGCTTGAGATATCTCTTTCAATTCTATAGTAGATCATCATCGAGATCTATAACGAGATATTGAGACAGCTTAGCGAGGTCTTTCAATTCTATAGTAGATCATCTTGGGTTTCCTAGGAATATCATCTTTATGCATTTGTTTATCTTTCAATTCTATAGTAGATCATCAGCTTTGGAATAGCAGCTTCACAACCATTAGCAGAACGAATAACTTTCAATTCTATAGTAGATCATCTTAGCTTTCTCAAGCTTTTTTGTAAGCTCAGCGACCTCGGCGCTTTCAATTCTATAGTAGATCATCAGAAGCGATCAGGGACTATCTAAAAAGAAACTCATACCTTTTGGAGGAACTTTCAATTCTATAGTAGATCATCCGTCCAATCCTGTCTTTGCAGCGTAGCTCGATATCGCAGCCTCTTTCAATTCTATAGTAGATCATCATACAGATCGATAGAAGCGCTAATGCTAAAGACCCTGACTTCTTTCAATTCTATAGTAGATCATCGTCCCCTTTATAACGAGCCCTGAGGGTATTCTTGGGACTACTTTCAATTCTATAGTAGATCATCTCACGGGGGCCCCGATCAGCGCTAAACTTATCAGCCTGATCTTTCAATTCTATAGTAGATCATCCCAGCCAGAGGCTCAGCACGTTCTCGGGCACAACCTCTATCGACTTTCAATTCTATAGTAGATCATCCTGGAGACCCGTCCACAACATATAGCGTTTTTAATGTGAACTTTCAATTCTATAGTAGATCATCCTAGGGATATTATCTGGGCTACATATGGTAGGGATCCCAACATAGCCTTTCAATTCTATAGTAGATCATCAGGGTATTGCTACAGGACATGGTTATGAGGGCACTACTTAACATCTTTCAATTCTATAGTAGATCATCCGGGGCTGGATAGACAACCTCGGCCTCCACCCCCGCCCTTGCGCTTTCAATTCTATAGTAGATCATCATGTTGATGTGTCAGAGGAAGTAACGCTAGCAAAAGTATCATTCTTTCAATTCTATAGTAGATCATCCTAAGAGACTTTATATTGCTGTTCTTGGCTGGTAGATCCTTTCAATTCTATAGTAGATCATCCTATGCCAAGACATGCGACCATATCTTGAGAAATGCCCACTTTCAATTCTATAGTAGATCATCTCTAGGGGGGTTGCGCAGTATAGAAGCCCGTCGAGGGCGCTTTCAATTCTATAGTAGATCATCAAGGATCCTCAGCTCTGTGTTGAATAGCCTCTGAAGCAGTCTTTCAATTCTATAGTAGATCATCTAAAGGTATTCGATGATTGGGCTTCTTTGGCTCACTTATTACTCTTTCAATTCTATAGTAGATCATCCCAGAAGGAGAGGGCTAAGTATCAGCTGGGCAACGACATGATACTTTCAATTCTATAGTAGATCATCTAGCCACCGCCTTTAGAATCGCTAGATGCTTCTTAACCGTGTCTTTCAATTCTATAGTAGATCATCTGATAGAGGGGGCTGTGAGTTGCTTGAGCTGAGTAACCACTTTCAATTCTATAGTAGATCATCCCGCATAGTCTATCTCCAAAGAAAACCCCCGAAAAACTAGCTCTTTCAATTCTATAGTAGATCATCTAGATGCCACTCAAGTCTATTTCTATCTTTTGTATTTGTTTTTCTTTCAATTCTATAGTAGATCATCCCCGATGCCAGCAAATGATAAAGTAATTAGAAAGATAACGCTTGCTTTCAATTCTATAGTAGATCATCATGCTGTCCATGAATACGGTGTAACAGTGTTTGAAGCAATATGTCTTTCAATTCTATAGTAGATCATCACAATAGATCTAGATTCAATCATGGCTAGCCTTGATAACACTTTCAATTCTATAGTAGATCATCCCTGTAGATAGTGCTCCTTCCCAGCTAACTTTTTAAGCACTCTTTCAATTCTATAGTAGATCATCTGACTATTACATTAGTGTCCATCTCTACGATAAAGAGAAGACTTTCAATTCTATAGTAGATCATCATTGATGAGACTTTTGACTATATTGTTTTGCAGGAACCATGGTATGCTTTCAATTCTATAGTAGATCATCACCTGCTATAGGTTTGCTCCACATACTGGACAAATGTCTCCTTTCAATTCTATAGTAGATCATCCCCATTATAAGCAGGATACCAGCGTTCGAGGAGTATGTAAACTTTCAATTCTATAGTAGATCATCTCTCCTCCCACTTGCTATGCTTTTCAATAGCCTTTTTAGCAGCTTTCAATTCTATAGTAGATCATCTGAGATCTCGAGGAAGATTGAGAGTGTTCTGAGCAGTATTGCTTTCAATTCTATAGTAGATCATCACAACTACGAAGAAGTGATGAACAACATTAGAAAAGCACTTCTTTCAATTCTATAGTAGATCATCCAAATTGAGAGTGGGGGACGAGATAGAGGTAATCTTCAATGACCTTTCAATTCTATAGTAGATCATCAGGCCCCGCGATGTCAAGCCCAAATCCTGGAAACTGGCGCTTTATCTTTCAATTCTATAGTAGATCATCACTTCGTTTTGTCATTGATAGCTTTCATCGTGATCACAAGCCTGCTTTCAATTCTATAGTAGATCATCACAAGGCTGAGATTTATCGTGACGAAACAGCCTATAACAGGCTTTCAATTCTATAGTAGATCATCCTATAATAACAACAACAGCAATCGTGGAAAGTGCGACATATTCTTTCAATTCTATAGTAGATCATCCTACAACCTTGGAATAGCTTATGAGAACACACTAAATATGACTTTCAATTCTATAGTAGATCATCGTAGATATAGAACCGTGAAGGACACGATAGTGACAACACCTATTCCTTTCAATTCTATAGTAGATCATCTTATATGTATAAAGGTATCAGAGGATATGCTAAAGGAGCCTTTCAATTCTATAGTAGATCATCGGGTGGAGTCTAGGGGGTTTATAGATGGAAGTGTATATATCATACTTTCAATTCTATAGTAGATCATCATTTCATATTTGCTACAATTACTACAATATTATATATTAGCTTTCAATTCTATAGTAGATCATCTGGGAAAGAGTGTTGTCAAGAGATGAAATAACATTTCCCCTGACTTTCAATTCTATAGTAGATCATCTCCCCTCAGATTTAATTAGCGCTAAGGTTGGTAAAAAGAATGACTTTCAATTCTATAGTAGATCATCTATTATGTTCGGGGTCCAACTAGCCGTCGGCTCGCACCGATACTTTCAATTCTATAGTAGATCATCTCGGATGATCTACTATAGAATTGAAAGACACTAGAAGAGCTAGCAGCAAAGATACCACCAGAAGCTTTCAATTCTATAGTAGATCATCTTATACCCAATTGTCATTTTATCAATAGGTGTGACAATATTTGTCTTTCAATTCTATAGTAGATCATCAGGGAAAGTATAATTAAACTCTACATGTTCACTAAGACGTCCTTTCAATTCTATAGTAGATCATCATGAAAAAATGCAACGAATGCCCAGTAGTAGCAGAGACACTTTCAATTCTATAGTAGATCATCTACACATACTCCTGATCACATCTATCACTAGGTATATTATAAACCTTTCAATTCTATAGTAGATCATCGCGAGCATGGACCCCATTCGTTATGTGCGAGCCGATCCCAATTCTTTCAATTCTATAGTAGATCATCCTCAACACATAGCTTAGTGACAACAGCACCCTTGAGGCTGATCTTTCAATTCTATAGTAGATCATCAATGTTGCAGTTGATCTATCTACAACTACAGATGTAGCATTGCTCTTTCAATTCTATAGTAGATCATCCCCTGTTGTTGTGGCTTGCACACCAATCGCTATAGACATACCCTTTCAATTCTATAGTAGATCATCATAAGGTCTAGGGAGGTTAATATGTGATGCTGTGGTTTCATACTTTCAATTCTATAGTAGATCATCAAAGAGAATGCAAAAGGAAATAATAGTAATAGCACTATACACCCTTTCAATTCTATAGTAGATCATCGTTGCTGTATTTTTATGAAATTAAGATAGTCTCAAAGCACTTTCAATTCTATAGTAGATCATCGGAATCGACCGTGACACCGTTAGGATCTCTTGTGATGAACCTGCTTTCAATTCTATAGTAGATCATCCGTTGCTAGCCATGAGAGGTGCCAAGCCCCTATGAAACCCCTTTCAATTCTATAGTAGATCATCAAGATCAAGTTCGTGGCTGGACAGGCTAGGGAGATGGATGACTACTTTCAATTCTATAGTAGATCATCCAAGAAGATTATCAGCTAATGCTATGATTCTATCGTAATATTCTTCTTTCAATTCTATAGTAGATCATCCATATGCCTGTCAAGGCTGAGGATCTGCAGGGTGGTCATGGGCTTTCAATTCTATAGTAGATCATCGTATATTGCGACAACCCAGACTTCTGCGACCCCGTTGTTGCTTTCAATTCTATAGTAGATCATCGGTGGCAAGGGCAGATGGATCCCGAGTTCGGAGGTAAATCTGTCTTTCAATTCTATAGTAGATCATCATATGGTGTAAAGACCGGCCTAGCTATAATAGACGATAATCTTTCAATTCTATAGTAGATCATCTTCGATCCATGGCACCATCGATATCAGCATATCCATCGCTGTGCTTTCAATTCTATAGTAGATCATCGTACACCCCAACAGCACCAGCAGCAACAGCCGCTATACCACACTTTCAATTCTATAGTAGATCATCCTTTGTATTTTAAGTAGTAGATCATTCTCTTTCTATCATATTGCTTTCAATTCTATAGTAGATCATCGAGATTTATCGCTTTCGTATTTCTGTGAAAGCCCTAGCAATGCTCTTTCAATTCTATAGTAGATCATCCGATCCACGTGGTCTCTTTTTGATCTTGTCCAGTTCTATAGTAGATCAGATTTTTGCTCTAATTATTAATTTGTTTGGGGGGTATTTAAGCGAAGATCTAGCTTTTGATCCTTGTTTTTGATGGCCGCAACGCTTATTAGCCTCAAAATTTTTCGATCTAGCTTGTCCTTGGATCTTTTGGGATGATCTCTCGGGATCTTTTTACACGTGGATCTGTTTTTGATCTTTGATCATATGATCTTTTCGATCTCCTCGGATCTTTTTCCCTATTCTTTCCCGGTTGATTCCGGGATGATCTCTGTTTTTGTCTTTGTTGTTTTCGATATTATGATCCCTAGTTTTGTTGGGTATATGTTGTTTGTTTTTCCTCTTGTTATTACT
>Ga0326762_1000998_pt1 | contig 10700 bp, 12 predicted proteins | sample NORPS_S_FD_207669 | JGI IMG/M metagenome (GOLD analysis project Ga0326762, IMG submission 207669) | Hot spring sediment microbial communities from Norris Geyser Basin, Yellowstone National Park, WY, United States - NOR.PS_S | ecosystem: Environmental > Aquatic > Thermal springs > Near-boiling...
AGGACGGGATATTCATATTCGACTATAACTTCACATCCTACAGAGATCCTGAGAAGGTCGAGATCAGGGTTAATGGAAGGAGATACACAGCAATCCTTGAGAAGGGTGTTTACAAGCCGCACAACGGGGGTCTGGTATATGAGTACATAGTGAGGGTTATAGATGAAAAGGGTAGGGTCGTGGGTGTTGAGGAGGCAAGCTACCCAATATATCCTAGAGACAAGATATTCAGAGCCATTAAGGAGGCTGGCTACTCGATCCACGAGATCGTATGGGTATCGTGGGACCCCATTGAATATATATATAAACCAGCCAGCGAAGACGCGGACAGCGCCTTCATAGCTATAAAGAAGATCTAGGCCTCAGAATAAAAATCAAAGAGCTATATCCCGTGAGAATAAATATATGGGCTACTGGGGCCCAGACCTCGTATGTCCTTGGCTTCATAGACCTCAAACAGAGCTTCCCATCGCTTTCCATCATAGACCAACCATATCATCAGCCCCTCAGATAACCCCACAAACACCAAAGACTCCAGCGTGGAAAAATGATCTACTATGGAATTGAAATATTATTAGGGCAAGGAATCTGATATTTATTGTGTTGAGGATTATTTCTATTAGGTGTTTTAATTGTCCTCGTTGACTGCTGATCAGATTGTCGATCTTTTTGAGAGGGATCTGAGGGCTAGGAAGAGGCTTGCAGAGCTCATTGTCATGGAGCCTGATATAAGGCTGGCTATCATAAACGCTGTCCTGAGGGAAGTAGCTACTAAAGACGATATCAAGGCCCTTGAAGGCGATATTAAAGAGCTTGAGGGCAGGATCCAGGAGCTATCCAACATGGTTTCGGAGCTGAGGGGTGCTTATAAAGAGCTTAGCAATAGAATAGAAGATCTGGATAAGAGGATAGACTTTGCAACCAAGGTAACCCTTCTATTGACAGGATCTGTGTTAGCAGCGCTTATAGCAGAGATAATATCAAGAATCCTACTACCAAGATAGCATTCCAATGAACCCTCCACCCTAGAAGATCTGACTTTCAGTCAAGCTTAACCTCTAATCTAAAAGTTACACCTGGAAGCCTCGCTTCTTAATGTTTATTACTTTCTAGTCATAATGTTTTTGGAGTCTGGAGCTCGAGATGATAGGCTCCTGGGGGGGATCTCTGACCGCCCCGACTCCCCCCATCTATTCGGGGATACATCTGTCATCTGGGGGGCAGTGGGGGTGGTCAGAGATCCTCCGAAATCTATTTTGATCCCCAGCATCTTTAAAGCCCTCTTTCTTATATTTAGCTTTCCAACAACATCCCTATCAGCTTCATAGCCACAGCTAGGGCATCTAAGCCTTCTATATCCATTTTCAATCATCTCTGCACCGCATTTTGGGCATTCCGAGGATGTCCCCCTGGGATCCACTATTGCTAGTGGTGATCCGCGCTTCATAGCCTGCCAGTCTATCCACTCCCCAAGCCTTGAATACCCCATTATTATGAGCCTCGTCCTGTGATCCTTGTTCTCGATCCTTCTCAGGGAGTTTATCAGCCCAGTTAGATCCTCTCTAGCTACTGCGTATTGAATTCTTAAAGCTAGCCCCACGATCCTCAGTGCTGTCTTCCTAGCCCAGTCCTCAAGGATATCCCTAGCCTTCCTATGATAGGATCTAATTCTATCTAATTCTATTCAGGATCCCTCTTCTCCTCCTCCAGGCTGGGTATCTAGTTGATGAGTATTTCCTCTGGAGATCCTCGACAAGCTTCTTCCATCTATGGGCTCTATCAATCTTGGTGTCCCTCTCCTTGTTTATCTTATCATCCCTATACACGATCTTCCTCTCATTAATGTCTATGGCTATGACGTCTCTTGGCTGGTAAGGCTGTGGCTTGGGGATCCTCTTTGATATCCAAAGCATCATCTTACCCTCTCTATAGACAAGCCTTGCCTCCTTATTATTATACTGATCATACCTCCTGTCCCAGCCAATGATCTTAAGCCTGATCCCTCCTATGATCTCTACGTAGCCTTCTTTAACCCTGTATCCCGAGCCTTGGTGTAGTAGCATGCTAAGCTTCCTAACCCTAGGCCTCCTCCCTTTCTTAGGATTGTTCCTCCAGGCATTGGCATTTGCAAGTGCATCCCTGTAGCAGTCAATAGCAGTCCTGGATGGAAGTCCAAACCATTCTTTGAGCTCTCTATATAGAGCGTTATGAACCTCCCCGATTTTCTTTAGATTCAGTCTCAGGATCTTGTTTATAGCGTAGTTCAGGGCTGTGTTGTATCTCTTGAGGAGCTCTATGACCCAGGCTCGGGACTAACCACCATGCCTATTGAAAGGGTTAGCGACCCCTCACCACCAGAAGCCATAGAGCCCCTCCAAAAACAAGTATCTGGAGAGCTATTAAAACCATCCCCGCCATAAATGGCGAGGCTTTCAGTTGTAAGGAGGCAGTTGCAGAACTGACTGTAAGTTTAAATACCTGTGAATACTTGTAAATACTTGGCGTAATGCGTTGAGTGAGCGGTATCTTAGTACTAGGGAGTTTGCGAAGCTTTTGGGTGTTTCGAGAGTCACTGTGATCAAGTGGATTAAGAAAGAGAGGATTATTGCTTATAGTGTCCATGGTAGGTGGAGAATCCCTTACAGCGAGGTTGAGAGGCTTCTTAGAGGTGTTCAGAGGGTTAGGCTGGTGCAGAACTGGCGATAAGTTTAAATATCTCTGGTTATCTCTAATTATTTGATTAGAGGTGGAGAAGCTCACAAAGATCCTCAGGAGGACTGTTATACTGGAGGGCTGGGTTAATAGGTTTGGAAGGCAAGCACTTAGAGAGATTGAAGATGCATATAGGGAGATGCTGGATGTTATGATTGACTACGCTCTAGAGCATGGTGCTTCTCAATCCACTTTACACAGGATCTTCTATAATAGGTTTAGAGAGAGGTATCCATGGCTTCCCACAAGGATCGTCAAGGGGTGCTATAGAGATGCTGTTAGAAGGGCTAAGTCATTCAAAAAGAAGAAGAGGAAAGGAGAGACAGAAAAAGATAAGCCTGTGATAAGGAGCATAACTTTGATCTACTCTGATTCGCAGGATTGGAGATTGAGGGAAGGAGCTATAGAGGTTAGAACACATAGAGGATGGATAAGGATAGTCTATAGAAACAATAAGCAGCTACATAGATATCTCTATAACAATTGGAAGCCATCAAGCGAGTTAAAGCTGAAGCTAACTGATGGGAAGATCCTTGTATATCTAACGCTGACCAAAGAATTCGAGATATCATATAACCCTGATAATGCTGTTGCAGTAGATATAAATGAGAACAATGTTACCCTAGCCGTGTTTATAGATAGAAGGCTACATGAGATCTATAGGATCGAGACTAGCATTGGCAGAATCGTTATAGCGTATTCCGAGAAGAGGAGAAGGATAACAGAAGGCAGATCCACTAGGGATAGAGATGTTAGGAAAGCTCTTAGAAAGCTTAGAGAGAGGGAGAGGAAGGGGGATGTTATCTATAAAACAGCTAGGATTATTGAGGAGATCGCTAAGAAACACGATGCATCCTTAGTTGTTGGGAATGCCCATAGAGGTAAGAATAGAATGGCTAGCAATGTTAGGAAGAGTCTGAGGCATAGGATCCACCAGTGGTGCGCCTCAAAACTAGTGGAGGTGTTAAATAACAAGCCGTTACATGTTGTCGAAGAATCTGAGGCATACTCATCATCAAGAGATCCATTTAGCGGTAAGCCTATCAAGAGATATACCCCCTCTGTGATTCGCTTTGCGCTGAGAGGGGGTAGAAGGGTAAAGGTTATAAAAATACAGGTGAGGCTAGCAAGGCTGAGCAATGGATTAACAATGGATAGAGATGTGATCGGAGCTATAAACATCGGGTTAAAGTACCTCTCCTCAGATGGGAGCCCAGTGGCGTTGGGCTCTACAGGCACCCATGCAGCTCGGGTGAAGCTGGTGATCCCGAGCCTAGGTGCAACCCCTCTAACGGAAATACAAATATTCACAAACACCATCAAATACCGTTAGCGGGGAAACGCTTGTTCAAGACCTATGTGAAATTTAGTAATTTTAACTCTGTATCTATAGTCTTAGGTAGAAGAGGGCTATAAATGATCCCAGGAATAATGGTAGGCCGATTGGTATAGCTTTATAGGCCCACTCTCTGAAGCCCACGCCGTTGATGTAGGCTATAACTATGTTAGGCACGTTCCCTGGTATGAGGAAGCCTCCGGCTATCAATAGGGATATTAGGAAGGACTTTATCTGCAGGATCTCCATCTCGGGGGTTACTATGGCAGCTGTAAGGGTTGCGTTGTCCAGGGCTGCGGATACGCTTCCAAATAGATACATGGCTTCCGGAGAGAGGTGCGCTATGTATCTCTCAACTACTGGATCGAATGAGTGTCCGAGAAGCACTAGGGCGAGGACAAATATGTATATCTTTATAGCCCTCACAACAGCCTCTCTATAGCTCCTACTAGAACCATCCCCCCTGCTCGGCGTTGCTATAGCTATGATGGCCTCTATAGTTCTTAGGGCCCTCCTATATAGATACCAAGATAGTATAGAGCATATAGCGACAATAGCAACAACATAGTCCCAGAGAAGCCTGGCGAGGAAGAAGAAGTCAGCATGATAGGGCTCCCCAGAGAGCTTTGCAACAGCTATTGTTGAGAGGGGCTCTCCGAGTGGTGTGAGGGCAGCACCAGCACCGATAGCATAGGCGGGAATAACTAGGAGAAGAGTCCTCACACTCCTCGGGATCTCCATCGTCCTGGCTACCTCAGCTATTATTACTGAGGCCACTATAGCTGATATAACACTACTACCCATCCCCAGGATAAGCACGAGGATCGAGTATATGAGGGGCGCCTTTTTAATAGCCTTTCCACTTGAAATAACACTCCTAAGCTTATCCCTAAACATTTCAAAAAGGATCCCAGATACCAGAACCGCCTGAAATATACCCAAGGGAATATCCCGGATCATCAGAGGGGTTTTCAAAGCCTCTAGAAGCAAGCCGAGACCCAGGCTCCCGGAAACCAGTGAAGCTAGAAAACCCATTACCAGGAAAAAGACCTCTAGATTCTCCTCAATCCTCTTAGAGAGTAGAGGACCGAGTAGCACTACAACAAGGATCGCCATGAGGGAATAGATCACGAGATCCTCAGACATTATCACAGCCACATAAATAAAACTCCAAACCAGATATTTAGGATAACGATCGCCATAACAGAGAACTCTATAGGAGAGGAGCTGTATAAGCATACCGCCCATCAACCTCGAAGATCATTATCGAGATCAACACTCAAATATTCCAAAAGCAATAACTAATACGAGGAATATCTAAGAAGACGAGGCATACACATGACATACCATGGAATTAAAAGAAAGAAAGTAGAATTGAATGTGGAAGTAGGTAAATAGTGAGGTGATTCACTATAGAACCGAAAGCAGTTAGAATCTATGTTGGTACATGTGGCTTTCCAAGGGCCAGGGCCGAGGTTTTTAGGAGCCTCGATGTTGTAGAGATCCAGGAGACATTCTACGATCCACCTCCTGTGGAGAGGGCTAGAAGGCTCAGGGCTGAGGCTCCTGAGGGTTTTATCTACAGCATTAAGGCTTGGCAGGTTATCACACACAGCCCAACCAGCCCTACTATGAAGAGGCTTAGGAGAAAGCTTGAGGGAGATCTAAGTGAATATGGTTTTCTCAGACCTACAAGGGCTAATATGGTTGCATGGGAAGTTGTTTATAGCTTTGCCAGGGAGCTGGGGGCTAGATTCGTTATTTTCCAGACACCCCCCTCGTTTGGGTATAGTCCTGAGGCTCTTAAATGGGTAAGGGATTTCTTCTCCTCTATAGTTGGTAGGGGTTTCGAGATCGGTTGGGAGCCTAGAGGAAGCTGGAATGATCCCTCGAATCTAGGTGCGCTCTGTAGCCTCCTAACCGAGCTCAAGATCCTTCACGTGGTGGATCTCCTGAGGAGAGATCCGTGTAGATCTGTTGAGAACAAGGTCTACACAAGACTCCACGGGCTGGGAGGTGGGGAGGTTAACTATAGGTATAGATACACGGACCAGGATCTCCGAGAACTTATGGAGAGGATCGAGAGGCCAGGCTTCTCAGAAGCATATGTCCTATTCAACAACGTATACATGTGGGATGATGCAAAGAGGTTTAAAAGCCTAGTTAGTAAGTAGATGATCTCCTCCGACCTAGAGGGGACAAGCGGAAGGTCGTTGAATAGAATTACGAGCCGAACCTTCTCTCCCTGAGCTGGTAGGATCTAATTGCCCTTAGAAGATCTATTCTCCTGAACTCCGGCCAATAAGCTTCGCAGAAGTATAGCTCCGCATATGCTGATTGCCAGAGTAGGAAGTTGCTTATCCTCATCTCGCCCGAGGTCCTTATAACTAGATCTGGCTCGTGATCTATTTCTAGATATTTGATAAAGGACTCCTCGGTGATCTCCTCAGGATCTATTAAACCATCCCTAATATCCCTAGCTATCCTCTTCATAGCATCTATAATCTCCTGCCTACCCCCATAACACAGTGCTATGTTAACAACCTTTTCACTATTTACAGAGGTTCTTGTCTCAGCCTCCCCAGCAAGCTTTCTAAGGCTCTCAGGAACCAGATCTAGTCTGCCGGTGACCTTAATCCTGACACCCCTCTTAATCGATTCTTCAATAAGCTCTCTAAGCCCTCTCTCTATGATCGAGTAAAGCCTGGCCTTCTCATCCTCAAGCCTCTTAATACAGTTCTCATAGGACATAGCATAGATAGTAACTATCCCTACCCCTAGATCGTAGAGCCATCTCAGAACCTCCTTCATCTTCACATACCCACTCTCATGCCCAACATACCTAGGCAAACCCTGGAGAATAGCCCACCTCCTATTGCCATCAGGTATTATAGCTATATGCCGCGGTATAGGGCCTCTCAAAACCTGCCCCTCGAGACTAGCTTCATAGACCCTATATACGAGACCCATCAAAGGAGACGCTAGCCGAAGAAGGAAAGAGACAGCCTTCCTGGATAGCCTGGCCCTGGCCCCCCTCCACACCCTAAACATCTTTGACTACAACCGCCGAATCAGAATATACATTAACTAATTATAAGTGTTTCCTTCCTAATTTAAATGGGCCATTTAAAGGCTCCCCATCCCTTTTTGGATTAATGGGATCTTCATAAATAACATATTTCATATAATAAAGTCCTGGTGAGCAATATATAGTTATAAGGGCATAAAGACATGACCCCACGCATCCAGGAATATTATCGAGAATTACTATAGGCTTAAGAATGAGAGGTATCGAGAGCTAAGGAAGGTCTATCCAGATATCCCATCCCACTACATACATGGAGTTTGCCAGGATGCTGTTGAAAGGGTTTCCTCTCTAAGGAGGAACAAGGCTAGACAATACTCTAGAGAGATCTTCGACGAGCTTGTTAAGTATCTAGGTCTAGGGAAAAGGGATCTTAGGGGAAGGAGGATCAGGAGACATCTCTGGAAGAAATCTTGGGAGATTGCTTGACATCAGGTAGATCTTGAGATGATGGAGGGCATACTAGTGCCTAGGATCAATAGTGTTAGCCTATGGCTAGTTGATGACCACGTGTGGAAACCAGTAAACCCTATAAAGATCAATATAAATGGTTTTGAGAACATTTTCTTCACAAGTGTTGCTATCAATACCCATAGGGGCTGGGTGCACCTCGATCTAGAGCCTTCTAAGGGTTCTACAAGCTATTGGCTAGGGGTTTTAAGCCGACATCCCACGCAAAGATCAAGCTTGATAGGAAGAATAGGAGAGTGCTTTTCCACCTATCCCTACTACCGGATCCGTCTCTCCTTTGAATACTCTCCTTCCTATAGCTATAGCCCAGGGTTGTCTCTGCAAGGTCTGTTTCTAGGATTACTGCGAATGCTTCGTATAGAGTTGCTACAGAGTTCTCATTAACATCGACAGGCTTAATATTCCCAGGCTTGTAGATCTCGATCTCCTTCTCTAGGGAGGCTAGGAAGGCTATGAAAAAGCTTAGAGAAGGAAAGAAGAAAAAGGACTATAGGATGAAGACAGCAAACCTAATAGTAAGGGACGCCCTTAGGACTAGGGGCGTTATAGATAGTTATTGAGAGAATATAGGGAGACGATATAAGGTTTATGATCGCTAGGTATAGGAATAAGCAATTAAGGCATAGAATATATCAGAGTGCTCTGAAAGGAGAGCTCAATGCGATAATAGATAAGGCTAGAGAATACGGAGTGCCGGTGCTCATGGTGGATCCTAAGAACACCTCTAAGATCTGCCCGATACACAAGGCTGTAATAGAGTATGGGGAGGATAGGTGCCTGTAGTAAGGGAAGCGAGAGGTGGCATAGGGAGGTAGTAGCATTGATAAATATCTATCTTATGGCCCCGAGGCCCTTTATGAGGGCATTGCCCAGAAGGGCTTCGGGGTTTCAAGTCTAGATGGGAGCCTCTTTCCGCTGGGCTCTACAGCCACCAATGAAACTACAGAGGTATTCAAAACCCTGTGGGGGAGGTGGAAGTCCCTCGATGCCACAGGATCAAAACCTGTGGATCAAGAAGCAAAGCAACACCAAACAAATTAATATCAGTGATAATCAATAACCATCAGGGGACAAGCGGGTGGAGACCTGAGTGGGGCTCACAAGGATACAGAGAGGTAAAAGAAAAACCAGAAGGCGGGAGTTCTCCACAACAATGAACCGGGAATCTCTATGATGGTGGAGCTGTGGGTAGGGGTCACCCCGAGCGGGAGGAGCCCAGTGATATGGATCCCCAATGAAATCCAAACCCCTAACACCAAAACGCTATATAGCAAAAGGAAAAAGCATTGATTCAATATTTTTCTCCTTCTAAAGATGAAGCTATTGAGGAAATGATGCTGTATGTATTTTGTAGTATTCTATGAGCTCTTCATAGATTTTGTGGATCTCTCTACTAGTTTGAGTTTTATACCATGGATATTTAATGGGATTAAAGTATGATGTTAGATCAACTAATTGGTGCTTCTATCTGATCACGCTTTTTCCATATGGATTAGATATCCATATATAGCCTTATTAGAAATCTATATCGAAGGGTGCTCCTTGAGCATAGCGGCTGTTTCGTGGAGTGGTGGGAAAGATTCATACCTTGCAATGCATATAGCATGTGAGAAGGGTTATAGGCCTTACTATGCTGTGCATATGTTCGTAGAGAATATAGTATCATATCACGGCCCGCCATGGCTTCTAATGTCCCAGGTAGGTGCTCTCGGGATCACGGGGATCTTTGCTAGAACTTCTTGGGAGGGTTATGAAGAGGATTTTAAGGCTATCCTTAGGAGGTTAAGGAGTTTAGGCGTTGAGAAAATGATCTTTGGAGATATTTATATAGAGGCACATAGACAGTGGGTTGACAAGGTATGTGAAGAAGTAGGTATAGAGGCCTTAGAACCACTATGGGGATCAAATAGCTATGAAGTCGTTAAAAAGGCCCTCGAGATAGGTGTTAAACCCCTCATAATTAGAGCATATGATGAGGAGCCTCTCTCAAAATATGTCGGCAAGATCCTCGATTGGAGCGCTATAGAGGATTTTGTGAGAAACGGCATAGATCCTGCAGGTGAACATGGAGAATACCACACAGTAGTTATAGATGCTCCCCTCTACAGATATAGAATAGAGATATTAGATGGAAAAATAGAAACCGTTGAAGGCAAATTTAGAGATAAAATATATAGATATAAGGTTTTCATCCCAAGGAAATATAGATATACTCCGAAACAACCCTTCCCGCCCTAGAACCCGCCCTAGAAGGGTGAGATCTACTCCTTCTTAATAATAACCAAACATTAGAAAACTATATGAAACCAGGAAGAGCAGCATAGAAAGCGCTGCTTGTCCCCTGATGGTTATTGATTATCACTGATATTAATTTGTTTGGTGTTGCTTTGCTTCTTGATCCACAGGTTTTGATCCTGTGGCATCGAGGGACTTCCACCTCCCCCACAGGGTTTTGAATACCTCTGTAGTTTCATTGGTGGCTGTAGAGCCCAGCGGAAAGAGGCTCCCATCTAGACTTGAAACCCCGAAGCCCTTCTGGGCAATGCCCTCATAAAGGGCTTCGGTATCGGGAGCTCAAGCATCATAGCATCCCGAGGTATCCCAAGATCTAGCAGAGATATCGCCTCATCATCAAAATAGATAGGGATTGGGTGCTTATAAGCCTAAGTTCAAACAACAGACGAATATAAAAGCATCCCCATTACCATGAAAAAGGATACAGCTCACCTACATCGTAAGGCTTCATAGAAAAATATAATAACCCTTATAAATTCACATGAAATTCAAAACAATTCATGAAGACGTGAGCACGTTTAGTGTGCGATGGGCCTGCATCACTTGGGGCTGGCAGCTGGACCTGAGAGGCGATGGAGCCCCGTAAGGGATTCTGAAGGATAAGAAGCCCCGAAACGGAGGTTTATTAAGGATCAATGTTCATGCTATTTGAATAGTAATCTCTATATATGTGGGGTGTCTGTTAAGAGTCATATCGCTATAAAAGGCTTTTAGCTGAAAAAGATGTGGAGAATTCTGTGGCTCGGCTCAGGAGCTATTATGATGTGATAGTTGTTGGTGGGGGTAATGCGGGGATCTGTG
>Ga0326762_1001006_pt1 | contig 10616 bp, 9 predicted proteins | sample NORPS_S_FD_207669 | JGI IMG/M metagenome (GOLD analysis project Ga0326762, IMG submission 207669) | Hot spring sediment microbial communities from Norris Geyser Basin, Yellowstone National Park, WY, United States - NOR.PS_S | ecosystem: Environmental > Aquatic > Thermal springs > Near-boiling...
TACTCAAAAAATACCAAGAAATCTGACCTCCTCCCCGTCCTGAAGGGTGGGGGTTCCCTTTGGGTGGTTCATTGTTTGTGGTTTACCGCCTTCATCTTCATTGCTTCATAGCTGGTGGGGATTACCCACCCCGCTCCGCTCGTCCAGCGATAGACCACGGGCTGGGTCTTCAGCCCATTACCCCTATCCCTCACCACGGAGAGCCCCCATCCGTGGATCCAAGGGACTCGGGGATATGTAGGATGTTTATTGCACCGTTCAGATCCGCATTGATCGCCTTCCCTGTGCGGGGACACTTTTACCCTATTTTATCTAAACATTCAGAGATTTAAAAGCTTTCACCCAACCCTAAAGAACGAGGCTTGTCGTTCTTTTTGTCATCAGAGACCCAGATCTAAGCGAGATACTCAGCAGATTAGTAAGGCATAGTATTGAAGCTTAGCGCTAGTGCTTTTTAAGTATTTGTGTAGGGGTATGCTTGCTTGGAGGTAGCAGGGTATATGATCTCCTAGTTAGATATAGGATGAATAAGATATATTTTGATGCTGTTGATGCTAAGAAGAGGATCATAAAGATTGAAGATCACGAAGGCTTCTACACAATATGGTTCAAGGCATCGAAGGAAAGTATAAAGAGAGGATCTTCTGATCGCTACATAGTTACTGCAAGCAGTAAGGGTTTCAAATGCACATGCCCAGCAGCGACTATAGAAGCCTCTAAGAGGGGCGATGAGAAGGGGTGGAGAACAATCTGTAAGCATGTCATAGCCTCTGCGTTCTATCTTGAGGAGAGGGGTCTCCTGAGGGATGAGATGCTTGACGCCCTCGAAGAGGCTCTCCAGAATAGTCTTGAGAAGAATAAGAAGATCTCGAATGAGAGGAGAGCTTTAACCTACTAGGATTAGCAATTATACTCATTATATGCTTGTGTAGAACAGCTATCTCTCTTATGCTGATCTCTATTATAGGGCTCCTCCTATCCTCACCGAGGTATAGCTCTACAACCAGCTTATTGCCCACCTCCCTTATCACCAGCCCCGTCCCTGGAAAGCTGTTCACACGTCTGAAGCCCAGCACTATAAGTATCTCTCTGATGAACCTCAGGACTGCAGGATCTACTGAGGGGTCTATAACCACATAGATAGTCCTGCCCCTCCTAGCACTTCTGGAGAGGCTCACAAGATAGTTAGCAGCGTCCTCGACAGATGTTATGATCCTAGGTGGGGTTGGTATAACAATCCTGCTGGGTGGCTGGGTAGCAGTGCTAGGCGCATAGCTACGTATAACAGCCAGTTCAGAGACACCCAAATCTAGCTAGAAAAAGCGTGTATCTAGAGGAAAAGGCTAGGCTGGTAGCTGTTTTTTAGAACCTAGTATCTGATCAAGCTCGCTATCCTCGACAGGTTTAAACATACTAGCGATCCTCCTCTGATGCATACCTTGTCTAGGCTGTTGCTGTTGTGCAGGCATCTCAACCCTCTGGATAGCCTGGGTCTGAAGAGTCTGTGGAGCCTCTATAGGCTGTTCAGCAGCCTGCCTGGTCTTTACAAGGGATGCAAGCTTGGAGCCTGACAGCGGTGTCTGTGTAGGCTGCTGCACCTTCTGCTGGATCTGCTGGGTAGCCTGTGCCTGTACCGCCTGCCCAGCCTGTCTAGATATGCTAGGGTTTTCCACAGCCTCGATTATCTTCACAAGTCTAGAGGCTAGGGTGTCTATGTTCCTTAGCAGGAGAGGATCTACCATGCCTATACTCTCAAAGGTCTCATGATCTATTACAGCTGCTACTGGCGCCCCATCATCCTTAACAATCTTGCCAACTGGGTTGAAGTCATCTATATCTGGTATGTAGTCAATAACATATAGTGGTGTCTTCAGCTCCTCAACACTACTGCTATGGATTATAACAGCCTTGCCAACCCTCTTAACATAATCAGGGATCTCATGTGATGAGAGGGGGACAAGCTTTCTGCCATCGCTAAACACCACTATATAGCCAGATGCCCCTGGGATATCCTCTTCTGCGAAGAACATGTTATCCATTATCATCCTAACCCTCTCCCTCTCCCTTTTCTTCTCAACACCATCCATACTAACACCAACTAGATAGCCATCTATAAAAAGCAACTGCTTTTACTCAATTACCCCTTTATTTGGTGGGTGGATGTCCTCGATATCTAGATGGTCTCAGATGTTCTTCATATTCATGACAATCCTGGTATCCCTTGTGATCCTGCAGATAGGGATCTCCCCCATGACCATAACATGGGTATTCGCAATCCTAGCACTATACGCCTTAGCAGGTGTCTTCTCCCTCTACGGGCACATAATACTTCCAAGGCTATTCAAGATCTATCTGGGTGATGCATGGATAGATAGGGATGTGCTTGTGATATGCAATAGAGACACAACAAAGGCTGATGATATATGCTCAGCTGCAATGGCATTCAAACTCCTACCCCTACAACCTGTAACAGATATGGATGATAGTGAGATGAAAGCCATGATCCAGGGTGTTGAGGGTGCTGTGTTCAGCCTCCCAGTAGGGACTCTATACTGCATACACAAGACACAGGACATGATAATACCTGCCGAGGTTAAGAGGCTTGAGCATGAGATGAGGAAGCTGCAGGCACAGGCATCTATGGGGAGGCAGTCTATATTGAGTGCTCTCCAGAGCTTCAAGAGGATGGAGATTGAGAGGGAGAGGTCTAGACTTATGAAGAGCCAGGCAGTAGCAGCCGTCTCATTCATAATGATACAGGCTAAGGGGAGAACGGCTCAAGAGGCTATCACGAGGGTGAGGATGCAGGGTCAGCAGGTGGAGAACATAGCCCAGCAGATAGGATGCACATCTAAGAAGATAACTGGGATAGATCTTAGGAACCTCATAGAGGCAATGCTCGGAGACAGGGCTCTGAGGTGGAGTGAGGTATGAGATTGAGGAGGGCTATAAGTGAGATAGTGGCAGCCATAATGGTTCTAAGTGTAGCCATAGTATCGTTCCTCATAGCCTATCCAATAGCCCTTAACACTATATACGCAGCATCTGGAGGGGTATCCCACCCAAGATCCTCAATAACCTCCCTAAACATACTGGGAGACCAGAGAACGATCATAGTCTCCATGGTGGTGATAGGTGGGAGTGTGGATGCAACACTCCAGAGTGTAACGGCTGTCATAGCATGCCAGGATAACAACATATTAACCCCAAGGATCTTGGTATCAATACCCATAGAGGCTGGCAAGACGAGAGAGCTCACATTCAGAATAGACATAGGGAGCCAGATATGCAGCGGTTCAGTAGTCAGGGTATATCCAATCTACATCCTCAAAGACGGATCGAAGGTAGTGGCATAAAAGCATAGCCCCTTTTAGATGGTATATATGGGGATATCTATTGGGCAGATATGAGGAATACGATGAATACGATGAGGAGTGGGAGGAGGAGTATGAGAAGGAAGAGTCTGTAGATCCCATTGATATGGTTAGAATACCTGCAAGCTATGAGGATGGTGTCTATGCTTGGAAAAAGCTGAAGAGGGAGGGCGATATAACCAGGCTATCAATAGATGAGCTATCAGCCCTCGTAAGACTAGTATCGTATTTGGTGAGAAGTGGTGATGAGGAGAAGAGACAGCTTGGGAAGGAGATGGATAGGGAGCTGTCGAAGATGATAACAACAGAAAAGATAATAGAGATGAGGAGGAGGCATCCGCAACCAGCATAGAAAGATAATCCGTGATCTTGATATATGTTTTTCAAAACAGTCCAATATGTTATGCACAATTCTTAACCCTATAAAACATTTATTGCCAGCTTTCCACATGATATGGAGTGTACATGTATATTTTGCGTGAGATAAGATCTATATAAGCTTTTTAAGATTAAATATATATTATTGGGGTGTGGAGATATATCTGTATCTATGAAGGTTCCTAAATTCATTAGTAGGGCTATCTTCGGAGGGGATACTGGTTTTCCAGCTAATGTGCCTGTTGTCAGTCCTGACTATGTTAAGAATGAGATTATAGAGGCTATCCTATATCTCCAGAAACTCCCAGATGATATCGCTAGGACATATCCAAACTATATATTGATAGGACCTCCAGGTATTGGAAAGACACAGGTTGTCTATGAGGCTTCTAGGGAGGCTGCTGAAAAGCTTGGGAGGGTTTTCGTTGATATTACTGATCATAGGGAGAGGGCTAGGGTTGTTGAGGAGCTTGAGAATGATCCGAGTGCCTCTGAGAGGTACTTCCTATTCCAGGATATAAGGCTTACAGAGGTTGAGCCACACGATGTAAGCGGCATCCCAAGAGATGCTGGTAGATATGTTGAGTATAAGCCTATATCATGGGCATACGCCCTCTCACTAGCCCCTGGAGTTCTATTTCTTGATGAGTTCACAAACGTCCAGGATCACGATGTGAAGGCAGCGTCCCAGAAAATACTTAACGAGAAGTCAGCGGGCTTTGTGAGGATGCATCCAAGGAGCTTCGTGGTTTGTGCTGGAAACGCACCATCCCACTCATCGCTAGCAGACGTTATACCAGAGCCTGTTGTGAACAGGGCAAAGATATTCTATGTAACGGCTGGAGACCTCGACTCCTGGATAAGGATTGTTAGGAGGAGGATATCCTCGATAGCCGATGAGGATCTTAGGAGGAGCTATATGGCAACCCTCGAACTCCTCATAGGCTTCCACAGGAGGACAAGATCTAAACACCTGCTAGCCCTCCCAACAAACAGGAATCAGGAGATAAATGAGAACTACCCAACACCGAGATCCTGGGAGAAGCTCCTGCTAGCAACACCGATTGAGAAGCTGAGGGAGCTATCACACGATATAGACGCTCTGAAGGCACATCTAGCAGGCTTCGTAGGGCTTAACGTGGCTGGGGAGCTTGCATCCTATATACTTGAGAGCACGAACAAGAAGATCGAGGAGGCTCTGAGGGACAAATCCAAGATAGACGATCTCGACAGCCTTGAGAGATACAGCCTAGCTAGGAAGGTGGGGGAGAGGATAGGGAATGCATTCAATGAGAGAAACAAGGTTCCAGAGGAGTACATAGATATCCTGAACAAGCTTGCATCATACCCAGACGGGGATAGCCTTCTAATAACAGCCCTAGTAACGGCTGAAAACACATTCGGAAAGATAGAGAAGATGAGGAAGAAGCTTAGGAAGGAGATCACGAAGAGGGTTAAGAGGCTGCAGGAGATAGAGAAGAAGGAGAAGGAGATCCTCGAAATAGTAGGGATAAAGGCAGATGATTAGAGATCTCCTCAGAAAACTCCTAGGAAGAGACTTAGAGAGAGGCATAGACCTAGAGCTGTTCAACCCAGAGCTATCCCAGATAGATGTCGAGGTCAGAGACCTATCAGAGGATAACCCCATAGAGATGACAAGCATAGGGGGAGGGGTTAAGCTATATATAAGCAAACCCCTAGCAGAGCATCTCAGAAGCGGGGAGAGGGAGCATGTTGAGGAGGACATGAAATACATACTAGCATATGTGGCAACAACAATCAAGCAGAACACGAGGGAGAATCTAGTTGAAAGGGCTAGAGAGCTGATCACAAAGCTCTCCCCAGCGATAAGCCAAGCAGACTCAGAAAAGCTATACAACCTAGTAGCAGACTACGTGATACAAAGAGAACTCAGGAAAAAGGGATACCCAATACCCCAGCACAACCCATCAGACAAATGCCCACTAAGAAGATGGAAAACCCTGAATACAGAGAAAGAGATAGAAGAGCTGGATAAATGGATAAGAAACACAATCAAAGAAATAGCAGCAAGAGCAGAGAGCAAACCAGAGGAGAAGAAGCAAATAGAGAAGCTAGCACAGCTATACTCAAAACTCAGAACATCACTACAAGAAAACGGAACATACGAAATATACACAAAACTACTAGAAATACTAACAATGCTAAGAGAAATATGGGAGAAACAACCAGAACAGATATTCACAATAACAACTAGAAAAACACTACCTGAGACATATGAAATCCATAGACTTTACGGAGTTAAAAACACCAGCGATCTTATTGGTATTGTTGAAACTATTGCTTCAGGTAGTGGTATAGATACTAAAGAACGCTTTTCAGAATATATAGCTAAAATAGTTGTAAGGGAACTTTCAATATCACTAAGCTCAGATAGGATCAAGCCAGGATTGTGCATTAGTATAGAGTGTGAAACAAAAACTGAGAAAGATGTGAGGATGATAAAGCTACCGAGTAAGGCAGGGGTGATTAGGAGATCTTGGGTGATGCCCCATAGAAAACTTGGATACGACCTACCAGGCAGGATCAAATCAATAAGAACTACCCTAACTACCGCCAAGGTAGAGACTGAAAAGACGATAAAAACCTGCAAGGAAGTTACCTACAAGCTAGGCAAGATAATCTCCTTAATAGATACGAGCTTATCTACACTCGATAGCTTATTACCTGTTTTCAGCATTGAAAAAACCATAGCACTAGCCTACAAACTAGGAATAAATGAAATCAAAATAATAGAGTGGGATGTGAAAGTTACACATATTGTGGACATAAATGGGGAGCTGAAACTAGGAGAGGTATTATCCATACCAGTAAGAGGTGGTGGAGGTACAATCATAGATCCTGCCCTAGCATATGCTATCAAAATAGCGCAAAAAAATGATCTAGTACTTGTGTTTACAGATGGATTGATAGCTACTACACCTTATACTTATGGTCTAGCCAAGATGTTAAGAGATAATGTATGTGATGCTTATGTATTTACAAAAGCTACAAAAATAGTTAGGTATTTTGATAACTGGGTGATAACTGGAATATAATTTGCTTTGTGTCTCATCTATGTTAAGTGTTTTCAATAGATAGATAGCTGGAGTTGGTGTACTTATTTGATTCTTGATGCGTATTCTTTTGTTATTGCTATTGATTCTGCTATTCTTATGAATTCCTGTGGTGTTATTGTTCTTGGTACTTGTATGTTTGCTGGTCTATCTACTGTGCTGTCTATCTTTACAAAGAACGATGTGTTGGGGTTCTCCATCCCCTCCTTAGAAACCCATTGTGTTCTTACCAAGCACCAGCCCCTCTCAAGGTTCAGTATCTGCTTAGCAGTCTTCTCTGGGACGCCTGCTTTCTTGGCATACTCAACAACCTTTGGGTCGTTTGGGTTGAATATGAATAGAGTTCCCACTAGGCTCAATATCGTCTCACTGAGATCCTCGAACTTCTGGGTGGCAACACCCACCATGAAGCCGAATTTCCTTGCCTGTCTAGTGAGCTTCTCAAGAGGGGTTTCCTCCTTGGAGGATGTTTTCTTCAGGAGGATCCAGCCCTCATCAACTATGAAGACAAGCCTTATGGTGTTCCTCACGGGGAGCAAGTTGTGCATGAGCTGGTAGAGGACATTGAATATATATAGTATCACTATGTTCCTAGGCTCATCGCTCCCCAGATACTTAACATTAACAACTACCACAGGCGTTCTCAGCAAGCTAGCTATGTTTATTGTTGATGCCCTTGCGAAGTAGTCAGTCCCAATGCCATATACATATTTGCCAAGCCTATCCCTTATAGATGCTAGGCTCCTGATGAGATCCCCCGTACCCTTCTCCCCACTACTTGTGAGCCTTTCTATCTCACTCAGAACATGCTCCATAACATCTAGAAGTGTTGGGTCATCCCTCCAAGTAGATGGATCTGCTGGGACGAAGCCCTTCCTCTCATAAACCTGCATAATAATCCTCTGAAAAACAGACTCCATCCTCGGACCTCTCTCCGAGGTTATCTTGAGAGCATCTAGGATTGAGGGCACTACAGCGTCTGCCACCCACCTCTGATAGCTAACACCCTCAGGTCTATCGAAGATGTTTATAAACGTGTCCACGCCAATCCTAAGCTCAACACCATATATACCCCTAGATGCAAGGGCGCTCAAAACCCTCTTATACTCCCCCTGGGGATCTATTATTATTACAACAGGATCTATGGGGTTTTTGAGCTTTAGCCTGAATATGAAGTTCTGGAGGAGCTCACTCTTCCCATATCCAGGCGCTCCGAGTATGGCGAACATCGGGTTCACGGGTGCGAATGGGTTGTAGTAGTATGGAGCCTTCTTGACCTTAGTAGTCCCTATGTATATGTTATACCTATCAGTATCCTCTGGAGCAATACCGCTTGCTGTGGGTATCAACAAACCCGTGTCAGGCTCTGGAATACTCATAACCCTTGGACTCCTAGTAGCAAGATCCTTAACATAGTATGGGCTGTGAAGCCTCTTCCTACCAATGTTCGAGTAGAACCAAGACATTATGATCCCAAAAACATCCCATCTATCAAAAAGCAACTGCTTTTGCATCTAAGCTATTTGAGAGAGGATGGTATGTCCCAGCTATTCAAGGCTAGGAAAGAGCTTGAATCCCTTACCGAGGAGCTTAGTAGGCGTGAGGCATATAGAGAGCTTTCAAGGATACTCACGGTAGATATAGGTGATCTTGAGAGGGCTACCAACAGATCATCAGCAAACCTAGCCCACATGGGTCTATACGCATCATCACCAGCAACCCTAGTAGTAACAGAGGACACAAGATTCGCAGCAGAGGTGATATACAATCTAGAGGAATTCAAGGGAAAAGTAAATAAACTGAAACAGACTGTAGATGAGTACTACAACACACTAGCAGGATTAGGATTCGAAGCTGTGTTCAACCCCAACAACACCACAGCCATAAATAACCTAGCCAACCAGCTAAACAGTCTAAGGGCACAGATACAGGCTCTCCACAGTAATTTGAAGGACGATCTTAACGCTAGATTCTTTAGCGATAGCTCTCCATTCAATGCAAGCATAGGCTATACGAGGGAGAATGAATACAGGGATCTCGGGTTCCATCTAGCAGAGATACGGAATGCCCTTCTGGATATAGGTAGTGAGCTTAAGGCTTCCAACCCTAACCCTGCCAAGATCTATCAGTTTCTTAACAACATTGATAGCCATGCTAATAATGGTGTTTCTGTGTATGCTGGTAAGTGGGTGGATCTCTCTGCTAAGCTGAAGCTCAGCGATGTCTATGCCCTTGAGGGGATGGCTTCAGGTCTCCCCAAGAAGTATAACCCATATGTCTGTGAGCCTATCCACTCCCCTGGAAACATGGTTGAGGATCTATCTATAGGCGATATAGCCTCCCACCTAAAGGTTAGGAGTAACACACCAATTCAGAACCTAATACAGAAGGCATACAGGCTCAGGGGCATGGGTGTTATCAGGGACTACGCATCTGGGCAGTCTTCTATGGGGGGTCTTCTAGATCGTCTTGAGGGTTATAGGGTTATGTACTATGATTCGAAGCACAGCGAGGTTAATACCAATGCTATCCTGGATAAGATCCGAGGTATGGAGGAGGATCTCATACTAGGTGTTGTGGATACCATGAGGGAGGAGAATAGGAGCAAGGCTAGCAGGTTTCTCAACACATTGGAGGAGCTCATCAACCTCCAAAACTTCAGCTACCTCCCTGGAGATGCTAAGCAGACTGCTGATGTCTTCGACTACATATATAACCTTAGGAGCAATACTATATCTTCTAGCCAGATTCCTAATAGCCTTAACACAATAACCCCTGGGACTGTTATTGAGAGGGCTGTTAGAGCTTCATCCCTCGGAACCCTTGCATCCATCATTGCCAGGTATAACGATGATGCTGTGGATAGCCTAAGATATACTGAGGTGAATGTTAATCGAAATGGCAAGAATATTCCTGTGGAGATACCAACCCTCCTATACAGGGTTAATCAGGGCTATACCGTGAGTGGCGTTAATAGCGATATTAACGATTACATCAACAAGGTGTCTAACAGAATCGGGGAGATATTATCTGGCTTGGGGCATAATCCGCAGCAGATATCACAGGCTATCGAGGCTAGCCTTGTAGATGAGGTTGGCTATGAGGGTATCCACCTCCTAAGCGATGTCTCATCCTCATATAGGTTTAAAGATCCCATGAAGGTGTCTAAGGATAGGGATGATATGTGGGTCTCTGTAAGGGGTGTTGTCATAGAGATTGATAGGGGTAGTGGTGGTGTGGATATCAAGAAGATCTCTGACTACATCAATAATGCTAGGGCTGGAGGTGCTACGAGCATTGCTGATGACTGGCTCAGGGCTGTTAAGGCTAACAGAGCTGGGGAGGAGTGGAGAGTATATGCTAGGAGTAGTATTGTTGCTGAGAGCCTTGTCAATGGCTACTCAGTTAGGGAGACAAAGGACAAGGTATATGTTATAGTCGCTATGCCCACCAACCAATCCATAAGATATCCCGATCCATCCAGGGCTGGGGAGCTCTCATCGGTTAGGGGTTTGAGGGCTGTCGTGTTTAGGCAGGACCCCTCGATCCAGGATATGCCTGAGGAGAAGATTATAAGGGTTAGGAGGTATATAGAGACCAGCGAATCTGTCAAGTCAAACGCAGCCATACTTGGTACATGGGTATCTGGCGTGAATATTGAGAGGTATGTGATGCACGAGGTCAGCAGGAAGAACGCCTCTGTATTCCACAGAGCACCTCCACTTCCACAGGGTGTTGATAGCCCTCCAGTTAATATGGATGCTGCAAC
>Ga0326762_1001010_pt1 | contig 10569 bp, 10 predicted proteins | sample NORPS_S_FD_207669 | JGI IMG/M metagenome (GOLD analysis project Ga0326762, IMG submission 207669) | Hot spring sediment microbial communities from Norris Geyser Basin, Yellowstone National Park, WY, United States - NOR.PS_S | ecosystem: Environmental > Aquatic > Thermal springs > Near-boiling...
TCCAGATAAGGTTGGCTACTATATATTCTATTCCATTCCGCACAGGGCTCCAGGAGAGGGAAGGTTGGGCTACATCCCCTTTGAAAGGTTTAGCCCGACGCTAAGTTCTAGGCGCGTTATCTCTATCAGCTTGTCCCCCGATGGTTATTAATTATTGTTGCTATCCTATTGTTTGGTGTTGCTATGCTTCTTGATCCACAGGGATGTAATAACATCCCTGTGGCCGTCGAGGGACCTCCACCTCCCCCAAAGAGATCTTGGGATCTCTATGGGTTCATGAATGGCTGTTGAGCCCAGCGGCACCGGGCTCCCATCTAGGATTGAAACCTCGAAGCCCTTCTGGGCAATGCCCAGAAGGGCTTCGAGGGCTTTAAGATAGATATTTATCAGTGCAACTACCTCTCTATGCCGTCTCTTGCCTCCTTTGCTACAGGCACCTATTCTATTCTCCCCATACTCTATCAAGGCATTGTGTATTGGGCAGATCTTAGATGTATTCCTGGGATCCACCATCAATACCGGTACACCATACTCCCTTGCCTTATCTATTATCGCGTTGAGCCCTCCCTTAAATGCGCTCTGATATATCCTGTGCCTCAGCTGCTTATTCTTATACCTAGCGATCATAACCCTTATATTGTCCCCTGAGATCCTCTCAATAGCTATTACTCCTCTCATCCTCAGGGCATCCCTTACTATCATGTTTGCTGTCTTCATCCTATAGTCCCTCTTCTTCTTTCTCTCCTTAAGCTTCTTCATAGCCTTCCTAGTCTCCCTGCTACAGGATCCGTTTCTCTTCTGGATACTCTCCTTCCTATAGCTATAGCCCAGTGTCGTCTTTGCAAGGTCTGTCTCGAGGATTATTGAGAATGCCCCATAGAGAGTTGCTAAGGAGTTCTCATTAACATCAACAGGCTTAATATTCCCAGGCCTATAGATCTCGACCTCCTTCCCAAGGGATATGTGGAAAAGCACTCTCCTATTCTTCCTATCAAGCTTGATCTTTGCGTGGGATTTCGGCTTAAAGCCTCTTGCGAGTAGCTTGTAGAACTCCTTAGAAGGCTCTAGATCGAGGTGCACCCAGCCCTTGTGGGTATTAATGGCAACGCTTGTGAAGAAAGTGTTCTCAACACCATTGATCCTGATCTTAGTTGGGTTTATTGGTTTCCATATGTGGTCATCAAGTAGCCATAGGCTAACACTATTGATCCTAGGTACTAGTATTCCATTACTCATCTCTAGATCAACTTGATGCCAAGCTATTTCCCGGGATTTCCTCCATAGAAGTCTCACTAGTTTCTTATTCTTCAGATCCTTTTTCCCTTAGGTTTAAGTACTTAACCGACTCATCGAAGATCTCTTCAGCATACTGTCTAGTCTTGTTCCTCCTGAGAGAGGAAACCCTTTCAACCGTATCCTGGCAAACTCCGTTAACATAGTGGGATGGTATGTTGGGATAGATATTCCTTAGCTCGTGGTATTTCTCATTCCTCAGGATACGATGATTCTCGATTATATTCTTGGATGTGTGGGTTAGCCATCTCCAAGCATCTTGCTATATATGTTAAGGATCTCTTCCAATGCCCTGAATTCTCTCCTAGATAACTGCTTTGAGGGTAGAACAGCGGTTCTACTAACAAGGACCCTGTCGCCCAGCTTTGCAACCCAAATCCACTTCTTATCCCTCTTTTTCTTCCTCCCAGCCATTATCTCTGGACCTCGCTCGCCCCTAAACCTTCACTCCAACCATTAATTAATAATGAAAGAATATAAAAGCATTCTTACTACCATGAAAAAGGATTCAGCCCTCTCGGGAGCTCGAAGTTATGGCTTTTATCAAAGCCTTGGGGCATAGGTGTTTAATCCTGTATGCTTAGCGTTTCTATCATGTGTCGCTAGAGGGTGGTCTCCGAGATTCACAAGCCATTCCTTATTACAAAAGGGTTAGAGGGTACGGAGCTTATAGATTTCGCCTCTGTCCTGAAGGACGAGGCTTTCGGGTTGTAAGAGGGGATCAAAGCGTCTACTATATAGTTGTCTGAAGATCGCTAACTGGAGATAGGGATTAGGGGGTATTTTAGCCTTGCAACATTTATATCTAGAGGTCTATGGTTGAGCATGTTGCATCTATCGGGCTGGATGTTATAGCTTCTATTCTTGCTGAGTATGCTAGGAGGATTGTTGATAAGGCTGTTAAGGGTGAGAAGCTAAGCGATTGGGAGGTAGGGTTTCTCCTGATGGAGGCTACTAGAATAACTTTGGAGACTAGGATGAGATCACTTGAAGAGAGCCTAAAAGCTAGGATGGAGGCTATAGAGAAGAGAATAGATCTTATTGAGAAGAGAATGGATATGCTTGAGAAAAGGGTTGAGGAGCTTGGGAGAAATCTGGAAAGGAGGGTTGGGGAGGTTGAGAAGAACCTAGCAATGAGGATCGAATTGCTTGAGAAAAGGGTTGAGGGTTTAGAAGCGGATATGAAGCAGGTGAAAGCAAGCATGGATAGCCTTAGAGACATCGTGATAGCTAGACTCGTGGAAGCTCTAGCCAAAAAGTCGTAGACCCTAACCTTAAAGAATTTCGATATGGCTAGATAGAGTGTTAAAGGGACTCTAACTCTTAATGACACCCTCCCCGCCCCTAAGAAGCGAGGTTTCTATGCTGGGGTCTAGGGTGTTAGCCTCCTGGCGAGGGATTAATGGCTTTACACCGTTATATGTTACCAAGTAGATCTCAATCTTCCTCAGTATTCCTTTCCTGTGTCCTAGCCTTCTTGCTATGTTCAGTGCTGCATTAATATCTGCGTTTATCTTTTTCCCGGTCTTCTTGCAGATATATAGGCCTCTATATATTCTGCCGTTTTTATGTCTTGTTCCGTATATTGAGCATTTCTGGCTAGTATAGTCCTCAGGGACTATCTCCACGTCTATGTCCTATTCCATGAATATGTCAACAATCCAGAGAACTATCTTCCTATACCACCATTTGTTAGTTTTATACTCATTTCCATTTTCTTGGCTAAGCATTATTGGGTATCCAATATATAGCTTCCTAACACCTCTGCTATATAGCTCATCAGCTAGAACCCGATCGCTGCTATTTAGAGGCGTCTCAGTCTCTCATCCCTCTTATACATAGCATCTAGATACTTCTCATGATAATAGATCCATGTCGATATACCTCTTCTCCTCAGCATATCCCCAATAGACTGGTATATAGCTATCCCCCTCTTCCACCAATAGTATTCGGATTTGATAGTTCCTCCTTTGATAAGCATCGCTGATCCGTCCGAGATCACCACAGCGAGTAGGCTGTTAAGCCCCATAGCGATGTATGCCTCCTTATCCCCTATGGGATCCCTCTGCTTGATAGATCTAGTGTTTATAACCCTACCCTTTTTACCCCTGTAATTAGGCTTTACATAGCCTCTCTTGTTAGACTTAGGTGGCTCTTCACCGACCTCTATAGGTATGTAGGCGAACTATCTACCAGCATCATATATTATTTCAAGTCTTCCCTGCTTACCCTCCCACCTGATCCTGCCAACATACCTTTCCTCAGATCGAAGTCTTCAAGTACTATGTATCCCTCGTTCTTGCTAATAGGCTTAACACGATATCTATCATTCCTAATCAGTATTTGTATTTCTTTCTTACCTGTAAGCCTGTCCTTCCAATAGCCTAGTGGAGAAACCTTTCTAATGAATGATAGTAGTTCACCTTGTTTCCTAAGCTTTAGAAGCTCCGTAGAAAGCGTTCCAAGCCTCATCATTCTTATTAATAACCTGACCAGCATTAACACCAAGAATCTCCTTATATATTTGTGGTAGTATTTCTTGTTAATCTCATCCCTCTTCCCAGGCGACAGCTCTCTGTTGAAGAATGCATGCCTCTTCTCATAGTTAGGCTCGTTCCACAGACTAGCACATATCAATCCAATATCGAAGAGCACCTCTTCCTCATATCTGTCTAGGAATAGCCTCAGCCTGACCGTCCTCTTACTGCTCTTTTTTCTCCTCTCTATTAGCTCTCTAAATGTTTCCAGGGGGTCGGGGGTTTTTGGCGGGCACGCCTCGGGATCTCCCCGCCGGACATTTTACTAGCATAATATTTGCCTACTGAGACCCGACCTCCACTAAATAACACGCTGAAAACCCTGTAAAAACATACCCCACTCTAAAGAGCGAGGCTTGCCTTGTTGTCATTATAGTTGGGAAGAACCTGATTATTAATAGATATTTGAACCAAGGCTTATTAATTACTCTTCAACATACCTCTAGGGTGGTTTTCTCTTGATAATTGAGCACGTGAAGATTCAAGGGCCTGGGATAGCAGTTCATGGAGGGGCTGGCGAGTGGAATATAGATCCTGAGGAAGAGAAGGTGGTGAGATCCTGGTTATTAAGGTCCCTAGAAGTAGGGTATAATGTGCTCTTAAAGGGGGACTCCGCTATAGAAGCTGTTACTGAGGCTGTTGCTGTGATGGAGGATTCCGGGGTATTTAATGCAGGGAGGGGGAGTGCTCTGAATTCGTTAGGATATGCGGAGCTCGATGCAGGTCTTATGGACGGATCTACGATGTCTGTTGGTGCTGTATCAGCCGTTAAAGGTGTGAGGAATGCTGTGAAACTTGCTAGGATCATTATGAAGAACACCTCCCACGTGCTCCTATGTTGTGATAGCGCCGAAAATATAACCTCTGCGCTTGGATATAGTTTTGAGAAGCTCGAGATAGCCGAGCGTCAGATTAGAAGGTATAGAGAGTTCACAACCAAGATTTTGTCCGGAGATCACGACCTACCTCAATATGTTAAGACTAATATCGATGTTATTAAAAGATTGCAGTCAAAAGCGTCGCCAATAGGTGGTGAGATGATCCCGGATCAAGGGTATATAGGAGATACTGTTGGAGCTGTAGCGATAGATCGTGAAGGCAGGCTTGCAGCAGCAACAAGTACAGGTGGCATATGGCTTAAACTGCCAGGAAGAATAGGTGACTCTCCAATCCCGGGAGCAGGTTTCTACGCAGATCCAAATATAGCGTGCTCAGCAACAGGCATCGGCGAAGCAATTATGACTATAGCCCTTTGCAGAACCGTAGCTCTTGCATCTAGATTCATGGGGGGCATAACACCCGCTATAGCATATTCCTTTGAAGAGCTAGAGAATCTACCAAGGTTTAGAGGATATGCCCACGCAGGGATGATAATAATGAGCTCTTCGGCAGAGCTCTATATGGCATTCAATACGAAAGGGATGGCTAGAGGATATATGTGGCAAGGAGGAGCACCAATAACTTCTATCTATAAATAGCTACTCTAAAGATAAGCCGCATATCCCTAACCCTCAGAAGTTCGAAAGCTGTTTCAGAGTTTATGGCTAGGGATTAGTTTTTAAGCGCTAGTTTTACTCATTTATATTAGAGGTATTTATTTCGGAAGGGATGCTAAGGTCCAGGAATAATGGCTAGAAGGAGAAAGAGAAGGAAAATAAGAAGTAAGGGTGGGTTATTAAGCCCTGTGATAGGATAGTTATCAGTAGAACTGCTGCTCAGCTATCAAAACCATTATCTAGGAGGAGGGTTTACATTACTAGAGGAGATCATAAATATATACCAAGATGCTTGGAAGGTGCTCTCCCACACATCTAGACAGCTTTAACCCCAAGATTAAGATATTCTCTGGACTGGTGGAAGCTTCTCTGGATAAAAGCTTGGCACTTCAATATCCCTAGGGCTGGTCTTTCAGCTGTAAAGAGCGATCGGAGTGAGTATTTAGGGATAGTAAGCATCTATGAACAATAGAGCTATTCCTATTCTTGTGAGCATATTAAGATATCATAGTTGTTTATTTACAATATCGATCAAAATTGATATGAATGTTAGCATTTTAGTATGAGAATTTTCTTAATGTATAGGGCTACGGCTCTAACATTACAGTGAAAGACCTGCTTTTAAGTTTCAAGTATAAAATATATTTGAAGAGCATACAAGGTGGGATCATCAGAGTCTATATAGAGACGTATGGATGTACACTGAACCAGGCGGATTCGATGATAATGAGAGGATATCTAGAGGAGGCTGGAGTAGGGTTTGTGGATGGTCCTGACGATGCCGATGTAATTATAGTGAACACTTGTGTTGTTAGAAAGGATACTGAGGAGAAGATGATCAAGAGGCTCTCAGAGATTGAGAAACTGTATTCGGGGGCTAAAAAGATAGTTGTTGCTGGGTGTATGGTTTCCTCGTTACCGGCTAGTGTTAAGAGGGTTGCTCCGAGTGCCTCTCTAGTTACTCCCCAGACTATTGATAGAATAGTTGATGCTGTGTTCTCGAGGGAGAGGGCTGAGTATATAGGTGGTTTAAGGAGTATTGAGAGGATACCTATTCCCAGGGGGAGGGGTGTCATAGCGCCTGTACCTATTTCAGAGGGTTGTTTGAGTGATTGCTCATTCTGTATAACTAAGATCTCTAGGGGTAGGGTGAGGAGCTACCCTCCAAGGGCTATTGTTAATGCTATCAAGGATCTAGTTTCTAGGGGTTATAGGGAGATAGAACTTGCATCGCAGGATTCGGCTGTCTATGGATTCGATATAGGGAAGAACTTCCTATTACCAGATCTTGTGGAGGAGATCCTAGAGATCGATGGGGACTACATGATCAGGATCGGGATGATGAACCCTCAATGGCTCAGAAGGATTCTTGATCGCTTGATAGAGGTTATTAAACATCCCAAGGTGTATAAGTTCCTCCACATACCAGTGCAGAGCGGCGATAACAGGGTACTCAGGATAATGAAAAGGGGCTACACGGTCGAGGAGTTCGAAGAAATGGTCTCAGAGATTAGGAGGAAGATACCAGAGGTAACAATAGCAACAGACATAGTTGTTGGTCATCCAGGAGAGGACGAGAAAGCCTTTAGAAATACCCTGGATCTTATGGAGAGAATGAGGTTTGACAGGGTACACCTAGCGCAGTATAGCGTTAGACCCCTGACAGAGGCTGCTGCAATGCCCCAGGTTCCTGAGCATATAAAGAAGAGAAGATCGATAGAGGCTCAGAAGCTTCAAGAGAAAATAGGGCTGGAAATACATAGAGAATACATAGGTAAGAGGGTGGGGGTTTTGACAACAGAGAAGGGGATGAGGGAGGGCACTACAATCGCTAGAACCACTAGCTATAGACAGGTGGTCATTAGGGAGGAACTTTCACTAGGCATGTGGATCGATGTAGAGATTAGTGATGCAACGTTCTTCGATCTAAGAGCTTCAAGAACACACATAAGCTAGTCCTTGTAAAGATGAGAATCCACACTGGTCCTACATTCGATTCGGATTCTATCTATATCTAGCACCTATATAGCGAATAGATCTCTTAGATCCGCTACGTTATCAAGAGACCATACCTTCTCAGCAATTTCCTTAACACGATCCTCGTACCGCGTACCTCTAGAGAGCCTCACCATTTTCTGGACTATATCGTCTCTTGTCATCGGGTTTCTGTAGTGGCCCTTTGGATATATAATTGTCTCCTCAATGCTTCTCCCATCTCTAAGCTTTACCCTGACTCTATTAGGTACTGCCTCTGGGTAGAGCTTATCGAACTCCTCTGAGACCCTTATTCTCATCCTCTTCATGACCCTTCTAACATCCTCCCCCAGGATCTTCTTCTCATCAAAACTATCGATCCATATATGGCCGTCTATAAGGGCCCTAGCAACTATATATGGTAGGCTGTGATCCGCGGTCTCTCTTGTCTTGGGATCCCACTTTTCCGGATCTTTAGCTATTATTCTATAACTCACAGTGAACGTCTCCACACCCACCTCCTCTATCTCCTCAGGCGCGATCGAGTCCCTTATCTTTAGACAAGCCTCAACGGCAGACATTGCATGGTATTCAACAGGCCAGTACTTGATCAGTGTTCTCAATATGTTCTCCCTACCCCCCTCGCCGAACTCTATGTTGAAGGGCTGCTTCGAAATCACGTTGAAGAAACCATACTCCCCCTCGAAGACGGGGGAGGGCCCTGTTATACCCCTAGATGCTAGGAGAGCTGCGAACAAGCCTTTCTTTGCTGAGTTACCAGCAGTCATGCCTTTCCACATACTTAGCTCCCCAGCCCTTGTCTGTCTCAGAGATATAGACTCATTCACAGCAATGTTTATAGCGTGATAGGTCTTTTCGAGGGAGAGCCCCATGACCTTTGCCACGCCCGCAGCAGCTCCTATAGTTATATATGCAACATGATCCACACCAACACCTCTAACAGAAAATGCATCACCAAGCCTCGTAGCAACCTCATACGCCACTATAGTGCCTAGTATTAAGTCCTTCCCACCAGCCCCTATATCCTCAGCAACGGCTGCAACAGCCGGGATCATGTCGCTTGGATGCATGGCCTCCTTAGATAAATAGGTATCGTTGAAATCCAGATATCTAACACCAACGCTATTAGCAAAAGTAGCCAGCTCGGGGATGCTATGAGCATTCTCCCACCAAACAGTAGAGCCTCTAGACCTCGGCACAGCTTTAAGGGCTAACTCCCTAGAAACCCTGTAGGGAAAGGCTTCCAGGGCTCCAAGAGATACAGCCAGCGAGTCCAGAATCCTCTTCTTAGCCTCCTCAATAGCCTGGGACGAAAGATCTTTAAAGCTCTTTGAATACACATACTCAGCTATCCTCCAAGCCAGATCCTTCAAGACATAGACACCCAAATACCACTTCTACGCCGAGGAATATTAATTAAGCTCAACTATGTGGAAACTATCATTCTCTATGATTATTAATTATTAATACTAAGGATCCGCCTTTCAAAGTAGAGCGTGAATCATTATTGATTCTCGAGGGAACATAGCTGGTATAAAAGCCTCAAGAAACTGTTTTGGGTTTCATAAAAGTTTATAAGGGTTGATATATAGTCTTTTTATGGAGCGATTTTGCTGAAGTCTAAGGAGGTTTGCCAGATCCTTGAGCTTGTGAGATCATACTCTGTGCCTATCAGGGATGATAGGGTTTGGGGGCTGATAACATGGTATGTTAAGGCTCTACAAAATGCTATAGATATGATCTGGGATAATATTGAGTGGAGATACAGCTTCCCAGAGCTTGTTAGAAAAGGTAAAAAGCTGGTCGTGATCAGAGGTTTGAAGGTGAGGATCCCAATAATTCCGAGGGATAGGGCTTTTAAGAAAAGGCTTAGAGAAGAGCTTATGAAGGATAATCCTTACGCTGCACATTGGGTTGATGCTGTTATCAGAACAGCCTACTCGATTATGGAGAATTGGAGGAGGAGGTATCTGAGGGGGAGGGCTAGGAAGGTCAAGCCGAGGATTAGGAGGAGATTCGCTAGGTGTAAGACAACGCTTATGAAGATAGATTATCAGGCTAAGAGCATAAGGATAACTCTAAAACAAGGGGAATATCTCTCAATATCCTGGAGATCAACATGGTTTGAACACAGAGTTAGAGGCTGGGCTGTTGGTGAGGTTATAATCTTTGACGATAGAGTAGTTATCCCTTTCAAGAGCTCTAAGGAGATCGAGGTTAGAAGGGTTATTGGCTGGGATAGTAATGAGCTTTCATTGGATGGCTACGAGCCTAGTATAGGTTTTATACATGTAGATCTAAAGCCTCTCCAGAGCATGAAGATCTTGTATGAGCGGAAGAAGGCTATAGCGCAGAGGAAGGGTAGAAGAGAATTATATGAGAAGTATGTTAGAAGGGAGAGGGATAGGGAGAAGGACTTTATAAACAAACTCTCAGCAGGTCTTAGAATGCTATTCCCAAACACTATCCACGTCTTCGAGGATCTTGATAAGGAGGATCTCGTTAGCAGGAAGAAAAGAAGGAAGAAAAGGAGGAAGAGGAATGCTAGAACACCATGGAGGAGGATTCATAGGAGGATGTCAGAGGTTGCATTAACAGCTTCTGTGGATCCGAGGAACACATCTAGAGAATGCCCCAGATGCGGGTATGTCGTGGAGACCCAAGAGGGGCATGTCTTCGAATGCCCTAGATGTGGATTAAAAATGAACAGGCACAAGGTTGCATCTATAAACATTAGGAGGAGATATCTAGAAGGCAAGAGGAGAAGGAAGAGGAGAGCTGGGATGCGGGGGTTTCCCCACAGCAATGAACCTGAGGAAACTATGATGGTGGAGCTGTGGGTCGGGGTCACCCCGAGCGGGAGGAGCCCAGTGATATGGATCCCGATGAAAAGGGATCCTGAGGGCGATGAAGCCAAGGGAAGAGGGCTTGATATCAAACAATATCAAGCCCGATGAAACCCGAACCCCCTCTAGGGATATGAGGCTTAAGTTGGAATATGAACAAGAAGGCAAACCCCCACACTAAAGGGTGGAAGGAGAGTGTCATACCTTCTTAGGAAGTGAGGCTTTCAATAATAGAAGCTATTGATAGGGCTAGGGATATTAGTAATAGATTAGACAAAAACGATCCCTATTTATATTAGCTCTTTACCAATTTAACTTCTGGTATTATTTCTACTTGTCTTGCTACTGTGTTTCCTACCGGCGATGTTTTCACTGTTTCCTCCCATATCTCTCTTATCGTTT
>Ga0326762_1001011_pt1 | contig 10560 bp, 8 predicted proteins | sample NORPS_S_FD_207669 | JGI IMG/M metagenome (GOLD analysis project Ga0326762, IMG submission 207669) | Hot spring sediment microbial communities from Norris Geyser Basin, Yellowstone National Park, WY, United States - NOR.PS_S | ecosystem: Environmental > Aquatic > Thermal springs > Near-boiling...
GATTTATTCAGCACTTGCTTATTATTGGGATAATAAAGACACAATAGACTCACAAATAAAGAAAGAAACAGAAGAAATAGAGAAACTCATGAAAAATTTTTATAAATCATCAATTTATAAGAAAATTTGGGAAAAATTAGAAAAGTGAGTGTAAGGTTTTATATGGATGAGCATGTTCCAAGAGCAATAACAGAAGGTCTTAAAATAAGAGGTATAGATGTTTTAACTGTTCAAGAAGATGGATTAAGAGGTATATCTGACAAGGAGCTATTTAGTCAAGATATAGATTTGATAAGAGAAGCTAGAAGAAGGCAAGGAAATAACGAGTTTTTTAGTGGTCTTATATATGCCCACCCTTTGAAAATCACTATTGGTAGATGTATAGAAGAATTAGAACTATTAATGTGAAAGGCTTTCCTTTATACTTTTTAGTAAATGAGAAGGATTTTTAATTTCACTTGGCAATTTATCGTAAATTTCAGAAAAGCTTTTGTTTTCAATTTTAACATATTTTAGTTTTTCAATTAAAACTTCCTTTTTAATAGGAAAGTCTAAACCCTTTATATTCTTTAAAACTTCAATAGGCCAATATATTTCATAAATTTCTGAAAATTCTTTAAGATAGTGAGAAAAAATTTCAAGGTTTTCTCTACCATTCTTTATTTCTTCATATGCAAGTTTAGCAAGTGCTCCTGCAGTATGAGTTTTTATCTTAGATTTTGGAATTTCAACCTCCCCTTTTAATTTTTCTTTTAAAATTTCAGTTTCCGCTTTTAGCATATTTCTTATAGTGTTTTTTGTAGAGCCAAGAAATTGAGCAATTTCATCAGCAGTTTTATGCGATTCATTAGACAAAACAACAGCATAAGAAGCAACCATAAGACTTGGAAGCCAAGTTAGATTTCTATATTCTATAAGCTTTCTTGGTCCTCCAAGAATTTCAAGAGCTTTTAAAAAAACCCTTACCGCAATAGCATCTACATCTTTTTCTTGGATTTCTGATGGTTCTATAACTTTCATTATTTAACCTCCTTTCTTAATTCACTCAAACTTTTTCCAACAACGACAAGACCTGTATCAGTTATTGTCATTAATCTTGCTGAAGTATCATGACCACATAATCTACAACCATCAATTCTAAAAATTCTAACCATTTCTCCTATTGGTTTTTTATATAATTTTTCATCATAAGAACTTTCAATAACTTTCTTAGCAAGTGCTATATTACAATCAACAATATGAGGAACTGCATAACCACCAGCACCTTCAACGGAAAATTCTTCATGTGAGCTTCTCTTTTGAGATACAAAAATAGCAGTTTGATACCATTTTTTAAGGAAATTAAACAATTTTCTTACAATAATTCTTGCTAAAACTTCCTTTGCTTCATATAAGCCCGTTATGGAATCAATTACTACATTTTTAGATTTATATTTTTTTATTGTATAAGCAAGTGTGTCTAAAAGTACTGAAATATCTTCTCTTAAATTATCATAACTTGCAGCATCAATTATTACAATGTTATTTTCTATATCCTTTGGCTCAATACCCATAGCTAATGCTCTTTGTCTCAAGCTTGAAATCAAGAAAACTGCTGGTGCTTCAACTGTTATAAAAATTGTTGTATTTCCTAAACTTGCTTGCTTAATAGCAAATTGCTCAGCCATTAAACTTTTTCCTGTATCACTAACACCTGTTATATTTATAACTGCATATTTTGGAAATCCATTTAATGTTTCCTTAATCACTTTTCCTCCCTCAAATCTAGTTATAAAAAATAATTCATCAAGTCCTTCAACTCCACTTGGCGTTCCTTCAATTTTAGGAGCAGTTTTTAACCCTTCTTTTAAACTTACTATTGATTCTTCAATAATTTTTTTCTCTTCCATAAGATTTAAAATTTTAAAGTATAAATAAATTGCGTTGTCTAGTAATTCTAAAATATAGATTATTTCTTATTTTTCCCACCCACCCTATATTTAAGCCTTCGGCTTATAAATACCCATTTTTCGGCAGGGGGCTTTTGCCCCCCTAATAAAACCCCCCATTAAATCAATAGTTTTAGAAAATTTTTTATAACTTATTGATTATCAACCACTTAACATTATTTATTGTACAAAGTATAAATAATATAAATAACTTGCCTTTTCCAATAATTCTGAAATATAGATTATCTCTTATTTTCCCATCCACCCTGATAATAAGACTTCGCCTCATAAATACCCCATCTTTTGCTTTGGAGAGTGAAGTTTTAAGCAGAAGGCTTATTTTTGGGCAGGTGGGCAAAATATAATAAATAAATCTAAACAGGTAAGACTTTAAAATTTTAAATTGCTATTTATAGCACCATTTACTTATATTTATTCAATTTTTATAAAAGATTTTAAAATTTTTGTAGGTAGTGAAGTTGGAATTCTTGTTTTAGATTTAAATAGCTATAAAATCCAAAATCAATATATCACCAATTCAAAAGTAGATTTTATTGCTTATAATGGTAATTGGATATATTACTTTTCCGAAAATAGTATTTATAAAATTGCTTTAAATTGGCAATTTGGACAAAGTCCTTTTTTAATTAAGCAAAATGTTCAAAAGCCAAAAAAGTTTGGAATTTCAGAAGATTATAAAATTATTTTAGATTATGGAAATTATAAAAAAATTTTCAATGATGCTGGATTTGAAGAAAATAATTTTTCAGGAGAAGTTTATTGGTCATCTTTTGATACCTTGAATTTTCCACATAAAACCCTTTGGAATTTTAAAAAAGGTTATATAAATGTTAATTTTTCTTATGAGTATGGAGATTATAATTTCATAGGAACGGAAGGATTAGGTTTAAGAATTTATTATAGAAATTCTTTGAATATGAAGGATTCTATTACTATTGGAACATTTAATAAAATTTATAAATCCGTTTATATTAAGGACAATAAAATTTATGTTCTTGGCGATAAAGGTGTTGATATTATTGATGAAAATTTAAATAGCTCTGATTTTATAAAAATTGATGTTTGCTCAAATGAAGCTGAAATTATTGAAAATTATGTTTTTTGTAAGAATAATATATATCGCATTGATGAAGGTCAATTATTTGCTGTTATGAAAGCAATTAATTTTAATAAGGTTAAAAAACTAAAAGATAATTTTTACATTTTGACAAATGAAGGTGTTTTTAAATTTGATGGACAAAATTTAGAGAAAATTTATAGTGATTTAGTATATGATGTTTATTTAAAAAATGATAGTTTAGTGTTTTTAAAAAAATATGACAAGTTTGTTAAAGTTATTGATAGTTTGAATTATCTTTGCTCACGATATGGTATTGAAAACTTGAATAATAATGAAGTTTATAATGTTAATTTAGGAAATGTCAATGATTGCGTATTTTACAATAATGAAATTTTTGTTGCGAGTAATAATGGGCTTTTTAGAGTTTCATTAGAAAAAAAAGAATTTTATCCTTATCCGAATATAAGAAATGTAAAGAAAATTTTGATTTTTAAAAATCACTTAATTGCCCTAACTGAAAGGATAATTTATTTAATAAAAATTTAAAACTGCTTTAAAATTTTAACTATGATAACTCATCCCTTAATTCAAAAAAAGCTCATAAGAAAAGTCAAAAAATTAAATTCCGATTTATTAACATCAAAAGAAAACTATATAAAACTGCTTGCTGATTATGAAAATTATAAAAAAGATGTTCAAAGAAGAATAAATGAAGCAAAAGAAAACGAAAGAGAGAAACTATTTAAAGAAATTATAATTATTGTTGATAATTTTGAAAGAGCATTAGAATATATGAATAAATTTTCAGGTGGTGAGGAAATTAAAAAAGGTGTTGAAATGATTTATAAGCAGTTAATGAAATTTTTAAATGATAATGGTGTTGAGCAAATTTCATTTAAAGGTAAATTATTTGATCCAAAATTATGTGAAGCTTTGTTAATAAAGGAAGGAGAAGTTGATAATGTTGTTATAGAAGAGTTTGAAAAGGCATATTTATATAAAGGAAAGTTATTAAAACCTGCTAAGGTTGTGGTTTCTAAAAAAATTACATCCTAAAAACGGGCCAAGATTTCTCTGAATAATCCTCAATTGGTTTATTTAAGCATACTGACAATAGAAAACCTAAAATTTCCCTTGTGTCTCTTGGGTCAATTATTCCATCATCCCACAATCTTGAAGTTGAATAATAAGCGGAACTTTCATAATTATATTTTTCATAAATTTCATTTCTTATTTTTTCAATTTCTTCATTTGGAACATCTAAACCCATCCTCTTATATTTATTTTCCGTTATAATTTTCATTACAAGAAATGCTTGCTCTGCTCCCATAACTGAAATTCTACTAAATGGATACATTAAAAGAAATCTTGGATTATATGCTCTTCCTGACATAGCATAATTTCCTGCTCCATGTGATGAGCCTACAATTATTGTAATTTTTGGAACTTGGGTTGTACTTACCGCTTGAACCATTTTTGCTCCATGTTTTGTAATTCCTTGCTCTTCATAAAATTTCCCTACCATAAAACCCGTTATGTTTTGTAAAAATATAATTGGAATTTTTCTTTGTGAGCATAACATTATAAAATGTGCTCCTTTTAAAGCACTTTCAGAAAATAAAACACCATTATTCCCAATTATTCCAACAGGAATGCCTTTAATATGAGCAAATCCACAAACTAATGTTTGACCATAATTTTTCTTAAATTCATCAAATCTACTTCCATCAACAATTCTTGCTATAATTTCTCTAATATCAAAAGGCTTATAAATATCTTTTGGAATAATTCCAAGAATTTCATCAATGTCATATATTGGCTCTTCACTTTCAACTATATCTATAAAATCAAGCTTTTTAACTTTATTTAAATTCCTAACAATACTCCTTAAAATTTCAATAGCATGCTCATCGTTTTCTGCCAAATGGTCAGTTACACCTGAAACATAAGAATGTAAATAACCTCCTCCTAATTCCTCTTCACTAACTTCTTCACCTGTTGCTGCTTTTACTAAGGGAGGACCTCCAAGATAAATTGTTCCTTGATTTTTAACAATAACATTCTCATCACTCATAGCAGGAACATAAGCACCACCAGCTGTGCACATACCCATAACACAAGCAATTTGTGGAATACCTTTACTTGACATAAGCGCTTGATTGTAAAAAATTCTTCCAAAATGCTCCTTATCAGGGAAAACTTCTGCTTGCTTTGGCAAAAATACACCCCCCGAATCTACAAGGTATATTATAGGTAAATTATTTTCAAGAGCTATTTCCTGTGCCCTTAAATGTTTTTTAATTGTTTCAGGAAAATATGTTCCTCCTTTAACTGTGCTATCATTAGCAACAATAACAACTTCCTTTCCTTCTACAATTCCAATACCTGTAATAATGCCTGCTTGTGGAACTTCATTATTATACATATTATAAGCAGCAAGAGGTGATAATTCAAAAAATGGTGTATTTGGATCTATAAGTTTTAAAATCCTCTCCCTTGCTAATAACTTTCCTCTTTCTCGTTGTAATTTTACTGCTTTTTCATCCCTTTTATTCCTAACTTCTTCAAGAATTCTCTTATATTCTTCAACAATAGACTTATTATAATTATAATTTTCTTTAAACTCTTGGCTATTTGGATTTACTTGGCTTTTAAGAAGCATAAGGAAATTTTAAAGGATGATATTTAGCCTTAAATGCCTTGTCCAATAATTCCCTTTCTACTCCTTCTTATAGGTACCCTCCACCTTTATTCCAACCTTTAAACTTATAAATACGTTTGTCGCTCTCCGTTTTAGGGTTATCCCTCAAAGTAAAGAAGACTATCAAGAACTATCTAAACTAATGCGTTTATATAATTCTGCTTTTAGATATGCTTACAATAGATTTTTGGATAATTATAGCAAGAATGAAGTTTATCATTTAGTAAGGCAAGTATTTAAGGATTTACCTTCTTGGTATGTTAATAGTGCTATTGAGGGAGCAGTAGAGAAATTAAAGAGTATTAAATCACAAGGAATAAATCCTAGAAAAGTAGTATTTGGTGGTAAAAAGAATTTTGAGAAATTGTGTAAGCATCATTTAGTTGAAAGAGAATGGCATGAGAGAAGAAAAGGTAGATTGGTAAGTATTGGTAATCCAAATATGAAATTTGTATTAGAAAATGATGGAATTTATTTACAAATAACTTCTACTAGAAAAAGAAAACCTATAAAAGTTAGAGTAAAGAGAAAAGTAAAAAGTGAAAAAGACAAATGGATAACATTTATAAGCATGCTGTTAGAAGGAAAAAAATTTCCTTATACGGTTGAGTTAAAGAAAATAAATGGTAAAATATATGGTTTTGTATCATTTCAAATACCAACACCAGAAGTTAAAATTACAAGAGAAAATGGAGTTATAGGAATAGACATAAATGCCAAACCATTTCACTTGGCAATAGCGGAAATAAACAAAGATGGGAATTTAATTAGTTATAAAAGAATAAAACTTGGATACTTAAACAACTTCTCAAAAAATAGAAAGGAATATGAAGAATGGCTAATAGCACATAAAATAATAAATTTAGCAAAAGAGAAAAACAAGGCAATAGTAATAGAAAATATAGAAAATTTACCAAAAGGAAAAAGAGGAGATGGAAAAAAGAAATTAAGAAAAGTTTTAGGAAGATTTTCATATGAAAGGATTTTAAACAAGATAGAAAGATTATGTAAATTGAATGGAATAGAAATTATAAAAGTCAATCCAGCTTGGACATCTGTCCAAGGTAAGTTAAAATACTCACCACAACTAAACATAGATAAAGACATAGCGGGTGCTTATGTAATTGGAAGAAGAGGGTTAAGGCTATTAAAAGACAAGAGATTTTTAAATTATTTGGAATTAAGCTTAAAACAAAGACAGAAAGAATTAGAAAAGAAATTAAAGAAAGAAACTAACAAATACAAGCAAAACCCAATAAAGATAGAAATAAACAAAATAAAAAGAGATTTAAAATTGATAAAAAGCCTTCAAAGTGAGCCAGAGGGATTACTGGGGGCCTACGGAAGGAACTCTGGTAATCACAAAAACCTCTGGCAAACTTTGGAGGTAGCCCTAACAACACTTCTCCCTGAGAAGCGATGCTTCTCTCCCTTAAAACCGATATTAGTTGAAGGGAAGTGGGAGAGGGTTGTTGGTAGGCTAGGTCCTTTTTGCCTTGGGGGACCGAAGTAATTACTGGACAAGGCAAGCCTTAAAATTTCTACTCTAATGATAAGGGGATATTTATTATCTGATTATGTTATTGATGAGATAAAAAATAGACAAAAAGGGATTTTTGAAAAATTTAAAATTTTTAGTGAAATTTTAGAGGATATTAAAGAAAATGATTATAATGAGGCAGATTTAAGAGAAAAAATTATTAAAATTCTTAAAATTCTTGGATGGAGTAAATTTAGAAGGGAATTTAGTATAAGCAATTTAATGAGAATTGATATTGTTGCCAATAATAAAATTATCGTTGAATGTAAAAGGAAGGGAACTGAATTTGATAAAAAAGAATTGAACAATAAAAGTCCTGCTAAGCAAATTAGAAATTATCTTTTTGATGAAAAAGTTAAAAAATTTGCTAATTTTGGAATTTTAACAGATGGCATAAAATTTAGAATTTACTATGCTAATAAGCTTTCCGATTATATAGAATTTGACTTTGAAGAAATAAGTGAGGATGATTTTAAAGTTTTTTACTACTTGCTAAATGAAAAGGAATTTCCCGATAATTTCCTTAATGCACTAAATGAGAATTATTACTATCAAACAAGAGTTTCAGATGAGTTATTGAAAAATGTTTTTGAAAGTGTTATTCCTATTTTAGGAAAGGAATTTAATAAAAAGGAGAAAGATTTAAAAGTACTTAAAAGACATATCCTAATTTTCCTTTTTAGACTTCTTTTTATATTTTACGCAGAAGATAGAAATTTAATTGATTTAAAAGCTTATTCACTAAAAGACATTAGAAAAAATATAAAAAATTTCAAATCAAGTAAGACTTATGAGATTTTTAATAGAATTAAAGCAATTTTTAAGCTTATAAATGAAGGCGATAAGGAAATTAACCTTCCAAGATATAATGGGGGATTGTTTAAAGATAATGATTTTTATAATGATTTGGAAATTAGTGATAAGGTAATGAGTGAAATTATTTATAAGCTTTCGTATTTTCAAGAAAAATTTATAAACTATAAGGATATTTCAGTTAGGCATTTAGGCTCAATTTATGAAACAATTTTGGAATTTGATTTAAAAAAAGAAAAAGATTCATTTTATTTAGAAAAAGGTAAGGAAAGAAAAATTAGTGGTGTCTATTATACACCTGATTTTGTTGTTAATTTTATTATTGAAAGGACTATCGGAAGGAAAATTGAAGATATTTTAAATGATTTTGAGAAAAATGTTAGTGGAATTGAAAAAATGAATAAGTCTGAATTGTTAAAGAAATTTAAGATGTTGAATTTAGAAGTTAAGAAAAAAACAGCTGATGGTTATAGGGATAAAACGGAAAAGGAAATGAAAGAAGAGCTTAAAAATTATTATGACCCAATTGAGAGAATTCTTAATTTAAAAATTCTTGATTTGGCAAGTGGCTCTGGACATTTTCTTGTTTCTGCTGTTGAGTATTTATCTAATAAAATTGAGGAGGTTGAATATATTTTAGAAAAAAAATATAACTATAAAAGTCCATTTTTTGATAAACTTGAAAAAATTAAAAATGAAATTGATAATTATAGCAAACATTATAACTTTAACATTAAAAAGGAGCAAATATATGATGAAAATCTCATTAAGAGAGTTATCCTTAAAAGGTGTATTTATGGTGTTGATATAAATGAATTGGCAGTGGAATTAACGAAAATATCATTATGGTTATTTTCATTTACAATTGGCGCTCCATTATCATTTTTAGACCATCATATAAAAGCAGGAAATTCAATTATTGGAACAGGGATGGAAAATAAATCATTATTCTCATCCGATATATTACAACAAGCTAAAACAATTTTTGAAGAAATAAATGAGCTTTATGATATAACTGATATTGAAAAATCTTATGAAATGTACTCTAATTTTGAAGAATTTATAAGTGAAAAGAGAAAGGATTTAAATTATAGATTAGGTTATAAGGAAGAATTGAAACCATTTCATTTTATTCTTGAATTTCCTGATGCAGTAGATGGTTTTGATATTATAATTTCTAATCCGCCTTATGTTAGACAAGAGAGAATTAGGGATATTAAAAGTTATCTTGAAAAGGATTTTAAAGAGGTTTATTCATTTACTGCTGATATTTATGTTTATTTTTATTATAGAGCTATGGAGCTTTTAAAGAATAATGGATATTTAGGATTTATTACTTCAAATAAGTTTTTTAGAGCTAAATATGGTGAAAATTTAAGGAATTTTTTAAGCTCATTTAAAATTCTTGATGTTATTGATTTTGGAGGATATAAGGTCTTTAAGTCCGCCACAGTTGATACTTGTATTATGATAATTAAAAAAGAAAAAATTTTCTTTGAAAATAACATTAATGCCCTAACTATTAACGATAATTCTATTGTTTTTGAAGATGGTTTAACTATTGAAGAAAAGTTAAAGTTTAAAGAAAAAGGCAAGAAAATTTATAGAATTAAGGACTATTTTGAAGCAAATTGTAAAATTATAAGTCAAAAGAAAAATTTTAGCAAAAATATCTTCTTAATTGCTGATGATAAAAAATTAGAAATTAAAGAAAAAATTGAAAAAGTAGGAAGACCTTTGAAAAATTGGGATGTGAAGATTTATAGAGGAATTTTAACAGGCTATAATGAAGCATTTATTATTGATAGTAAAACAAGAGATGAAATTTTGAAAAATTGTAAAGATGAGGAGGAAAGAAAGAGAACAGAAGAAATTATTAAACCAATTTTAAGAGGAAGGGATATTGGAAAGTATTATTACAAATGGGCAGGGCTGTGGGTGATTTATATACCTTGGCATTTTCCTTTACATAACGACAAGTCAATTTCGGGAGCTTCCTTAAAGGCTGAGGAAGAATTTAAAAAGCAATTTCTTTCTCTTTATAACTATTTACTTCAATTTAAAGAAGGATTATCTAATAGAAATAAGGATGAGACAGGAATAAGATATGAATGGTATGCCTTACAAAGATGGGCTTCGGATTACTATCAAGAATTTGAAAAGGAAAAGATTGTGTGGGCTGGTGTCGGAAGTAAATTAGAAACTGCAATAGTACCGAGACAATTTTTTATAAATGCTCCTGCAAACTTCTTAACAGGAGATAATTTGTATTTTCTACAAGGCTTACTTAACAGCAAACCTGTGGTATGGTACTATGAAATTGTTAAAACTCGACTTAGAAGTGAAGGTGGCAGATTTTATATTTATGATATTTTAAGGTGATTGCTCATTTTATTCCACCCAAGCATTTATACAAAACCTCCTCTAAATTTTTTCTGTTATTATACCTAAATTCAAGCTCCTTTAAGTAATATACAAAGTTCTCTCTACTTACACC
>Ga0326762_1001012_pt1 | contig 10560 bp, 12 predicted proteins | sample NORPS_S_FD_207669 | JGI IMG/M metagenome (GOLD analysis project Ga0326762, IMG submission 207669) | Hot spring sediment microbial communities from Norris Geyser Basin, Yellowstone National Park, WY, United States - NOR.PS_S | ecosystem: Environmental > Aquatic > Thermal springs > Near-boiling...
ATACTAGGTGATCCTTTTGCTGAAGGAGATAAAGGAAAGGTTGCAAGGAGTTTAATATCAATAGTATCTGCATCCACCGGATTTTTTATAGTTGGATCTGCAAATGTAGTATTATCATTAAAAACTCTAATCCCATATGTAGTATTATTTTTATTAACAGTATTTTTCCTTATATTAGCAATTTCACCATTTTTACAGAGAGAAGAGAAGAGTGGGGAAGTACAAATGGGTAATAGGACAAGAATGATTTTACTAGCATCTTCTATAATTATATTTACATTAATGGTAATATTTATACTTGGACTATATAATTATATTAATTCTGCATTAACATCTCCAGTACTTTCTTCATTACAACCATTTATAGAAACTTTAGCAATTCTTACAATAATGTTCGGAATAGCATATTGGGCTGTGAAACCTGAAAAAGGCCAAAAATCAGAACCTCCAAAATCAAAATGACAGACTTAGGTCAATTATCATCACAAATAGGTTTTGCTCAGGGAAATTTTAATCAGTTTCTATCACAATATGGACTTATAAATTTTGTTTTACCATTTTTATTAATATTTTCTTTAGTATTTATGCTATTGGAATTATCCAATTTATTAAAAGTAAGTCCTGATGATACTGTGGGCAGAAAATTAAGTGCTTTATTTTCTCTTGGATTTGCCCTTTTATCAATATATAATCAGGATTTAATAATATGGCTATTATCTTTTATTCCTAAGGCTACTTTAGCTATAATTGGATTTTCTCTACTGGTTATTGCCTTAGTATTTACGAATAAAAAGATACCTGGAGGATTAAGGGCATTTTTTGCATTTCTTGTCGTAGGAATAATATTATGGCTAGCAATGAATTCTTTAAGTATATCAGGATCATCTTCTGCAGCATCATCACCATTAATACCTTTATTGTTGTCTATACTTGAGTATCTTATGCAATCTGGTATGTTAGCACTATTAGTTATATTTGGACTTATATTCTTAGTAATAATATGGGTAGTTGGTGGGGACAAGAAAAGCGGATCGAGCGGAGGCCCAGCATCATCAAGATCTAGATAAAAATGGAGCCATCATCATTTATTTATGCTTTATTTTCACAATATGGCATATTTACAATTGTAGCACCATTTTTATTAGTATTTTCATTATTATATGGGTCTCTTAGAAAAATTGGTTTGTTTGGAAGAGATAATCCTAGTAAAGACAAATTATATGCAATAATTTCTATAGTAATAGCATTCTACTATTTATATAATATATCCGATGTCATATTTACTTCACACTTTATATCATTCTTCTTTTTTGAAGTACTTGTTATATTTTTCATTTTAATGATAATTGCATTAATGGCTGGTATATCAGAACCGTATAAAGGAGATGATGAATTTGAAAGATATAAACAATCTTCCCATAATGTTATTGTTGGTCTTCTAACTCTTACTGTTCTATTTGCATTTCTATATGCATCTTCAGTAGATTTTGAAGGATTTGGAGCTGCTGCTCAAAATATAATGGCAGAAATAATGCTTGCATTGATATTTAGTGGTTTACTTCCATACCTTATAATAGGAGGATTTGTAATTGCAGCTCTATATTGGGTATATAAAAAGGAAGAACCCCCAAAGAAAAAACGTAAGAAGAAATACTTCTTCATAGCACCTGCAGAAGCTATATATGAATTACCAGAATTTACGAAAAGTAGAAAATAATCATTTAAAAATTTTTTATTATATAGATTAATGGCAATATTCATATCCAAAGATAAAAAAATAAGAGATATTGTTGAATATATAAAGAAAGGGGAAGATATAATTGTAACAGATAATAATGGAAAAATTTTTGGAGTTTTAGAAAATTCAAAAGCAATTAGATATTTATATAGATCAGATACAAAAATTGAAAAGGTAGTAAATAGAATAAAACCATTAAAAACAAATAACATAATTGATATAGTAGAGAAATTAATTAATTCCAATTCTAGAGTAACTTTTGTAAGAGAAAATGGAAAAATAAAGATAGTTAATATATATGATGTATTAAAAGAGATATTAAATGATAGAGATATATTGAAGAAAATGAACATAAATGAAATAATAAATGAAGCATATACAATATATGAAGATGAGAATATTAAAAAAGCAATCGGTATAATGAAGGATAAAGGTATATCGAGATTAATAGTATTGGATAAAAACAACAAAGTATCTGGAATAATTTCATTAACAGATATATTAAAATATATGCTAATTGATAATAATAATAATATAAGAACTCCAAATGAAAAAGATTTTGATATAAAGATAAAATCAATAATGAATAGTAAATTAATATTTGCAAATATTGATGACAACATAGAGAAAATAATTAATTTAATGATAGAAAATAAAGTATTTTCATTACCAATATTGAACAACGGTAATTTAATTGGTATAATAACAGCAAAAGATATATTAATAAATTATTTACAGCATAAAAAGGAAAAAGAATATAATCTAGTTGTTCATGGAATACCTTTGGACGAAATAGATATGAATTATATTAAAAGAATGTATGAGAAATTTTATAAAAAATACAGAAATGTTTTAGGAGAAAACATTAGATTATCATTACATATTAAAAAGATAAATGAGGATAAGATAAATAAAAAAATATACTATCAAATTAAAGCAAAATTAATATATAATAATGGTAAGTTCTCGATTGATGATCATGGATATGATCTATATTCAACAATAAAGGATGTATTTTCAATATTGGAAAACGAAGCAGAAAAAATAAAACATAAAAATGAAAGTAGATATATGTTAGAAAATATGTTTAAAAATGATATAATACATTATCTATAAGATGATATTAATACCTGGAGATAATCTAAGGAAAAAAGATAGTAATTCATATGAGAGAGACAATAATTATTATTCAAAATATATACTATTAGTAAAAGAGGATAAAACTACAAGGCTTTTTGGATATTATATGCCAGAAGTAAATGATATTATAATTGGAAAAGTAATTGATGTATTATCGAATGGATGGATAATTGATATAAATTCCCCGTATTTAGGTAAATTATCATTAAAAGAAATTGGAGTAGACCCTAATGATTTATATACTTATGGTGATTATATATTATGCCAAATTGTAAGAATGACAAAGAATAAATTAATAGATTTGGAAATTAAGAAAAAAGAAAAGTTAAATGATGGGTTAATATTAAAAGTTGATCCAGCAAGAATTCCAAGATTAATTGGAAAAAATTCATCAATGCTGAATTTAATTAAAGAATATTTGAAGATTGATATAATAATTGGAAAAAATGGAAGAATATATTTAAATGGTAGTATAAATGATGTATATAAAGCAGTAGATATTATTAGATTTATTATAAACAATTCTTATAAAAGTGGCTTAACTGAAAAAGTTAAAGAGATTTTAGAAAATAAATAGAAATGGTAAAGAGATTTGATGGTAGAGAATATAACCAATTAAGGAAAATAAATATAAAGTTAAATGTAATTGATAACGCAAAGGGATCTGCAATATTTTCTTTTGGTAATACAATTGCATTAGCTGCTGTATATGGACCAAAACCATCAAAAATGTCTTTAGATTATGAAAAAGCATTCTTAAGGGTTAGATATAATATGTTAACATTTTCTACACCTGAAAGAAAGAAGCCTACACCTGGTAGAAGGGAAATTGAATTATCTGAAGTGATTAAGAGGGCATTAGAACCAGCATTATTATTAGAAGAAATTCCTGGAAGCATTATAGATATATATATTGAAATATTAAATGCAGATGCTGGGACGAGGACTGCGAGTATAAATGCTGCATCTTTAGCATTAGCTTTAGCAGGTATTCCAATGAAAGATTTAGTAGTGGCTCTGGCAGTTGGAAAAGTTGGAGAAAAAATCGTTGTAGATTTAAATAAGGAAGAAGAAGATTATAATTCTGAAAAATTAAAGAGAGATCCTGAAAAATCAAAATATATAGAATATTATGGGGAAGGAAGGGCTACAGATATACCAGTTGCAATAATTCCTTCTGAGAAAAAATTTACTTTAATACAATTAGATGGAGAAATTTCAAATAAAGAATTAAATGATGCATTAAATTTGGCATTAGAAAAATCATTAGAAATAAAAAATTTAATGAAAAAAGTAATCTTGCATGAATATAAAGTTAGCAATCTATAGTTATTTATACCTTTAATATATGTGACAAATATTTTATAAATTCTTCTAAAAGTTTAATCGACATTTCCAATTCTTTCTTTAATTCATTTATTTCCTTTTCTATTTCTTTCTTTAATTTATCATTACTTTTAACATCAATATTTTTAATTTCTCTTTTCAAATTATCCAATTCATTTTTTATCTCCATCATTCTACTTAGAACTTTTGATTTTAGTTCTTTACCTATAAGATTTTGAAATATATTATCATATTCATCAGCAATCCAGAGAAGACGCTGTAAATTCTTGCCTTTTGAATTTATTTCTTCATTAATTTTTTTCTTTATCTCTTTTATCTCTTTTTCTTCCTTTTTAATCTCATTAACTGAATTTATACCATGACTTGTTATATATGTAATAATATTGCCAAGTTTGCTTAAATATTGCGGTAAATTACTTTTTATATGTGCACTATTTAATTCTCTCACTATTCTATCAACAAACGTATGATAATGAAAGTTAAAATTATTCATTATGTCATCGAAAGATTTTTGGGTTTCTTCTATTTCTCTTTTAATTTTTTCAATTTTCTCTACCATCCTTTTTATATTTTCCTGATATTTAATATCTATATTTTTGCCAAAACGTTCTCTTATAGTATTATCGAGTAGATTTAATTTACTGATAAATGATCCACGTATTAAATTGGGTGGCATCCCTCCAATTAATGAAATTGTCATAATTTAAATAAAGATTTTTAAAATTTATAAATTAAAAATATTTTAGACTAATTTGCTTTTCAAAATTAACCAATGCTGCATTTAAAATTTTAATCTCTTCATGTAGTTTCTCTAATTCTACAATTTCTTTATGTAATTCTTTTTCATCTTTTGCAATTTTCTTATGTATATTTTCATAAGTCTTTGTTCTTGAAAGAGATGATAAGTGACCATATATTTTTTTGATTCTATTTATTAAATTCTTTATATTATTATCAATTTCTACAATTTTATTTATTACATATCCATTAAGTCTTCCTCTTACTTCTCTGTCTATTTCTCCAGAATATTTATTAAATAGAGATCGTAAATTTTGATTATTTCCCATTTCTATTTTTATGTTATTTAATTCGTTAAGTATGGCAGGAAATTCTTCTCTTAACAATTTATCGGAACTCAATCCCTTCTTATGTAGGGATTCGAATATATTATGAATTTTAGCAACTCTTCTATATAAATCTGTCTTTTCATATCCTTCTCTTTTCAATTCTTCCAATAATGCATGATATATATTAGCACATCTCCCCATTATCTGTTTGAAATAGTTATCTATTTCTTTAAATTCTTTATTAATATTTTTTATCCATTGTTTATATTTTCTAACTTCTTCAATTTCTCTAAATATTTCATGATTTACAACTAAACCCTTCTCAGTTAAAGCAAGTTCTATTCTTCTTGCATTATCTAAGTTCTTTTCTGCTGCTTTAATCAAATTTTCAACAACTTTATTAACCATTTTATTTTAGTAGTACCTTGTAATTTATAAGTAATGTTTTAGAAATAATACTATATTTTTTACAGTTAGATAAATTTGCGCTTCTGGATAATTAACGGAGAAAAGCATACTTTAAAAATTTTTAGAATATAAATATTATCAATTTAATTTCTGAAATACTTCAGCAATTTTTTATATAATAAAAACAATAAAATGTTGAAAAATATAAATTATAATATTCTTTAGGTTAAGTTTTCATAAATTATCGTATGGATATATTTACCATTTAAAAGAAACAACCTTTATAAATTCCAAAATACTATAAACAAAAATGACAAAAATTAATAATTATATTAGATACTTACTAACTCTAATACTATTAGGAAGTATAAATGTCTATGCTCAAACTACAGGAGATTTAAACCAGCTTATTTCTGGATCCAAACAAGAATTATCCAATCTTTTACCTTCTTCTACTTCTTCCATAAATACTGCATCATTTGCAGAGATAATAAAACAAAACATGGATAAATTTGTATATTACTTTATAAATTATGCACTTCCTTTTCTAGCTGTTTATGGAATACTTACTTATTTAGCACAGGAAAGTGGAAAGGAGATAAATAGACCTTTACGTCTTATTTTCTTCATTATGGCTTTTCTTGCCACAATATTTTTTCATAATATATTAAATATATTTACCCTTGTTTTTACACTTATATTAGTAATTGTTGGATTCCATAAAATCTTTCATGGTATTACAGGAAGTATTATGGGATTTCTTGTTGCTATTGCTATTCTTATTGGCGTATTAATTAATGATAGTCTTAAAGAATTTTTATCTTCAACAGCTTACTTTATCTTCTTATTTGTACTTTTTATTATTATATTTATTCTTAGCATTAAAATTGGAAAGGAATTGCCACAAATAAAAGGATTTAAGGAATTAATGGGGGATATAAAGAAGCTTTCATATCTTATTAATAAGCCAGAAGATATTAGAAAGCTTGAAGAACAAATTAACAAGACAATTGAAGATTTTAGAACAGCTGCTAGAACTCTTATTGAGAATATTAAAAATATAGAACAAGATTTATTTAATCTACAAAATCAACAAAATAATCAAAACATAATGGAAAAAATAAATGAGGTTATGAGATCCTATAGAGCTCTTCAACAGTATTATAAAGATATACGATGAAGCAATTAGACCTCAGATATCTAATTTTTTGAATATGAAAAAAAAGGAATTACTTAATATAAAAAATAGTGTTGATACTATGTATAACCGTACAATTATCTCACCCCAAGCAAAACAAATTATAAATCGCATTTTAGCTGAACAAACATTACAAAAAAGTATATCCATGTCAAAAATTATTGGAGAACAACTATCAAGTATTGGAAAACGAATTGTAAACTTGAAAGAAATTTTAAAAGAGATTACAGAGGATTATGATAATCTAATAAGAGAAATATCATCTATAAGTTCCACTATAGATCTCAATAATCTGAACAAATCGATCAATAATTTAATTAGAAATGCTAATAATTTTTTAATAACCCTTAATGAGAAGATGCAAGAATTCGATAGTGAATCTAAAAACATCCTTACAAATCTAGAAAACATAAAACGAAGTATAAACGAAATTCCAGACCAAGAAAGAAGAGCTCTATTACATAAAACTATCCAAAAAACAGAAACTACTATAAAAAACTACCATCAGGGTTTTCTTAACTATTATAATCAATATCAAACCATTAAGGAGTTAATATTTCACCTTCAACCAATAAAAAATGATATGGAAGAATTAGAAAACCAAATAAAAGAATTAAATGATTACTACAACAAGTTCAGACAGGAGAATGATCCTAGGAAAAAGAATACAATCGCTGGAAGATTTATAGATTCCTATAATAAAAATACCAAGAATCTCATTAATAAAATTATTCAAAATATATCTGGCATACCTACTCCTATGATCACAAGAAGCCTTTATACTGCCATAGAAAATCTTAAGACTAACCTACGTACTGCCATACGAGAACTTAATAATGATATAAAACAGAAATACGAAGAAATGAAATATTTTCATGACGATTGGTCCAGACAGATGAGAAATCAAAGACAACAGAATCATCAACAAAATAATAGAGGAGGAAATAGAAACATAGGAAGACACAGAAGATGATAATTAATTAATTGACATAATTTTAATATAATCTCACTCTAAAACAAATTTTTTAATTGCCAAACTCTCTGCATAGTCATCTACATCCGTTGTAATTATATATCCAACGGATATTTCGTGCAATTTATGACCAGCCCTTCCAATCCTTTGTATCAATCTTGTAACTTGTCTAGGTGAATTATATTGAATAACAGCATCAACATATCCAATATCTATACCAAGTTCTAAAGAAGATGTTGCAATAATTGCCTTAATTTTACCTTCCTTAAACAATCTTTCATTCCTTTCCCTTACTTCCCTTGATAAAGAACTATGATGTATTTCAATTTTATATTCTGGTAGCCAAACCTTAAATCTTGAAGACAATAATTCTGCCATCTCTCTTGTATTTACAAATATTATTACAGATCTATGTTTATCTAATATTTCCTTTATTTTTCTTAAACTCCATGCTATTTTTGGATTCCAATTATATTTCTTTGCTAATTCTAAATCTTCTTCACTAATTTCTGGATAATATACTTCTATATCATATTTTTTCTCTGCATACCAATACGCAATTTTATAATTTCTATATCCAAAAATAAATCTTGCAGCTTCATCTAAATCACCTATTGTTGCAGATAATGCAATTCTCTGAAATTCTCCAGCATAATTTACCAACCTCTCTAAACCTAAAGATAATTGTATCCCTCTTTTTTCATTTAATAATTCATGTAATTCATCTATAATAACGTATTTTACTGTTTTTAACTGTTCTCTTAATCTTTTTCCTAAAAATAATATCTGAAAAGTTTCTGGAGTTGTTATCAAAAATTCTACAGGTTTTTTAGATAATCTTACCCTTTCTTTTTCTTCTGTATCCCCATGTCTAATTGCAACAGATATACCCAAATTATCACACCACCATTTTATTCTATCTAATATATCCCTGTTCAATGCTCTTAATGGTGTTATATATATTCCCAATAATTGATTTTCAATTCCTTTTTCCTTTAATTCTAATATTTTTGAAAATACAGGCAATATTGCAGCTTCTGTTTTTCCAGATCCGGTAGGAGCAACAATTAAAGTATTATTTCCATTTAATATTTCAGGAATTGCTATTTTTTGAATTGGATTAAAATCCTTAAATCTTTCAAAGAATAATTCCTCTATTTTCTTATTTAAATTATATTTCATAGATTATGTATATATTTAATTATTATTTTATAAATCATGATTTAACATTCTTTAAAAATATCTAATAAATCAATAAAATATTTTTATCTAAAAATTTATAATTTCCGAGATTTTTTTATAAAATATGGTATTCAAGAACTTCTTTAATAGAGCTAAGAGCACATTAAAAAATTTAAATAAAAAAATAAGAAATGAAAAAAAGAACTTTTTAAGATTTTAACAAAATTGCAAAATAATTTAGAAAGACAAAAGTTTATAAGAAGTTATTGTAATAATCAATCTTATCATAATCTTTTAGGTAATGAATTGGGTAGAAAATTTTGTGAACTTTCAGCAAAGATAGATAATGAAGCCAACATACTCTATAGTTTACGTGTACATATAGCAAATGAAATAGGATTATTAGAAAAAGTATTAAACGCTTACAATGAAGAAATACATAGAGCTTGGCAGAAAGGTTTGCTATATAAAAAACAAGAACTTGAAGAAACAAAATCAAAAATATTGGCTGCAATAAAAGAGCATGTCCAAGAAAGCAAAATTCTTAGAGAAATTGATCGTCTTTATAATGAAAAACACCAACTATTAGAAGAATTACGGAGAGAGATTAAAAATGAAGCTATAATTAAAGATTTAAGAGAATTAAATAACTTAATTAATGAGGAAAAAAATATAATAAATAAGTTAAAAAAGTATATAAAAGAAGAAGAAAAGATAGTTAATGAAGAAAATAAAGAATTAGAACAGATATATAAACTTGAAGAATATTAAATCCTAATTTTTAATTTCTTTTTCCCCAATTAAGATTCCATCCAATGTATATACTTCATATTTTTCTATTCCCTTTGCAATCGGACCTTGAAATTCTCCAACATCCCATAATCCAGCCAAATCAGAAAATGCAGGTAGAATTATAATTACTTTATTATCTTTATATCCAATTATAAAAACCTTTTCATATATACTTTCTCCAATACTTGTAGATATACTTTTTGCAAAATGATGATGCCCAATAACATAATATTTCCCCTTTAACTTCGTATTTAAATGTCCATGAGTAAATACAACATTTTTTATCTTTAATGCCTTCAAAATTTTAACATTATTCATACCAACAATTAATTCTTCAATATCGCCATCATGATTTCCCTTTATTATATATATTTTCCTGAAATATTGAGAAATTTCATTTATAAAATAGGGTATATCAGAAATCTCTTGTAAACTTGTTTCAGGTATGTTATGTTTTAAATCTCCATCAATAATCAAATATTTTACCTTATATCTTTCATAAATTTTCTTTATTTTATTTATATAATAATTTACTTGAGATGGCATATTTATCCCTTTTTTATATAATTCTTTTTCAATTCCTATATGTAGATCTGAAATAACTAAAATTTTATTAAAAAATATTAAACCTTCAGTTCCGGTAAATTTAAGCATTAATTAAAATACTCCTTATCTGATTTATATCTTTTGCATTTTTTATTTTTTCCCTTATTTC
>Ga0326762_1001021_pt1 | contig 10506 bp, 16 predicted proteins | sample NORPS_S_FD_207669 | JGI IMG/M metagenome (GOLD analysis project Ga0326762, IMG submission 207669) | Hot spring sediment microbial communities from Norris Geyser Basin, Yellowstone National Park, WY, United States - NOR.PS_S | ecosystem: Environmental > Aquatic > Thermal springs > Near-boiling...
CGACAGCTCCAGCTCCAGCGACGCCTTCCTCTCCGCAACGCAGAGCCTCCACCTGCCGTGCTCAGACTCCAGCGTCAGGCAACCGCCGGAGGACTCGGCGACGGCGTTGCGGAGGATGATTATCATATGACGTATATGCCTGGCGCTATGCGGATGGAGCCCGTCTGGAGCTGGAATCCCAGGGCCTTGGCCACCGCCTCGGCCACGGGGTTGGGGGCGTCGCACGAGACCACGTACGTTTTCAGCTTCCAGGGAGGCCTCCGGAGGCACGTCACCACGGCCTCTGCGCCGTAGCGGCGGAAGGCGTCCTCCCGCTCCTCGTCGGTGCCGGCCTCGGCGAATACGTGCACCATGCCGAAGTGCTTCATGAGGACGCTGTAGGGCTCGTAGAACTCCTCAGCCCTCCTCACGAGCGCCCCGGCAAAGACCACAGACCGCTCCAGGGCGAAGCCGATGGGGCAGAAGTCCCAGTCCACCCCCACCACCTCCTCCTTAATTATATGCTTCAGCACGACCTCCGCCGCGCTTTTGGCCACGAGCACCTCCAAAAGCTCAGACACCTCGGCTGGCGCCAGAGCGCGGCCCTCCCTCACCGCGGCGACTGCCAGCTCCACCAGGCGGCCCAGCGCCACCTCCTCCGGCGTGCAGGATGTGCCGCGGGGCAGGGCGAAGTGGCGGTAGGCGGAGGAGCACACGGCGCCGCGGGCGAGCCACTCGCAGAGCATGCCCCAGCTCGGCGCCTACATGATATTGATTCAAAATGAAGTAGAGGCACGTTACAAACATGCGGAGGCGGGTGGTGCTTTTAGGCGTCGGCGGCGTGGGGAAGACCACGCTGGTCTACAGGCTCCTGGGTCTCTCTGCGGTGCCCCACGCCACTCTGAGGCCCGGCCTCTACAGGCTTTACTTCATCAACGGCACAGTGGAGCTGTTAGACGTGCCTGGCCAGCACGCCGCGGAGGTGGCGCAACACGCCGCCAGGCAGATGACGCAGTTCTTCGACCGTGCCGTGCTGATGTACGACGTGACCAGGGCCGACGCGCTGTACGCCCTCAGCGAAATCTTGGACTCCCTCTGCATATACAGCAACTGCCTCTCGGCCAAAGAGGTTCTGGTGGTGGGCAACAAGCGCGACCTCGCCGAGGAGTTCGGCTACATGGTGGAGAACAGCCTCCTCCCCTACCCCACGAAATATATAAGCGCACTCCGCGATCCGCCGGAAAACTTGGCGAAAATAATCCACTAGCTATTCTGCGTTGCCCTTCAACCTATTCTTCGCCTTCCACACCTCCCTGACGAGGTCTGAGAGGTGTTGCGGAATGGGGTTGCCGCCGGCAAGAATTTCTGCGAGGAGGGCCTCGGGGTCTGCGCCGCGCCTCAGGGCCTCGGCCCTGAGGACGGCTCTTAAACTGGGGGGCAACTCTTCAAGCTTCATGGCCTTCCCGAATTCTGCCGTTTTGATGATTCGTTTTCTCCACCTGCCCAGCACCTCCCATGCAGGCCATAAGCCTTAAGGAGGGAGGGAGGAGGGGCGTTAGGATCTTCCTGTTTGACCGCGTGACCAAGTTCTTCAAAGACGTAGGGGGCGACTTCCGCGTCGAGTCCATGTCGGTGGACACCTTTGTTGCGCTGGCTAAACAGCTGAACGCCGAAGTCGTAGAGGAGGTCGGCGAGGAGTTCAGAGGACTGGCGGAGGAGCTGGGGGCCAGGCCGCGGCGGGGGGAGCGGTACCGCAGAGGCGACTTGGTGGCGCTGGTGGGGGAGCGGGTGCTACTGCTCGTGCCAGCTGAAGAGGCGTAGCGGACTACCGCCGACTCATCCTAACGCCGCCGTCTTACCCCGCGCTGAGAGCCGTCTGCCCCTAAAACGGCCTCCTCCTCAGGCGCGGCCTCTCCCCCGCCTCGGGGAAGGTCCTCCTCACCACGTGCTGGCCTAGGTACTCGTCGTCTTCCACAGGCTCCTCCACCTCGCCAACGAGCTCCAGCTCCTCCTCAGCCACCACCTCCTCGATGTCGCCCACCGCCTCCTCCCGCTCCTCCGCCGGCTCGAACTTGGACTCAGACGTGTAGTAGATGCCCAGCGATCCTTCCCTCTCCGCCAGCTTCACCAGCTCCGGAAGCACCTCGGCGACGCGGCCCTCCCTAAGCACCCTCCTTATCCGCTCAGCCTCCTCCTTAGTAGCGTTCCTAAGCGCCCTCCTAACTAAAATGACAAGGTTCATGATCTCTCTACAACACCAATTTAAATTGAATCGAAACGTCGCAGAGATTTCCCTACAGGGATAATTATCCCTGTAAGGACATCCCTGTAGGCGGGTTTGAGGCGCGGCCAGCAATGTTTAATAATGAGGATCTTCTGTACGTATATGGAGCCCGACCAGCTGTGGGAGGTTGTAAGAGATTACGTCCTCGTTGCCGTGAAGCTGGGTTCAAGGAGGGGCGTTTTCCAGTACAAGACCAGGATACATAAGACGCTGTTCATCCTGGCGCAGAAGTTCGAGGAACTCAGCTGGTTGTGTAGCGACTTCATCCCATACCACTTCGGGCCGTGGAGCTATGAAGTGGAGTTCGCAATAAGAGAGCTGGTGCGCCTCGGCCTTCTGGAGGAGGAGGTGGTTAAGCTGGATGAGATCGACGGTCTGAAGCACACTGGCTACGTCTACACCTACCGGCTTACCCGCGCAGGCAGAGCCCTCGCAGAAAGCGCAGTTAAGAAGCTCAGCCCCAGGATCAAGAAGAAAATGAAGGAGTTGCTGAGGCTCAGCCTGTGGGAGCTGATAGGATACGCCTACGTCCGCTACCCGGAGTATGCCTCTAGATCTGTATTTGCAGACGACGAGCTGTTGCCGGCCATGTTGCCCTACTCAACACAGCACCCGAACGCAGATGCCGCAAACGGAATGCACCCACAGGGGTCCAGCAACGTCTTAAATTAACAATTACGACAGCTGAAAATTACACATTTGGACGGGGCACAAGCGCCGTGTTGATATGGTAATGAGGAGCCAGCTGGGAGCCGGGCCTCCCCCGGGATGAACCAATCTTTTTCTCCTCATTGCGTCTGCTAGGGCACAACATACAGCGATTTTTGGCCCAAAAGCTAAAGCGGTAAATGAAGCAAGCATCAGGAACAGCCTCGGCAACTGAGGCGTTGTCTATGCATCGAAGCAGAGAAGTCGGTATCTGCGTCGCAATGTGCTACAAGCGCCGCGAGAAGTGTGGCAAACAACCCACGTAGAGCAGAAAAAAGCGGATTAGGTTGCAATCTTTTTGGCTTTGTACATTTCATAGAGGCGCCACAATTTTCTTATGACACCTTCCGGCGACTTCAGTATTAGTGCTTTACATGTTCCATATTCATTACAATTTGACGATAGTACCACAACGCGTCTACATTTTACGCCGTTGTAAACAAATCCGTCGAATACAAACAGCTTGTTCAGATTAACATCTATCTCTGCTCCGTCCTTAAACAACCAAACATACAGCCAGTATTCTTCTTCCCAAACCTCGCTTAGTGCCTTCCATACAAACTCGACCAACGGCACGTCGAGTCTCGACCACTTCCTAAATCGCCACCCTTGACGCAGATCGACGACACGCCACGGCGCTTTGGTGAAAATGTTCCACATGTCTTCTACAATACACGTTTCCACTTCTTTGCTGTTCTTTTTAAACAACCCCATGGAATACATGCGCCATCTTCACAAAACGAACCATTGGCTTGCTCTTTCTTTTGTCTGCTATCCACCGCCTCAAATCTGCCTTCCGACGCATGGCAGAGCAACTCCTCCCTAAGTGAACTAAAGCAGTAAGTGCCGCGGCCACTCCACCACACCAATTTGAACCAACAAATTACATACCTACAGGGATAACAAACAGGGATGTCCTTACAGGGATAATTATCCCTGTCAGTAAATCCCTGTAAGTTATCCCTGTAGGTGCTGAAGCCTAGGCGGGGGGCTTGTAGGTTGTCCGGAACCCGGAAGGGAGGTTAGGGCTTCGTTCTCGTTGCGGGTGCTGAATGGTTTTTACCTCTGCCGCATCGCTGGCCGTGCTGGTCGACGTAAGGATCATCCTGCTGGTTGTGGGGCTGGCTGTGGCTGGGATGGCCGTCGGCTACCGCAGGATACTTAAGGCGCTGGCCGCCGTGGGGGTAGGCGCCTTGATGCTCTACGGGCTCGTCTTCGGCGTCTGGCTCTACGTTGGTGGCTTCAGTTGCGTCTGGCGGCAGGTCGGAGGCATGCTGATAGCCGCGGCGGCGGGCGCCGCCGCTGGGCTCATGTCTGGACGGCGCACCGGCTTCGTGGCGTTTGGCCTGGTTCTGGCCGCCTCCTACGCGGCTCCGCCGCTGGTGGGCCTGCTCCTCTAGGCGAGGCCTAGGCCGTCGCGGGCTCGAAGCTTATCTCGGAGCGCTCCCTGGTCAACATGGGCGCAAGGGGCGACGCCTCCGTGAGCTCCCTCCCCACCACCCCCGCGGCCGTCCCGGCCGCCGCCACCGCGGCGGCGCCGAACCCAATGGGCTCCTGCCTAGCGGCGGGAGAGCCGCCCCTCACCGACGCTGGAGATGCGAAGCCGGTGCCCCGCGCCGCCTCCACTTCAGCCGTGTTCACTGGCGCCGCACCTATATATCTCGTTTTCAGCAAAACAAGCACCGCCTTCTCAAAGGCCTTGCCGTAGCGCAAGCCCAAGGCGTCGGATCCCTCGATTTTCAGAATTTCACTTAACCTTACCATAAAGTTGCCGAAACAATTCGCTTTGTCAATTTGGAGGGATGCAAAACTTTGTTGAAAAAGAGGGGGTTATACGGGAATCTCTATCACGCGGCCGAGCCTCCACCTGCCCCACTCCACCACGAGCTCGCCGTTTTCTATCCTCTTCATGACGCCGCCTATCTCCTCCTCTCTAGGCAGAAAGATGCGCGCGTCCGAACCCCCTTCGCGCCACTCAGCAACGTACGCCTTGTCGCCTACAAGCTTTGCGACGTTGCCCTCCTCATCCAATACGATCGCTACATCGCCGAAATCCACCGCAACGACGCGCTTCCCGAAGGCCTTTCCTACCAGAATCTTCACGTTCATCTTCTCTCATCCGGTTTATAAATTTCTACCGCAAATCCGTCGTGATCCTCATATTCGTTGGCGAGATGCACCAAGTTGATGGCGTATCCGCGCCTGTAGAACATATACACCACATATGACTTGCCGATTGTGTGATTAGCCACGTGGCCCGCGAGTGTAGGTATATCCAAATGGGCATTTCCGATGACTATTCCATCTTTCCACAACCGCACATGAAGTCTTAGCAACGGGCCTCCCATCAACGATTTTTGCAACGTTACGTCTGGAGGCGCGTTGTTCAACGTTGCGCTATTTTCGGCGAGACGGCTCGTGGCTTCCCATCCATCTTTACTGAAGATCGCCAATATCTCGTTTAACGGAACTCTAAATATCAGCGTCACGGGATCCAACTTAACCCCGAATATATCTCTTATTTCAATCCACTTGGGGATCTCCATGGACACGAAGCCTGCGCGCTGTTTCGTTGAATTTTTTGTCTTCATTAGCGTCTCGCCGCCTCCACCAGCCGGGCTGGAAATTGAATTGAAAAACTACCTGCCGCCGGCAGGTTATCGCTACCCAACGTGGTGTAGAGACGCCCTACATCGGTTCTGGGAGCCCCAAGTATCTGCGGCAGTACGCCAGGAACTTCTGCACAGCCACCTCCGTGAGCTCTTCGACCTCCCTCCCCACCACCCCCGCGGCCGTCCCGGCGACCGCCACCGCGGCGGCGGCGTCTAGAGCCGCCTCAAGCTTCCGCCTCAGCTCGTCCTCTTCCCTCTCCTCCGGCGGGGCCTTCTCCAGCATCGTCTTCAAGTCGCGCTCCGCCGTCTTGACGAAGCCTCTGAAGTACTCCCCGGCGCCATAGAGGGCATGGGGGAGGCTCACCTCCTTCGCCCTCTCCAGAACCCTCTTGACAATTACGTCGAAGGTGTCCAGCCTCGCCCGCACGGAGGCGTAGAACCCGGCGCGGTCGAAGGGAGGCGGCGGGGGCGGCGGGGGCCTCTCGCCCCTCTCCACGGCCTTCAGAATCTTAAGAGCCGTCTCCGGATCCCGCTCCACGTACATGTCCACCATCTTCACGATCTCCCTCTCCGCCTTGCTCTCCGCGGCCCGCAACATGAGACCGCGCTTAACCCACCACAGCCGCCTCAGCCCCTCTGCGTCCTTCGCCTCCTTCAATACAAGGGAAGCCGCCTCGGCGAATCTGTCAGACGTCCTTACCCGCGGCACCTCGCCCCCCTCCACGTACCGCCGCAACACGGCCTCGGGGTCGCCGGCGGCCGCCACCTCCTCCATTATGGACTCCCACCACCTGTCCGCCGGCAGGCCCAGCGACTTGGCCAGCTCCTTCGCCGTGCCGAGGCGGAGCTTCAGCTCGTTCAGCGCAACGGCCTTCTTCTCGCTCCTAGGCGCAGACCTAACCCTCGAAAGAACCTGCATCAGCATCCCCACCACCGGCTCCGGGAGGCCCGCCGGCTTCTTCAGCCTGACCGCGAGGTACGTGGATAGGGCGTACTCCACGGCCATCCCGTTGGGCGCCCGCACCCCCCACCTCTCCCTCAGCGCCTTCTTAATCCGCTGAAGCGGCGCCGCCGCCGGGAGCCTAACAGCCACCTCCCGCAACCTCCCCACCTGCGCCGAGAACCGCGCCGCATGCCTCTCCGCCGCCTCTCTGAGCTCCGGAAAAACCCTAAAGAGCTCAGCCGGCGAAACCAGCGGCCTCCCCTGGGCGTCCTCCACAGCCGCCGTGAAGAACGCCTGCCTAACCACTTCGGCGTCGCGCCAGTACCCCACCACCTCCTTCACCGCCTGGAGAAGCGCCCACACGCCGGAGGAAACCCACGCCGTAGTCACATACACGAGAAGCGCCATACCGGGACTTAAAAAACAACCAAAACGCCAACAGGGATAACCAACAGGGATTACTTGACAGGGATAATTATCCCTGTAAGAACATCCCTGTTAGTAATCCCTGTCGGCGGAGGGGATCCCCCTCCCCCTTCGGAGAGGTTCCACGGCGCATCCAGCCGCCGACTCTTTCAACTCCTTCCACGAAAAAGACGCCTTTTCTCTTCTTTACATTTTTCGAATACGGCGTTCAATTTAGGTTAATATGCAGAAAAGAATGAAAAGAGAAAGACATCTTTCATCTGAGAAAAGCTGGAGGGGGAGAGGGGGGCAGTCTGCAAACGCAGGCTTTTTGTAGATGCGTAGCATTCATAGCTGTCTTGAGTCACCTTTTTAAACCGCGGAATCGGCGTGATGCATGGAAATAAAGGTCTCGAACTACAAGTCAGTAGAAAAGGTGCAAATGAAGCTGGAAAGGGCCACGGTCTTGCTGGGGCCGCCGCCTGAGGTGTACCCCATGTTCCTCCACCTCCTTGTGAAGTACATAGCGAAGTTCAGCGAGGTGGGATACGCGGTGATTACGACGCACAACCCGATCCTGGTCTCTCTGCTGAGGGACAAGCTGAACGTTGCTCTGTATTACACATACAGGGGGGATGGGGGGCTTACGGAGGTTGTGGAGCTCGACAAGGACAAGCTGGCGGAGGAGCTGGTCACCGCTGAAGATATCATATTCATGAAGCCAAGGGAGGTACTCCGCTTCAAGCGGTAAATTAAATCCGCTTTTTTCCCTAGGTTGGGGAACGTCTTCCAGCAAGAAGCCGCCAGGAACGCCCTGGCGTCTGGAGCCTACAACCCACGCTTCGCGAGAAAACCGAAAGAAGCGGACGTCGGGATGCGAAATCTTACTTTTGGAAAAAAGGTTGGTTAAGATGCGCTACCTCGGCTATACCTTGATCCCAGCCGTGAAGTAGCGGAAAAGGTGAAGCTGAAAAAAGCGGGGTTATTACTTTGCATTCGCCCTTATGTACTGCATCAGTCCCCTGCCTGTAGACAGCGCCGTGAAGCGGCGTATGGCCTATGCTGTCTCTTGCGTTTGGGTCTGCTCCGTTTATCAAAAGCAACCACACAACCTTGGAGCGGCACCCCGTGGCCGCCTTGTGCAACGGGGTGCGTCCGCCCTCGTCTTGAACGTTGACATTTATTCTTCCGTAGCTGATGAGGAGCTTCACGACGTCGTAGAGGCCGAACATAGACGCGACATGTAGCGGAGTCACGCCGCTGTCATCGGCGACGTCTGGGTCGGCGCCGTGCTTCAGCAAAGTCTCCACCATAATGGGGTCTTGCAAAACCGCGTAGCGCAACGGCGTCTTGCCAAACTCATCTCTGACGTTTGGGTTTTCGCCTTCTTTCAACAGCCTTACAACGCATATAATGTCGTCTTGCTTCACCGCTTCGATTAGGTTTTTACAGTTCTGTTCCATAGAGAAAAAACAGGCAGACGTTTTTAAGCCATTCGATCCAATACCCATCCCACGCTATATAAAGACGTTGAAAGCAACCCCCGGAAAGAAAGCTGGAGCAGAAAAAAATGGTTATTTCTTGTCCACTAATCTGATTTGCCTCCTAGATTTTGTTTTAGCGACGGCCTCGGCGGCCTTCATCTTTCCCCTGCTTCTGGCCAGGTCAAGCGGCGTCTTTCCTTCGTTGTCCTTGATGTTTGGGTCCGCCCCGTAGCGCAGAAGCAACAATATAATTCTCGGATTGTCGTGGAACACGGCGTAGTGAAGCGGCGTCCGGCCGTAGGCATCTTGAATATTGGGGTCGGCCCCCGCCTCCAGGAGGATCTTGGCCACATCTACGCACGGCTTAGTTTTCACAGCCAGGTGCAGGGGGGTGTGGCCGATGCCGTCCTGCACGTTGGGGTCGGCGCCGCGGAGGAGGAGCAACCAGACGATGTCTGCATGCCAACCCATTGCGGCCCAGTGCAGAGGTGTCCGGCCGAAGTACTCATCTTTAAGTTCAAGCGATGCCCTGTAGTTGAGGAAAAGCTTCACGGCTTCGTAATTACCCACATGCGCCGCGACGTGCAGAGGCGTCTCGCCACTGTCGTCGGCAATGTCCGGATCCGCCCCGGCCTCCAGCAACAACACCACCATAAAGTTGTCCCGAACCACTGCGTAGTGGAGCGCCGTCTTGCCGTCGCGGTCGTTGCGCATGTTTGGATCGACGCCGCTGTCCAGCAGAAGCTTCACGAGCCCGAGATACCCAAACTGCGTTGCCAAATGAAGCGGCGTCCTGCCGAGCTCATCCTTGGCATTTGGATCCGCGCCCATCTCAAGCAACTTTTCCGCGCAATCCAGATCGCCATCGAGGATCGCCTCATGTATACTACTACAGTTCTGCTCCATGGAGGGAGAAGTGCAGAAAAAGTAAACGAATTAAACGTAGCCGCAATCAAGAAACCGCCAACGCTACTCTGCACACATCTAGCCAGCCTGGCCCCGCGGCCCCCGGCGTCGAGGCACCTAGGCCGAAGCCCATCCTGCGGATCCCCGCGGACGGCGGCGGCAAAGCCCGCGAAGCCGGGGGCCGCCTCAATCCTTATTAGCACGGTTGCTACCTTCCGCATGCAGGCCGCCGCTAGGGTGGTGTTGTTGCGGTACCCGCCGCCTCCCGTCCTCACGCCTCAGCTCATCACAGCGGCTTCGGTCATCTCCACCAAGCTCTACGGCCTTTTTGATCTAGGCGTCTTCATCGCCAGGCTGGCTGAGGCGGGCGTGCAGAGATACGGCGAGCCGCTGGATCCCTGCCGGCTCTACATAGCCCTCCCCAACGGCTACAAACACTTCGCATACTTCTCAAACGACGTGCCGGAGGTGGCCGAGCACGCGTCTCTCTACCCCGACCCCTACCTCGGCGCGTTGTTTACAGCCGCGTCGGGGAGGAGGGCGGTCTTCAGGCCCCTCGGCAGTGACCTAGACGGGCTCTTCGAGGCGCTCACGCAGAGCGAGGGGTGGAGCATACGCGCAACCAACTACGTCGAGTTCGAGCCGCACCCCAACCAGCATGCCGTAAGCAGGGAATGCGTGGCGGAGCGCCTTAGGGCTGTGCTCCCCGAGGAAGCCGCCTACGAGAAAGACGCGTTGCTGTCGGCGCTGACCCCCACGACGCCGCAGGCCCTGCTGGCCAACCCCCAGCTCACGAAGCTGATAGCGCTCGGCCTGATGGAGTACAGAGAAACGGCGATAGCACCTACGCAACTGCTGGTGTCCCTCCTCGGGATGCTGTTTTAAACCGAGATGACGCCGCTCAGTTTCATACCCAGATTACAACCACGCCGACGCCAAAAACCATACCTTTTAAATCCCCATTTTAAACAGCCCAATGAGGCTGATAGAGAAAGCTCTCCCCGTAAAAGAGGTCAACGCCTTGGCCGCCCACGAGATGGCGTTTCTCAAGCTCCTTCCCGGCTGGCTGGTGGACGAGATGCGGAAGACGCTGGGCATCTCCAGGGAGGTTAAGAGGAGCAACCTCCCGAAGCTCCACAACATCCACTACTACCCCGCCAGGGAGCCTCTGTCTGTTGCCAGGGT
>Ga0326762_1001024_pt1 | contig 10479 bp, 6 predicted proteins | sample NORPS_S_FD_207669 | JGI IMG/M metagenome (GOLD analysis project Ga0326762, IMG submission 207669) | Hot spring sediment microbial communities from Norris Geyser Basin, Yellowstone National Park, WY, United States - NOR.PS_S | ecosystem: Environmental > Aquatic > Thermal springs > Near-boiling...
AAAATGTGCTTAGGGATTCCTATGGCCTTGTTGAGGTCGTCCACGGTCATCGGGCCTCCTGCCAGGGCCCCCAGTATCAGCCGCCAGTTGGTGCGGTGGGGCTTTCTGCGAATGGGCCTCTTCCTTTTCCTTCTGCTCGGCCCGACCAACCCAAGATATCCAAGATATTCGGGTTTTTAATGACTAAATAGTTTTTAAGAAAGCCTTGCTATTCGGCGAGAGGCTTCATATAAGATACGTCGCTCCTAAATAAGGAATGGGGGCAGCTGTAGACAGGTTCGCCCACAACTCCTTCGCCCTTCTGGCGTACGCGGTTATCGTCAAGATATACGGCCTACAGCTCCCGTCATTCAATAGAAGCCAGGGCCTCTGGGGCTTCATAGGCTTCCTGCAATCCCTCATGATGACCTTCGGCGCCACCCTTGTAGCCTGCCTCATCGGCTCGAGGATCCCTGACTGGATAGACTCCGGGGACCGTCCGGGTCACAGGGGCTTCGGCCACTCCCTGTTTTCCCTCGTCCTCTTCACGATTATAGCCCTGCTCGCATCCAGCCAGTTCGTCTATCAGGGCCTTGCGGTGCTCTACGCTGTAGCCCTCGCGGCAGGGTACCTCTCCCACCTGGTGCTGGACTTCGTGACGTATGAGGGCGTCCCATGGTTCTGGCCCCTTGACGAGAAGTACTCCCTCGACCTCGGGCCTGCTGGGGGTCTTTTCGTCGGCTTCTTGGGGTTCCTGGCTTTGGTCCTATCGATCTATCTCCTGGCTGATCTCTTCATGGTGACCATTGATCTTCTCCCGGGCTAGGGTAATCCTGACACCAACTCATTTGGTACCGGTTCACATCACTCGAGCTTTTCATGTTTTCCAATCTTCAATAATATATTTGTAATCGGTAATAGGTACTTTCTTTACCTTGTTTCTGAACCTTTCCGTGGGGTTATTTATTGGATGTATGTCGGGCTTTGTTAGAGCGTTTTCCACGACGTATAGCCAGTACATGTCCTTCATCCTTAATGCTGTCTGCCATTCATGGCTAGTCATCTCCACTGCACCAGTATCCTTGAAGGACTTTACCTCTATAACTCGATCAAAAGACTCCACGTCATATCCCTTAAACATAGCCGAGACGTCTTTTATTTTCTCGAGCTTTTCCTTATCTCCGCCTGCCCTTTTCTGCTCATATTCGATTACCGCTTTTATTCCTGCCCGCTCAACTACCAATCTCTCATCTAAACCGTCCTTCTCCCTGACTATTATTGCAAGACCAACCGGCTCATAAAAGGCTGTCGTCTGGTATTCTGTATCGAGCCTCTTTAGCTCCTCATTCAACTTCCTGTAATAATCTTTCCTCTTGTTATCCTCCATCGTTATAAGCCCTTTGAAGTGCGGCGATTCGTGGATTTTGCGCTCATAGTCTTGGATCTTTTCATCGCATTCCTTAATCTTCTGCGAATAGTAAGCGATAATGGCACTCTTAGCCTTTCTTTTGATTTCCTGGAGCTTCCTATCGACTCCATCCTTAAGATGACCCATAATCCTGTACGTCTCCTTCGTGGTCGCGCGTAACCCCTCCTCCACTAGGCCTATCTGATACTCGTCTAGGGGTTGGTCCTTAGCAGGTTCTAGGTCCCAGACAAACCTGGGGTCAATTTCTATTACCTTTCCATCGCTATACAATAATGCTATAAGCTTCCCGTCCCTTTCTCTGCCGGCACCGTCCCTGATTACAAGACGGTATAGGTAAAGCAAACCTTCCACAGTACTGTGCCTGAAGACGGAGACGCTCTGCTTCGCAGCATCTTTTATCATCTCCATCACATACCTGTTTCCGAGGGCTAGGTAATGGTAGCCCTTCTCCTGGGCTATCTCGCTCGAAAATGTACCGGTCACTATCGCGCTCCCCTCTATACGGTGGGCGAGCCTAATGGGAAGGTATATCCTATAAACCTCTTCTTCCGGCTTGATAACCTCCATCTTGCCTCCATGCCTGTTCAAATATGTCTCCACAAACCTTTTGACCTCGTTCTTGTCGACGGCGTTCACCATAACTTTCCTCATGTCCTCGAGCTTGGATCTGTCTAGCCTGTATCCTGTGAGGAGCTTATCCACCTCTTCTAAAATGCGCTTCCTTTCCTCGATGATCCCGTCGATCCGTTTGAGGGCAGGCTCCCATCTATCTGAAGGTGCCTTAGCGAGCTCCTGGTACAAGCTCACTATCTCTTCCTCGGTAATTAGCCTGCCTATGACGTCGTAGACCTTCTCGCCCATGGCCGCTTTTATTGCTTCTATCTTCTCCAGGACCCGTGAGAGTATCAGGCCGTCAACAGTCCCGTCGAGCACGAAGTTGTAGTAGTAGACGTTCCTCTTCTGACCTATTCTGTGTATTCTCCCCATCCTCTGCTCAAGCCTGTTGGGGTTCCACGGCAGGTCGTAGTTGATCTCAACGTTTGCGAATTGCATGTCAACGCCCTCGCCAGCCGCGTCCGTGCAGACGATGATTTCAGGGCCGTCGGGCTTCCTGGACTCGTCAAGCACCCTTTGCCTCTCGTCGGCATTCATCCGCCCATCTATCTTCGCAACTTTGTACTTTTCTGACAGCTTCTCATAGAGATAGTCAACAGTATCCCTGTATTCGCTAAATACGACTATCTTCGCGGATGGGTCACCCCTCTTCACCTCTTCGATGAATTTCATCAGATGTTCGAACTTGGAGTCAAACCCGCTAAGGTTTTCGAGTTTCTCGATCAGTCTCTTTAATGCGTCTTGTTCAACCCTTCTATCCATTGCCGACAGACCAATTATCTCATCCTCAGCCTCCTCATACTCCCCCTCATCGAACTCCTCCTCAGCCTCCTTCATCCTGGCAATGGCTTTGCTGACATCCATTACCGGTGCATGCCTAAGCTTCTCAAGCCTCCTCTCAAGAGTCCTTTTCAAGGCCATGGGAGAAGAGGACGCCCTTCTCCTCAGGATGATGCCTAAGAATCTGAGGGCGTTGAGCTCCCTCCTGTCCGAGCATCTCTCAATAAGGTCCATGACATAACCGTCTACCATCCTATGAAGCTCATACTCCTCCCTGCTCAGTGGAATCCGGATGGTCTTGCTCGACCTTTTCGGAAAGACCTCACGACCGTCCAGGTCGACCACATCTTCCTTCACGTTCCTAATGAGGAGGGCTTTTGCAGATTCGACATCTAGGATGTAGGGGTCGAGTAACCTCATTATCTCAAGATATTCCTCGTTATCGCCTCTATGAGGGGTCGCTGTGAGGAAGAGCATATGCCCAGCCTTCCCCGACAACTTCTTGCCCAACTTGAACCTCTCAGTACCTGGGACTAGCTTGTGCGCTTCATCAACGACGACAAACAAATCAGCAGGAGCGTCGTTCATTATTCCGATAACGTGGTCCTGTTTAAGGAAGTCCATTGAGGAGACGTAGATGAATTCGTCCTTCTTGAACGGTTTAGGCTCGGCCTTCAAAAAGGCTGAGTCGAGGACTTTGGCGTCCAGTTCAAACCTTTCATTCATCTCTCGTACCCATTTCGGGACAAGGGCCTTAGGTACCACGAAGAGCATCCTCTTCGCTATCCCGCGAGCCTTAAGCTCGCTCGCGACCAGCAGTGCCGTAATGGTCTTACCCAGTCCAACCTCGTCAGCAACCATAATCCTCTGCCTATCAAGTATGTGGATGACCTCGTCTATCTGATGAGGGTAGATCATTATTTTAGTGGAGGATGCCAAAACATACGGGTTGAACTTGTACTCAGTAAGGAGCCTGTAGGCATCCATAGCAAGGATGAAGTCTATTCCCTCGTCAATCTCACCCTTTAAGAACCTCTCCACGAGTCCTAATTCCTCTACCAATTCTTCTGCGGGGGACCAGAGCTGACTACCGTCATCTATTACAACCCTCGCGAAGCCGTCCCTCAGCTCTACGATTATGCCGGTCCTGCCGTCCCGAAGCCTGACCCTAGAGCTTACCTCTAACATATCCTACTCACAGGAAACTGTCCAACGTAGTTGTACCCCGTGGGGACGGATTTTGGAGTTGAAGTATGTCGGAAAGCGTTTTGAGGACTTCATACTCCGCCTTCTCATCGTCCCTTAATTCCACCCGTTTGTTAATTAGCAGGCCATAATGTTTGAGCAGGACGCTCACCAAGCTTCTAAGTTCTCCGACTTTGAAATTACGGTAATTGGTGATCACGTTCCTAGCTGCAGCTACACCGCGCTGAGATGCTATCTTCTCAAGGAAGAGTAGCTGTTCATAGATGTTGTTCCTGTCGACTTCCGAAGGGTCGTTAGGTATGTGTGCCTCATTGAACGGTTTAATCCTAACGCCACCACTTGTTTTCTCTTTCTCTACATACCCACTTTTGATGAGACTATTTATGCTAAGACCATATGCCCTTGCTGCCTTCAAAGCCTCGTCCGGAGGCATGCGTCCTCTGTAGAATAACTTTCCAATAAGAGCGAATGAGGCTTCAGGTCCGAGAACGGACGGAGACACCCCCGTCAGTTTTTTAATGACTTCTCTGAGTATGACATCTCTCGACTCACCTATAAGCTCCTCGAAGCTGGGCTTGAAGTCGGCCCTGTAACTCTTAATCTTCGAATATCGAGTCGTCTCTTCGAGGACAGCCCCATAAGCCATTATCAGGAGATCTGTTATCGGGAGTCCTAACAGGTCATCGGCCTCCAGTCCCTCAATAAGATTACGAATCTTTTCAACCACGTTGGGCATGATAGTTTCAAAGTATGCTTCTTCGTCCATAAGGTTCTTACGACAGGCCAAAACAATAGAACTCATGAAAGATTGCTTACCTTTAGCGAGGACATTTTCAACGCGTTCGGTATGGACGGCATAGCTGGACACCACCCTGAACCTAGTCTTCCTAAGGATGTCTAGGAGAAGTTCCCATGCTTCAGTGCTGGAATGAGCGAAAAAGACAACTAAGAGGCCGTCATCCTTAAGCACGTTGTATATGTTATTGAACGATGTTTCTAAGCCGCGTTTATAGAACTCCATCGCAAGACTTTCGCTTCCTCCGAACCTGCCCTTACTAAGCACCAGGTCCTCCTCCAGCGGCACTCTGTCAGGTAACTCGGGATAGTATTCTTTTAACAGCCTGACAAGCCAGACATAAAAGAACTCGCTAACCTCACCATATGGTACATCATCAAGATAGGGAGGGTCTGTCAAAACAATATCATACCTCTCAGCAAACAGATCTGCAAGATGTAGAGCAGAACCAAAAACCACGTTAACACGAGAATTATTGTTAGATGCAAACTTTATTGCGTCAACGACATCCCTCAGCGAGGAGATCAAAGAGCCGCTAGTCTTCTCGAAAGGGTTGGTTTCAGCAAAGTTATAACAAAAGCTAGGTCTCCTAAAGGAGAGTGTATCACCAACTTTTTGGTAACTTGCTTGCCACCTTGTTCCAATGCTATTAAAATCTATGTGTTTACATAACATAAATCCTAGATACGTAGCTACTGCTTTTGCGTATTCCTTATCGCTTATTTCAGAACACACTTCCTTTATTGTTTTGAGCAATGTGCACATGAGAAGGAGCTGTCTTTCTGTGAAAATTTCGGACCATTTTTTAAGACCATAACTTGTAACGTTATAAATCTCATACTCCTTCATTTCTTCCTGAGGTATCAAGTTTTGGTTCAGTAGACGCTCCCAGTTTTCGCTTAATCTTTTGCGTGCCTCATCGAAACCTTTCCTATCTTGATCCGTTGGTAATTCATAATTCTTTCCTTTAACGTCCTTCACCACAACCACTATCATTTCTTTATCTTTTCTCTCAGCTATGTCCTTAACCATCTGTTCATAGCTTATCGCGTTTCTGCATTTTATGCAGACTGCTCTACCGCCTTTTTGCGTGTAGCCCGACCCCTCTTTATCTGTTAGGGTTTTTATCTCTATTTTGAAGTTTCCATCCTCGGTCGGGATGATTTTGTATCCTATCTTTCTCTTTTTGTCCAACCACATATTGTTCGTAAGAGGAATTCTCTGACCACAATAGGGACACCTTATACACCAGCACCAAAGATAGTGCAGAGCTTTCCTTCCATCCCGCTTATAGAAGCCCCCAAGCTCTCTTTCAGCACGTTTTATCACTTCGTTGCCGTAATGCTTAACATCATCCGCTAGCTTCGATCCATATTTCGCTGGATATTCAAATGTAGCCTTCAAAATAAGGTAAGCTACTGGATTGTACTCCACAACCGTGCAATTTAGCCCTAATCTTGCGGGTTCAAACATGAGGTTACCGGCACCTGCGAACGGATCTAAAACCTTCAATCCATCAAAGCTTCTTTGAACGGCGTTCTCGAGATCTGCTCGATTTGGTGAATACTTGAACGCTCTCTTCTGACTGTTCAGATGGAGATGCTGCTTAATCGTTTCTACTGAAACCGATGAAGGTGCTAGTGAAAGAAGCGTTACGGCTCTAGATACGATTAGTGGCTTTCTAGTCCACCAGTATATCATTTCACTTATTGAAGGCCTGCCAGATTTTTCCTTTTTGGCTTCCTCGCTAACTTCCAAGAACAGCTTCAGATGCTGTATTGTCTTCTCCTCAATGAGTGCCCTCTCCATAGAGGACCCTCCAGGCCCTAAGCCCCCTTTTCGGGTTTATGAGGAATACGCAAGCCCAGAAGTAGATGTCAAGCTTTTCCATGTGCTTGACAAGGTCTAGGTATCTTAGGGCTTCCTCTACATCTCTGGCGGCCTTCAAAGCGTATATGCCGACGAAGGTCCTCACGGCCTCGGCATTCCACTTTTCCTGCTCCACTATTTTCAGGTGCCTTAGCGCCAGCTCCCTCCTCCAGCCCCTAACCAAGCCTAAGGTGAAACGCCGGAATCCGTAGTGGTCGTTTACTGTTACTTGAAAGCTTACGGATTGACCACTGTCATATATCAAGTGCTTAATCTCCCTCAATTATTCCGCCACCCTTTTCAACTCTTCTATGAAATCCCTATCCTCCGATGTTATCCTAATGTATCCACTTGCAATGTATTTTCCGGCCTTTTCGATAAGGTTAAGCAGCTTTTCTAACTCACTGCTGATAGCCCGCCATTCGTTACACTCTACGATCATCTTAATTCTGCGACCCTCGTCCTGTATATGGAGCCTTAACTCCACATCGAATCTCTTGCCCGGCGACAAAGCCCTAATTTCAGCGATCCTCTGTAGAGCTTGTCTCAGACCCTCAACTTGGAGAGATGTTTCATGAAGGAGTCTGACTACGCTAGTGATACCGCCTCCTACTTGTCCACCGATTGTTGTCGTACTCCCTACCCCTTGGGATGTACCTTCAAGGACTACAGGTTCCTGGAATACTAATTGGGGCGCTACTAGCCATCCATCCCACCTTATATTTTGGAGACTCTTTTTGATGATTGCTGGATATTTGCCTTCACGCTCCTCCAACCTGTCAGCATAACCGAATTCTCCTTTACTGACACCGGCCTTAACAGCTTCAACTATTGTTTCTCCGGAGAGTATGAACGGTTTGGTCCTGTCCCTGAGGAACAACTCGTAAACGTCTCCAACCTTCATCCTTCCCCTTCCCTGAAGGAGCTTCGCGAGCTCCTCCGGGTTTAACCTATCAGACTCAGAAATCAGCTTACCAGCTTTTCTTAGCTTTTCAAAAACTAAGTCAATTAAAGCTCTCCCGTCCAAACTGCTCAAGTCCTCTAGTGTTATCTGTCCGTCACCAACCCTCGGATATGCGAGTCTTGAGTAAACATTCTTGCAGTCAGTCAATAAATCTCCCTCATACCTTGTCTCCCTCTCCTTCAGCTTTTTGATCTTTTCCTTATCCAGCTGCACCCTTTGGTCTTTCTCAGCTTTCCTCACGGCGCACAGCTTCCTGGCACTCTCTTCCATGTATTGGACAGCATTGATATCGGGTAGCAGGAAAATTATCGTGTTCCTGTACTCCCTTATCTTTCCATTACTAGTCCTCTCCAAAAGATCCTCCACTATCGCTTTCTCTTCACCGGGTCTAAGGGCCCTGTAATCTACAATCATTAGCTTGATTTCGGGGCCGTCTTCCAACTCACCGCTTTGCCAGACAACAACTTTGATATTACGCGGGTTCTTTAAGAGGTCCTGAACCTTTTTCTTGATCACGTCCCTTAACTCGTCGTCGCTTACCTCGCCCATGTAGTCATAAATTATTTTGTTTATGTTTGGTTCCGTTTGGAAGTAGTATGTACCTCCCTCGACCTTGAGATACCAGAACTCCCTGTCGATCTCCTCCAACACCTCGTCAACAAGATCGGGGTCTATGCCCGGGTAGCAAGCCCCAAGCTTTATATCCCTAGGCAGGGCCCCCGAAACCCTCTCACTGCCTATCAGAGAGTACAGGTAAATGGTCCTGCTGACCCTCTTCACAATAGGTACGCTTCTCTTACGATCGAGCTGCTCGGCCTTCTCTATGCAGTCCGTTGTTATGACCGGCCTGAAGCTCCCTCTGTTGAGCCTGTTGGTTAGTTCGTCCATTATCTCGTTGTCCTCCAAGGGTATATCGCCGGGAGAAAGTAGTTTGCACTCCAGCCTGTCCCTGTAGATTCTGTGAAGCGCAAGACTTAGCAATCGGAATATCCCTCTTGTTTTGTTGAAGTCCTCTATCGTCGAAACCCTATCGTAAAGTATGTCTATAAGGAAGGGGTGAAACGGATATGACTCTTTGAGCCGGTCCCTATACTTTATGTCCTCAATTAATCGCTTGTCCATTAAATACTCAAAATATTTCCTTACAGTTTCATCCCTATAACGCTCATTTATGGATTTTATCAGTCTCTTCTTCAAAATCTGGGCCACCTCCTCTTTCTCCATGGGGACCAGATATTTCGCCTGCCTGGAGAGGGACTCCCTCGCCATCACGTCCACTTTCTCGACCACGAGCTCATCGATCTTCTGCTTGAGTCTCTTCGTGTACTCTTCGTACAGCTTTTGCTTCCCAGTTAGAGTTATGACCAACATTGAGTCCTTGGTGGAGGATACTGCACTGATCAACATCAGAATGAATGCAATGGTGAGGTCAGAGAGGTTTGTGTCCCCGACCTTACTGCCTTTTGCCTGCACCAGGTAATGTGGTAGCTCATCTAGCAAGATTAACGTGGGCTCATCTAGGAGCGTTAACAACTTTCCTATGTCTTTCACGGGCTTGATGTTGCGGTCCTCCTCCTCGAAGACGTCGTATCTCCCAAGCCCTGAGGCTATATCTCCCCAGAGAGTGTTCTTGCTAATCTTCCTGCAGTCGATAGCTAGGACACGGCATTCCGGAACCTCAATGACCTCTGTCTCTTTCGTAAGTCCGACCTCTTGGATGAATTTTGTTCCGATATCCCTGCTTCTGAAAACGTGGTACAGAAGAAGGATGGTATGAGTTTTCCCTCCGCCGAACTCGGTATCCAAGACGAAGACGGGTTGTCCTCCCTTACCGCTCAGCCTCCTTAAAGCCTCCCTCAAAAGGTACCTCATGTTTTCGGTAAGGTAGGTATGCGATAGAAATAGACGGGGATCGGTGTAGATTTTGTCAGCCTTTCCTTCTAGCACACTATATAGCTCGACGGCGAACCTTGCAGGCTCAAGCCTACCATACTTGATGTCGTCCTCGAATTCGCAGACCTCCCAAATGTTCTTAAGATCTACAACCAAACGCTAACACCTCCACACTCACACATACTCACATGAGTTAGTCACTACTCTTTTATTTTCGTTTTTCGCTTTTCAGGATGTAGAGTGCCGAGCTTTTAGGTTAAATCGTTTGAACCTGTGGCGTCGGCTGAGACGGTGGCGACTCGGGCAGAGAGAAGAACGCTTTGACCTGGAGGATTGCGGCGATCAGGATCAGGACGAATCCGACCAGTACTATCATCAGCCACGCGCCGTAGTAGTACCAGCGTCCCACCGATCTGAACGTCTCCGTTCCGGTCTTGGTTGCTATCCCCTCGTAGCCCTTTCTGAGGAACCTCGCCGCGATGATCAGTATGATCCACATCACGACCAGCCCGGCGATGAGGGGGCCGAGGATGGCTAGGACGGCACCTGCGCCGAGGATGCCCGGGCCTCCGAAGCCGTCGAAGGACGGTCCGAACGGGGCCATCATGATCTGACTGCCGACGAAGGCGAAAAAGGAGCCTATCACGACGAATACGGAGATCGCGCTACCAACTATCTGGAGGATGACTGCCATCAGGACGTTTCTGAAAATCTCCCTGTCGCTCACCGCTTCTGAGATCCGCTTGATTGCTAACAGGACCATCACCAACCCCGCCAGCCCGAAGAGGAACCCGACGTAGGGTACGAAGGACAGCAGCACGAGGATCGATCCCACGCCTCCCATCGTTCTTGCCTGCTTCAATGTTGCCGTGCTCACGCCCTTTGTGATTCCGGGCTGTTATTTCAGGACTCCAGGCCTCGGCTGTTCTCAACCAGATCGCTTAAGTA
>Ga0326762_1001026_pt1 | contig 10455 bp, 4 predicted proteins | sample NORPS_S_FD_207669 | JGI IMG/M metagenome (GOLD analysis project Ga0326762, IMG submission 207669) | Hot spring sediment microbial communities from Norris Geyser Basin, Yellowstone National Park, WY, United States - NOR.PS_S | ecosystem: Environmental > Aquatic > Thermal springs > Near-boiling...
TGCTCCCTGGGCTCCACGGGGCTCCTCCTAACCAGTAGTAGGTCGTATGCCCAACCCTTGTCATGGACATCCTGTATCTCGAAGTCCCTTGATAGCATCCTCTTAAGAGCCTCCACAGCCTCCCTCTCAACCTCAAACTTCCTAGCGTCATACTCCCCGACTATGGCCTCCAACAGCTTCAAGACGTCACCTTTAACCCCACCTCCACCCCTATACCTTATGCTGACTAGGAGCCCTGCATGCAAGGTGTAGTCCTCAAGCCCCCAGGACTCCAAGCACTATGGCTGGAACTCAAACCTCTAACCTCGACCCCGCGAATGTACTCTAAGATTTCCTTTGAGGCCATGCTTACTATGTTTGAAGCGATCATCCGGGCTCGTATCTAACCTTCAGCTCCGCCTCCTCGTCTGTATTACACTCTGTAGCCTCCAGGCCCCCTAATCTGATGGTGTCCGCTATTATCTTCGCAGCTTAGGCCCTGGATGGTCTCTCCTGAGCCCCCGGGTAGCACTCCTAGGGCACAGGCATATGATTGTTTCATATTCATCCCATATGAATGGCTTCCCGTTCTCATACAGGCTCGCATCCCCAGGTTCATACCCATGCATTCTGATATGCTGTGTTAGGGGTTACTCTCTTCGGGCTTGCGGAGTACAAGCCTCCCGTTGATGCAATCAACCTACCTACTCCCTAGGATCCTTTCAACCTCGTCTTCCTCCGCTGATGCTTAATAGTGCATGAGACTGTGGAATGATTAAGATAATTGTATTTTGGCTTTTTAAACATCACGGCTCCTTGAGCAAATATTTTAATAATTTATTTAATAAGCTATTAAAGATCCTCACCCTGGTCATCAATTTGTTTTCCTGAGATTCCAATTCTACTAATTAATCTTATGGGATCTCTTACCAGTCGGGCTCTTGGATTATTGGGAATGCTTTCTACAACAACCAGCCAGAACCTCTCCCTCTGTTCAAATGCTGCCTTAGTTCCTTTTTCTGATAATCTTACCTCCTCTACCTCTTTAATGTTCTTCCTACTACCTTTAACTTCAACACAAATAAGCTCTCCTTTTTCAACGATATTAAAGTCGCATCCCTCACTTCTACCCTTAACCTCATAACCTTTCTCGGCTAACCTTCTTTTAACGAACCATTCAGCGAAGCGTCCAACAACTTCATCACTAACGCTCTCCTTAACATCTAAGACGTCGAGTAGGAACTTCTTCCAGAAAGGAATTTCTTCTGGTTTTTCAGGGTAGTTGGGGTTTACAAAAGGCCCTACGTCAAACCCCTCTACCTTCCACTTATACCATTTCTCTTTAGCATCATAGTTATCATGTAGTAGTAGTTGATCGGAGTATCCGGTACTACCATCATCTGTAACAAGTTTCAGCTTTATCTTACTCCAACATGAGGATGGCATAAGCTCATGTAACCTCTTCAAGAACCTAGTAAGTTTTAGGTTGTCATTAATAGTAGCTTTTTCAACGACGTCTTTAACTTTATTAATGATCTCATTTACATACTCACGTTTAAAGTAATAGTAATAATGGACATCGTGGAGCTTGTATCCTCTCACTGATTCTGAGAAGAACTTCCTCCATCCTTCAGGGTCGTTATCGTATTTAATGTAACTATCGATGTCAAGTAACCTAACGCCTAACAGCTTTGCAACATCCTCAAGACCTTTGAAAATCTCTGGGTTCCAAACATTATAGGAGTTCTCGATAGCATCGTCTTTTGTTAAAACCCATATAGGCTCGGTAACAAATATACCAGCTTGTTTAACTAGAACTGTAGCTGCTACTAGCTTATCTTTCTCTGGAGGTGGGTTTCTTACACGAAGGTGCTCTAATATCACTTTCTCAGCTATCTCCTTTAGACTAACCACTTTGACTCCAAGCCGTATAAGAACTTCTACGCCAACACGCTCGATTAACTCCTCATGAACGAAGTCCAGTGATCTTAGGTATTTATCTATTTCGGGGAACTTTCTACGCCATTCCTCAATTTGAGGTGGAAACCTAGGTAGGTATGCGTCACGCGCTAGTTTTACACTTCCAGAGGACGTTATTATAAATCTCTTCTCCTCAGGTATACGTTCTAGGATACGTTTTTGATCCGCTATCCTATAAAGTCCTTCCAAAAACCCTAACGCAACATTTACATCCTTACTCATCTTAGCCTCGATGAGTTCCTTATTCAATAAGCTTTCGATAGTTAGTAGGGGAGGAAGCTTTTCCGGAGTAAAGCAGGCGCCCTTTTCAGGGAGCTTAACCTTAGGGTCTAGAATGTGTTTTTCGGTACCATAAATATATTTTAATTCCCCTTCATCAAACAATCCGTATTTGCCATACTTCTCCATAAACTCAATTACCTCACCAGAGGGTATCACAACCTGATCTAGCCTAACGACGTGACCATTAATGCAGAGTACCTCTGGGTTCTTGAGCTCAGGTATGATTACGCCATCTATCACACATGGTTTTATTAGTTTTGTCCAGACTTCATCACGTATCTCCTCGCAACCAAAGACTTGAAGGTAGGATCTTCTATATTTCCTACTTAGGTATCCGATCACTATCTTTAACAGATCAGCTATGCACTTCATCAACCAGTGGTTCCACTTTGCCTCAACATTTAAATACCTCCTACCTGGGTGAACGATGAAGTCTGCTTGGATAAGGAATCTAAGGCCTGTTCTAACCTCATGTAATGGTAGGAATGAGTATATCATCCAGAACTCGCCATCAACGGGCTTAAGGTCTTCCGTTGTAGGATCTAGGGCGAACGCGATAGCAACCTCACGTTCACGTACATCGCCTCTCTCAGCATCCACAGTAACAGGGTCCATGCTAACATCTGGAGGGACTTCAAAATTCTTCTTAAAGATTAAAAACTTATAATTCTTAGTAGAACCGTTCTCGTGAACAGCAACTAACACGTGCTTTACTCTCACACCATCATATACTTTTTGGTCTTCTAACGTAACCCACTCTATTAGCTTATGCTTATTCCTAACCCAATCATTAATTATGATTTTATTAACGTGGTCTAAGAATAAGACTAGTGAAGGTCCGAGTTCATCTAAGGTCTTGATTATTTCATTATATTTAAGCTCGTCTTGTAAGTGGATAACAAATCTTGTTTCATCCCCAGTCAAGGCTTCAGTAGGTTGTATTGGGATTGGTGTTATCTGCCATAGAACATCTTCTGGTTTAAGATTGTATTTGCCGGGCATCTTTAAAATATCAGGTCTACTCCAGTAATCCCTGTTGAACTCAAAGCATAGCCCTGCTGAGCAAACTTCAACATGTGTAGAGACTTTATAAACAGACTTCCACCCAATCCCTATGAAACCCTTATACCCTAAAGCGGGTTTCTTACCGCTCTTAATCGCACATAGGCATTCAAGATCCCTATAGTCAAAAGGCTTACCATTATTGCTTATAATGACCTTATCCTTGTAAAGTTCGACTTTAAAGTACCCTGTTTTCCTAGCCTCCATTAATGCATCCTCAGCATTCTGAAGAAACTCCAGGATAAATTGGCCAGGTTCTATGTATAGGAGTTTAACAATTTTATCAAGAAACCTCTTTAACGAAGCCCCGGTTGTTGTCTTAGCCTCATTAAGAAGCCTATCTTGAATTTCAAGAATCTTGTTTTTACTTAGACCATTCATAATAACACCTCATAGCTCCTTACAACCTACCAAGCTGGGGTCTATTTAAATCTTCTTTAACTCCTTACAATATTTGCTCTCCACTATGGTTCCAATAGATTCTCATGAGAGTTCTTTTTAAGTTAGATCACATTAGTATCGTGAACTTTTAATTCAAGGCTTAACATGAGGTCTAGCTAACGAGTACTTAAATCTGCTCGAAACTGTGAGTAAACAGAGGGATCTAAACGCTGTAATGAGATACACCTACACCCCCCTTATTAACCCCAATGCCATAAAGGTACTCAGCTGTATTAAACCTCAATCTTATGATGCTTAACTAATTTAAATAGCTTGAATAGCTCTGTGTTTAACTAGAGGTGATGTGATGATACCCTCTGTTAAGGATGTTTTTGAGGCGATGGGTAGGGTTCGTGAGGTTTACAATAGGACTGGTAGTGTCGGGGAGGCTTTAAAGGTTAGGGGTATCCTCACCCCACATGAGGCTCTTAGGGTTATTGTTGAGGAGAAGTTGAAGAGGATGGGTTACAGGATCGTTGGTAGGGATGAGGCGCCAGAGTTCATTAGGAGGGTGGGGTCGCCCGATGTAATTGCTGAGAGGGATGGCTCATGGCTTCTAGTGGAGGTTAAACTATTAGATCAGCTTGCGAGATACGAGGAGGCGGGGGTAAAGTTAATCCTGGTGACAAACGTTAAGAGAGGTAAGTCCATTGAAATTTGGGGTTTAGAGGAATTAGAGAGAGCATGACAGAATCCCTTTTACCCTTAACTATGATTACAGAAAGCTCGACATAAAGCCGGGGGTGGAGCAGATAGAACTAAGATAGCTTCCCTCTCTGGAAGCTATAATCATTAAGCAGGATCTGCTAAGACATCAGGCTCTCATGTTACACCTTCACTTTAAGTAACCTTCAATACTAAAACTACTAGGGGTGGTGTTGTATTACAAGACTTAGACCTCAAGCGCCATCCAAGCTATGTTATTAACTTTCATTTTTATTAAACCCCAGTACGTCCCCTTCTAGGGGGTGCCCTAATGTCTGTTAACGTTGATGATGTCAAAGTACTGATGGATAGGTTAATAAGCAAAGGGGTTGAGTATGTTGTAGGCCTTTACTCCTTCCTCTACTCCGGTTCCGAGTTAAGACGCTGGAATGTAAAATCAACTCTTAGCCCAGCTTTTGGAGAAACCGTTGCTGAGAAAGTTTACTCGGAGATTAGCGAAACGTTGAAGGGCCTCGACCCTTACGCCAGAGTAAAGATTGGAGGTTGGGAAGGATACTTACGGGATTATCTTAAAAGGTACGTTTTAGAAGAGCGAGCATCAAGAGCGATCCTTGAGGAGGCTGAGAGACGCTTAAACCAGGTCTCCGAGGAGGATAAAAGAATTCTCTCAGTAGCATGCAGTATTATCAAAGCTGTTGAAAGTCAGGGTTACCCCGTACTTAGTGTTAGCAGAGCAGAGGGCTTCCTAAATGTATGGGCGACAGATAAGGAGTACTTCTCGATGGTAGTATCGGCTACTTTAGGCTTAAAATGCACTGACATCAGAACTCTGTTTTATAAGTACCTCCTAGGATTTCAAAACGACAGTAAATCTTATAGGCATGATTACTATGAGTTGATGATATATCCCTTTACGGTAAGGTACGTTGATAAGCTGGCCGAGGAAGCCCCGAAATATGTTAGGATCCTTGAGAGATTTGACGTTGAGTCGAGGATTCATGATATTTTCAGAAGAGGAGAATTCCTGAAGCTATCTGTTATACAAAGATCCACTCGCACTAGGGATCCGTCGGAGTTCCTATCATACTTCTCCGGCATGCCATACGAGCACCTGTGTGAGTGGGCTATTGTTAACGATGTAGTAAACAGATGTTTCATAAATCCACTTATAATAGATCATGTGAGAACTGTCATAGGGATTTTACATGAGAAAGCTTTAAAAATGTTGATAGGGTTGTTTAGGAGAGTTCTTGAAAGGGACGGATATAGCTTCTCCTGTGTAACGGAGTGCTGTACTTTCACAAAACCTCTCGTAAAACCGGTTTACATGTCTTTCTCACCTTGGCCTGAGGATATAGGCTACGTTGAGAAGCCTCCTGGAAGTACGAGGGTTATGGTTGTTCAGGGGATGCCCTCCCAGTCGATACTCGAGTACCTTGAGAAACGCTCTCGCGATCCCATGTGGGAGGGGGTGCTATGGATCTTCATCGAGGGGGATAGGGTTGCGGTAGCATCAAACACCTACAGGGATGAGGATCACCGTGAGCTCCTAGAGATCCTTAGTAGGAACTTTAATGTAATGTTCATAGGCCCTACACCCAAGGGGGTTACCTTAGCCCAGAAGCCTGTAACGGTAGCCCCTCCAGCTCAACAGCAGGTTGTTGTTGAGAGGAGGTTTGATAGCGAGCTCTCCAGCGTTAAACCCTCTAGGGAGGTTCTTGAGGGTGTTGTCGCTAGGGTTTTAAGGGATCTGGGTTTCAGCGTTCAGACTAATGTTAGGCTTCCGGCTAAGGGTGGTGAGGTTGAGGTTGACGTGTGGGCTTTCAAGAGTGTTGGTGGGTCGCAGTTTAGGGTCTACGTTTCCTGTAAGAACTGGGATAGGGATGTTGATAGGCACGTTGTAGACCAGGAGTTCGGCAGGGTCCTACAGCTAGACTACATGCCACACCTCAGGGTGCTAATCGTCAAAGGCCTAACGGAGCCCGCTAGGAAGGCTGCGCTAGACGACGGCTTCATGGTCATAGAGCTTGGTAGGAAGGCTGAAGCTGAGAACGCGCAGGAGGTGTACGAGGTAGTCTACAGGGCTTTCAACGAGCTATTCACAGCAATAGCACCACCAAGGCTAAGAGAGATAGCGGACAGGCTAGCAGAGATAAGAGAGAACCTGAGGAAGGTAGAAGAGGAGATAACAAGGCTACTCTACAGGTGAAAAGCACTGCCAGGTTTTGCGAACCATAAGATGGCTGAAAATCCTACTTCGACCCATGCTAGAGCTGTAGATCCATCTACCTAGCGTGCCCTCCAGCCCTCAAGGCCTCTTCCAGGAGCTCTAGGAGAACTATGAAGGGAAAAAGGTATAATTACACAAACGAGCTCCTAGGTCAAGAACCTCCTCCTCTTTAGCTCGTAGGACACAATTGCTCCTTTGCAGTGAAGGAGGAGGGTTCTTCACCTACACTAATAGCCTTCGCACCTTTAATCATAGCGAGCTACATGCGTGTGTTAACTGAACCAACATTAACATATTTAAAGGGGAAACAGTAGTAGGTTGCTGTGGCTAAGCTGTGGGGGTCTGAGATGCCGTTTCCTAGAACATGGGCTGAGGAGCTTGTAGCTGAATGGCTTACACTCAGGGGTTACCTGGTACTAACCAACGTACGCCTTAGGGGTCGACGTGAGGTCGATGTCGTCGGCTTCAGGGTTTTGGATGATGGTGGTTATGAAGTGTTCCATGTAGAGGTTGGGACTGTGTGGGAGAAAGCTGATAAGATTGTGGAGAGAATAGATAAGAGGTTTTCGGAGGAGTGTGTAAGCGATGTATTGAAGGTTTTAGGCTACTATGTTGGACGTGAGATTGTGAACCCAAGATACGAGAAATGGTTTATAGTAACAGAGGGTTCACCTGGAGTTATCGAGGAGGTTAAGCGGAGACTCCAGGATAAAGGCTCTAGTGTAAAGATGATTACTTTAAAGGAGTTTGTGAAGATAATACTGGAGGACGTAGAGAAATGGCAAAAGTACATGGTGAACTCTCACTTAAGGGATCCCGCAACTACTGTAGCGACACCGGAGAACCTATGGTTAATAGGCATGCTGATCGGCCTTAAAGACATGTTAAACCTGTAGAACACTGTGACATAAACCTTAGATGAAGATGTCATGTGGAGGAGGTTCTGGGTAAAGAGTAAAGCGTGGTAAATAACGGCTTTTTAGATACTAGGGGCTCACGGCCTATACCAGCTTAACGTTATGATAGGGTTCCCGCCACGTATAGCATTGGGTATTCCATTCTGAGAGTTTAACAGCATATAGAGACTGTTTGCCACCAGATTGCTAGTTTAATGGGGTAAAAGCCTAATGGGTATATTAATACCCCCTCCTCTGGATATCCATATCTAGGCTTTCTATGGTGGACGTTCTATGAGAAGGCTTATTGAGAGCTGGCTTCCATTAAGGGAGGTTAACGAGGATGCCGGTCTTGAGGTTGCTTTTAGAAGTACACGAGCTTACTCTGGTCCTAGGTTAAGGAACGTTCACGTATGGTTTGCTAGGAGGCCTGCTGGTGTTGCTAGGGTCTTAACGCTTGCAGGCATCCTAGGGGACTCTGTTCAGCAAAGCCTGTTTGTGGATGTAGTTGGGTTCAATGCGCGCGAGATAGCTAAGAAGAGGGGGATGCCACCTCTACTCTTCTACATCACACCTAGACGTAGCACCGTGGACTCCTTGGTGAGACAGTTTACTGGTAGGAGCTCTAGGGATGTGACAGTCGTTGACCCCATGGCTGGTGGGGGTAGTATTCCACTGGAATCCCTTAGGCTGGGCTTTAGGACTATAGCTGTGGAGTACAACCCAGTAGCATACCTTGTGTTGAAGGCTACCATCGAGTTCCCAGCGAAGTACGCTGACTCAGGGCTCTTCGAGGAGACAGTTAGAGCTGCTAGGGAGCTGCTGGAGAGAGCGGAGAGTGAGCTAGGAAGATATTATAGTCTTGACTCGGAAGGCTATATATTCGCTAGAGGCGTTAAATGTCCCCGTTGTCGAGGCCTAATACCTGTTGAGGGTGTAAGCCCTGAGATAACAAGAGACCCTGGGTTTAACAGAAGGTATCTAAAGATAGACTTCGACAGGGAGAGGAAGACGTTCACAGTGGACACGGTCAATGAGAAGATCGAGAGAAAGCCCCTAGAGAGGAGAGGGTTGAATATAAGATGCCCTTACTGTAATGAAGTGTTCCAGCTTAGGGGGAGGTCTAAGACAGGTCAAACTCTCTTCGATAGATGGTTCCTGGAACATGCAACTCTGATGAGAAGAGTTGTAGAGGATCTAGAGGAGGTAACATCAGACCTAGAAGAGGAGATGATAAGAATACACATACCCCTCGTAAAGGAGGTAGAGAACGGGTTTAAACCAGTATGGGGTGACGAGGACGAGATTAAGAGATTCAAAGAGGCGTTAAAGTATCTAAGCAGGGAGATGCTAGAACTACAGGATTACATACCCTTAGATGAGATACCAAAGGATAACAGGTGGGCTAGCACGGCTAGAAACAAGGGTTTAACGAAGTGGTACATGCTATTCAACCCAAGACAGCTCCTGACAATAGCCAAGCTATCGAGGATAGTAGCTGAGATAGCGGAGAAGCAGCTATCGAGGAACGGTGAGATGGGTGCAGCTGTAGCATTATACCTAGCTTTTGCTGTGGATAAGGTGGCTGATTACAACACAATAGCAACTAAGTGGCAAGGCTCCCAATTTAAGACAGCTATTGGTAATACCATGAGGGGTGAGAGTACTATCGATTTCAGGTTAGAGTATGCTGAAGTGCGTAGACCTAAACGGAGTCTTGGTTGGGCTCTTGAGCTTGATGTTGTTGAGTCTGGGGAGCTTAGGAGGACTGCTGGTGGCATCCTTCCTGTCTTGAAGTTCCTTTGTGATGAGTTTCGTGGCTCCGGTCTTGGTGGCAGGATCTCAGTATACCTTGGTGATGCTACTAGGCTTTCCGAGCTCCTGGGTTTTGGTTCTGTTGATGTTGTTAACGTTGACCCTCCTTACTTCGAGCAGGTTATCTATAGTGATAGGAGTGAGTTCTTCTGGGTTCTCCTACGCAGGTCTCTGAGGCCTGTTCTAGAGGTTTTGTTCAAGCCTGGTCTCAGGCTTTCTGGCTGGAGTTGGAGTAGCTCTACTGTGCCTCGTGATCGTGAGGTTGTAGCTTTTGATAAAGAGGATAGTGGTGGTAGGTTTAGGAGGTTCTTCAGGGAGTTTGTTGGCGAGACGTATAGGGTTTTGAGGGATGATGGTGTTCTGATCCTGTGGTTCACCCACCCAACGGATCTAGCGTGGAGGACTGTTGGTGAATCCCTCTACGAGGCCGGCTATGTCGTCTCAAGGGTTTGGCCTGTTATTACCGAGATGGAGACCCGGTATAAGAGGCATGTTAATGTTATGGCTCAGAGGACGAGCCTGATCATAGTGGCTAGGAAGACTCCTAGGAGTGTCCTACGCGATGTGGGAGGCGATATTGCCAGGTCACTTCTATCAAACGAGGTGTTCTCTAAAGCTGCAGAGGAGGTGGTTGGGGAGGCTAGGAGGGTTTCAAAGGAGGCATCCCTGAGCCCGGCTGACGTCATGACACTAGTGTTCGGTAGTGCTCTAACGCTAGCATCTAAATTCGAGATACCAGGTTCTAGGAGCTTCCAGCCCCTCTTCGAGGTTGCATCAACAAAGGTTCTAGAGCTCTTCGTAGAACCCCTCATCAGAGAGATACTTACTGAGAGGGGCCCTGTTAAGCTCGATGAAAGGGAGTCTAGCATGATACTCAGGCACGTTAGGGAGGCTATGCTAAGGGATCCAGCTACGAGAGCCTACCTAACCCTCTGGATGCTATCCAGAGTAGACCTGGAGAAGGCTAGTGTTAGATCTGAAGCTCTACCGTTAAGCTACGATTTCGCCCAGACAGTATCCAAGCTACTGGGCTACTCACTAGACAACCTAAGGAGTGTAGGTCTAATCGGTGAATCCACTGTAGAAGAGGATTCAGAGGAGGAG
>Ga0326762_1001032_pt1 | contig 10399 bp, 12 predicted proteins | sample NORPS_S_FD_207669 | JGI IMG/M metagenome (GOLD analysis project Ga0326762, IMG submission 207669) | Hot spring sediment microbial communities from Norris Geyser Basin, Yellowstone National Park, WY, United States - NOR.PS_S | ecosystem: Environmental > Aquatic > Thermal springs > Near-boiling...
ATGTAAGATTACTAAAGAGAGATTTAGAAGAAATAGAATGTGTGGTCGAAAGTGCAAAGAGTAAAGGAATTTCCTTAAAGGAATATGTTTTATTAAAAGATCTATATCAAAATAAAACCGAGGGAAGGAAATGCGATAAAAGAGGAGACCAGAAAAGGAACTTCTTTGCACACAGCGGTTTGGAGAAAACTTTAACTTATGTAAAGGTTAACGAAAAAGATAAGATAGAATTGTTCTATTCGTTGGATCGTAAAAGCGAGATTTTAAGCTGGATAAAAAATCCTGACGACTAAATATGTTCACTATAAGCATATTGAAAGGAAAATCCTTATCTGAACATCTAAAGGAATTAAAAGTGTATCATTTAATAAATGATAACATGTTCATACAAGGCAGAAATAATATTGATTGATTTAAATAAAGAAAGGCAATCAAATTACGCTTGGAAATAACTTTCAATTCCCTTTATGGGATACCCTTTTAAGTCAGTAGAAAAAATAATGATTACTTATCTAACCTTTCAATTCCCTTTATGGGATACGCAACTGACTATTCAAACAAATACATTTATATTACCTACGTACTTTCAATTCCCTTTATGGGATACAAGCAAAGAAAGATGGTAGGTTAGCAATAAGCAATCTCTACTTTCAATTCCCTTTATGGGATACCATACGTCTTTACCCGAGAACGTTAGATGTTAACGGTTTAAACTTTCAATTCCCTTTATGGGATACTTCTTGATATTTCTCACTCACGTTTCTTTACTTTTTCTTCTCTTTCAATTCCCTTTATGGGATACAATTGTCACCAGAAGAAATAGTTGATATAACATTCAACTTTCAATTCCCTTTATGGGATACGCAAAGGATGACTTGTCTAATTGTTCAATTGTTAAACTTTCAATTCCCTTTATGGGATGCTTCCTTATTACATAACTTGTATAAGATATCCGTACTCTTTCAATTCCCTTTATGGGATACGAGAAAGGAGTAGGGGAAGAAAACGAACAACAACTTGAAAACTTTCAATTCCCTTTATGGGATACACTACTTTCACAACGTCAGCTCAAAAATCACCTTATGACTTTCAATTCCCTTTATGGGATACGTTGGCAGTCCCTTCAACAATTACAACGTATCCCATAAAGCTTTCAATTCCCTTTATGGGATACTTCTTATTTTTTATATATGACCAGTCATGAAAAATGGATACACTTTCAATTCCCTTTATGGGATACTGATAAGGACACACTGGATTGGATTAAAAAAGTTATACACTTTCAATTCCCTTTATGGGATACGTTCCTGGCGCAGGTGGTGGTGAAACTGAAACACAACTTTCAATTCCCTTTATGGGATACTCCGATACCCGGTGGGCCGATTAGAAATAATTTATCCAATCTTTCAATTCCCTTTATGGGATACTCTTTCATATTTGTTTTTATACTGCTCATTTTTCTAGCTCTTGCTTTCAATTCCCTTTATGGGATACTAAATATATCTGTTTCAACTTCACAAGTTTTTGTTTCATTCTTTCAATTCCCTTTATGGGATACTCAAAAAATGGACATACACCATATGAATAAGATTCTAAACTTTCAATTCCCTTTATGGGATACCAATTAATTTTTCGTTTTCTTTATAAACATTGAAAAATACTTTCAATTCCCTTTATGGGATACATACCGTACAACATCAAGCGTAGTAATTAGGCAATTGCACTTTCAATTCCCTTTATGGGATACCTATTTCTTTAAAGCTCTTTTGCCATAGCGTTTTCTTTTGCTTTCAATTCCCTTTATGGGATACAACAGGATAATTGAACGTCATGATGTATTAGATAAAACTTCACTTTCAATTCCCTTTATGGGATACATGAAGCTTTCATAAATGCTGTGACAAGGTATGTTCAACTTTCAATTCCCTTTATGGGATACCAGAACAAATACAAGCAATAATAAGAGCAAGACATGAAGCCTTTCAATTCCCTTTATGGGATACCACCAATTAAACCTCATGAACACTTGAAAATTGAATTTCACTTTCAATTCCCTTTATGGGATACATGAGCGAGAAAAAGTCTTATACCTGGGTTGTAATGCTTGACTTTCAATTCCCTTTATGGGATACCTTTGCGGTTTTTTTAAAAAACGCTTATTTTTTTTGACTACTTTCAATTCCCTTTATGGGATACAAAAATCCGAATGATTTTGTTCGTGAAAAAATTTATATATTCTTTCAATTCCCTTTATGGGATACTTGTGTAATTGCTAAAGTAAAATTAAACTTGCCCCACTTTCAATTCCCTTTATGGGATACCTACATTTTAAGGATGAGGATGAAGAAACTGACTTACTTTCAATTCCCTTTATGGGATACATACGAAATCATAGTTTCCTGGTGATTCTGTAATTAAACTTTCAATTCCCTTTATGGGATACAGCTGTGGTTATACCAGCAAAGCTTAAAGAAAAAGAGTGCCTTTCAATTCCCTTTATGGGATACTGCATAAACATCATCATGAACATAAGCATGAACATTATTCTTTCAATTCCCTTTATGGGATACGTATTTTGTAGTTCTTCACGGTAATAATGAAGAACAAATCTTTCAATTCCCTTTATGGGATACACGATTATAAATGCAATTTGGATAGCTTTCCAATTCCTATTTCTTTCAATTCCCTTTATGGGATACGGAAGAATTGCTTAGGAATGTTGATAAGCTTAGTGATAACTTTCAATTCCCTTTATGGGATACTAGGTAAAGAACCAACATTTAAACCTCCACCAGGAGGAATCTTTCAATTCCCTTTATGGGATACTTGGAACAGCAAGTGTTGAAAATTTAAGGTTTACGAACTTTCAATTCCCTTTATGGGATACATGTGGGAAATTATTATTTAAGGACACGGGAGATTTAATCTTTCAATTCCCTTTATGGGATACAGTGCTAGAAGAATATTTGTAATGGAGATGGGATAATGAACTTTCAATTCCCTTTATGGGATACGAGGAATTAAGAAAAATAGTAAGGGAAAGAATATTTGGGGACTTTCAATTCCCTTTATGGGATACTTAGATGTGGAGTATGATGAAACTATTACAATCAATTACTTTCAATTCCCTTTATGGGATACGGTATAGCAAAAGCATTGGGTGTTCCTGTTGAACATATAAGCTTTCAATTCCCTTTATGGGATACTACATAAGCATTCGCCACTTAAACCAATTTTTTTCCAGACAGCTTTCAATTCCCTTTATGGGATACATTGGAGGCAAAATCGTATGGTGCAGTTATTGGTATAACGGTCTTTCAATTCCCTTTATGGGATACTTAACTGCTTCAAGAACTGCATGCTATCATATAAGTACTTTCAATTCCCTTTATGGGATACATTCTGTGTGGGAAAACCGAAAGTAACATGTTAAGAATCTTTCAATTCCCTTTATGGGATACCACCACTAATAATAAAGTATATTGTTTTTAAAATACTTTCAATTCCCTTTATGGGATACTGGGATAAATATTGCTATTTAAATATTATAGGTTTAACGCTTTCAATTCCCTTTATGGGATACTAAGGGAAATTCTAAGTTCAATTTATATGGGAAGAGGGGAAATACTTTCAATTCCCTTTATGGGATACTCCTGTTCAAAACTAAAAGAATATACACGCTGTAAAAACCTTTCAATTCCCTTTATGGGATACGTTCGTCAGGAACTGGCAAAACTTCATCAATAAACTACTTTCAATTCCCTTTATGGGATACTAGTGGACAATATAATGCTAGACAAGTTGTTGATTTATCCTTTCAATTCCCTTTATGGGATACCAATATTGAAAGAAGGTTGTATATGAGAAGAAAATTGAACTTTCAATTCCCTTTATGGGATACGAGTTGTGTTATAAAGCCTGAATAGATAAATTGTTGAATTCTTTCAATTCCCTTTATGGGATACTTAAACGTAAAGATAACCTGCCATTTTTATCTCTATGCCTCTTTATACTTTCAATTCCCTTTATGGGATACCTAGGTTTTTCTCTAAACTCCACGATACGCAATAATCCCTCTTTCAATTCCCTTTATGGGATACTCTTCCTGCTCAATTTTGCTATATTACAAAATATTATAACTTTCAATTCCCTTTATGGGATACGAACTTTGCTTCACTTTGCAAGCTTTGGGCATAATAGCTTTCAATTCCCTTTATGGGATACATAATCTATATCATAACTTATTGAACTTGGAATACCACTTTCAATTCCCTTTATGGGATACCAAAGTATTTTTTGAATTTGTTGAGAATACTTTTTGCTTTCAATTCCCTTTATGGGATACAAAAAATTGATGATTATTTACACAGGGCGATTAAAAACTTTCAATTCCCTTTATGGGATACCATGTAGCTGGACTCGTAACATTAGCTAAACAATTATATCTTTCAATTCCCTTTATGGGATACCTTGGTGAATTTACTAAGATATGTACTAAAGTGATAATACTTTCAATTCCCTTTATGGGATACACATTTATATAACCTAGAACCATTCTTCAAAGGCGTTAAATACCTTTCAATTCCCTTTATGGGATACTGAAAATTGCTAAATAATGCCATTCCAATAATCTATTTACTCTTTCAATTCCCTTTATGGGATACGAAAGAGGAAATGAAAAAAAACCGTTAGAAAGCGTCATCTTTCAATTCCCTTTATGGGATACATAATATAATCCTTCGGATCAAAGGTATACTGTTCACTCTTTCAATTCCCTTTATGGGATACTTCTACAATAGGCCAAATTAAACTCAAAACTATTGTCTTTCAATTCCCTTTATGGGATACGATACTAATTATAGCGAGAAAATGATGGCCCGTCGCCCTTTCAATTCCCTTTATGGGATACGGATGGCCGCCGTTTGACCGGGCCATAAGGTCCATTTACTTTCAATTCCCTTTATGGGATACCGCTTCTCCTGAAGTTTCTGGCATACAAAAACCGCACTTTCAATTCCCTTTATGGGATACCATATGAAGAAGCAGAATTTATTGTTGAAAGTAATGAACACTTTCAATTCCCTTTATGGGATACTGTTTTCTAGTGCAATTGGATACAATTTAACTTTAAACTTCTTTCAATTCCCTTTATGGGATACCTTTTACAAAAGATGGAAAAATAAGCATAAGATTTTTAACTTTCAATTCCCTTTATGGGATACTTCAAAACTTTTATTGGCTGAAACAGGAATAGAAATATTCTTTCAATTCCCTTTATGGGATACTTTATAGAAAATTAAGTTTCATTAATTTTACAACTAACTTTCAATTCCCTTTATGGGATACTACGATAGTGAAATAAATGCACATTTTGAATTAAAGCACTTTCAATTCCCTTTATGGGATACTCAGGAGTTAACAAAAAGCTTGATTGAGCAGGAGTAAACTTTCAATTCCCTTTATGGGATACAAAGTAAGTTGAGGTATGGATTCGGAAGTGCTGGAGAAATCTTTCAATTCCCTTTATGGGATACCTATGCTTGCAGAGTATGCAAAACTTTAACCAAACATACTTTCAATTCCCTTTATGGGATACTAAGTATATGGAAAAGGTATCTTTAAAAGTAGTAATCTTTCAATTCCCTTTATGGGATACTGCATGGAGAAAAACGCTATATATTCAGCCTAGTGATTTTTTGTTAGCACTTTCAATTCCCTTTATGGGATACTTTAAAATAAGGCTGTAATATTAAATATGGTAAAAGTACTTTCAATTCCCTTTATGGGATACACTTGATAGTCCAGACGCTAGTGTCGTTGATATAATTGAACTTTCAATTCCCTTTATGGGATACTTAAAGCAGAAGAATTAAGGTTAAGAAAATTAAAAAACTTTCAATTCCCTTTATGGGATACTGTTCAGTTAATATTATTTTATGAGTTCAATTATTAGGACTATTCTTTCAATTCCCTTTATGGGATACAAAGCTGAAGAACTAGGTTTAGAACCAGAGGAAGCTCTAATCTTTCAATTCCCTTTATGGGATACAGCTGGAACTGTTGGAACATATACACAAACTGATGGATTACACTTTCAATTCCCTTTATGGGATACTTTAGTAAATTGGGTTAAAGAACACGATGGAATTCCACTTTCAATTCCCTTTATGGGATACTTCCAAAAAAGAAAAAATTCCATATCAGGAATTTATATCCTTTCAATTCCCTTTATGGGATACATTTCTATTTCCTCAAGCCAATGGGGGGGCGTTACTCCCCCCTTTCAATTCCCTTTATGGGATACTTATTTTTACGTTTATAGTAGCTATTCCGACATTTCTTAACTTTCAATTCCCTTTATGGGATACTACATAGGAAGCATATTGAAATAATATTGGAACTTGCGCACTTTCAATTCCCTTTATGGGATACTTTTATAATGCAGAAATAATGGCTATCTACTTAATTCACTTTCAATTCCCTTTATGGGATACCTAAATTTATACAAAAAATTTTGGACTTATCCAAAATTACTTTCAATTCCCTTTATGGGATACGTCCAGTATGCAATGTTTTATGCGAAATTGATTATGATCTTTCAATTCCCTTTATGGGATACCTTATATAATAATTTTCCGCATACCGGACACGTGACATTACCTTTCAATTCCCTTTATGGGATACACAAAATTTACCTTCAAATTGAAAAAAACAACAATATTATCTTTCAATTCCCTTTATGGGATACTAAGAATTATTATCAATCACAAAATTCAGCTTTAACCTTACTTTCAATTCCCTTTATGGGATACTGCTGCTCTTATACTTTCTCTTACACCGCCCATTATTTTCTTTCAATTCCCTTTATGGGATACTAATGAAGAAAACATTGAAAAGCTAAGAAGGATTTTATTCTTAACCTTTCAATTCCCTTTATGGGATACTCAATCCTTCAGACTACATAATAATTATAACGTTAATGCTTTCAATTCCCTTTATGGGATACTAACCGCTTGAACCTGCGCTTTGCTCAGCTTGTCTTTCTTTCAATTCCCTTTATGGGATACACTCCCAGCAATATTTTAAGAGCATTACTCTTATCTACCTTTCAATTCCCTTTATGGGATACAACGTATATTTTAGTTAATGATGTAAAAGTCGTTATTAACAACTTTCAATTCCCTTTATGGGATACTTATCTTCATAAATTAAAGCATTGTTGAAAAGTATATTTGTCTTTCAATTCCCTTTATGGGATACATAGCATCAAATTTTGTATTATTGTTTGACTTAATACTTTCAATTCCCTTTATGGGATACGTTTACAGAAAACGGTGGCATAACAAGTCCTCGAGGACCACTTTCAATTCCCTTTATGGGATACATGTGGGATGTTTATAATTATATAACTTTATTAATTTCTACTTTCAATTCCCTTTATGGGATACCAAAAAATAGACAGTGAAAGACAAATAGAAGTTTCACTTTCAATTCCCTTTATGGGATACTAAATGTTCAAAAAACTACTAAAATAGAAGAATTGGAAAAACTTTCAATTCCCTTTATGGGATACAATATTTTTTCAAGAATTTCTGCTGTTTGCTTTTCTATAACTTTCAATTCCCTTTATGGGATACCAGAAAACATAGAAAAACAAGAAGTCACACTAAAAATTAACTTTCAATTCCCTTTATGGGATACTCCATATTGCAGAGTTCCTTTATATCCAAAAACCGAACTTTCAATTCCCTTTATGGGATACTTTTTCTTTAATTATTTGTAATACTATTATAGAAATATGGCACTTTCAATTCCCTTTATGGGATACTTGTATTAGGATATTCACCTTTTATAGGAACATACAGTCTTTCAATTCCCTTTATGGGATACAAAACATGACTAATGTAATTCCATATTTAGAGTTTACTTTCAATTCCCTTTATGGGATACAACAAGATTACTAACTCAAGAAACAAGAAGAGCTGATAGCTTTCAATTCCCTTTATGGGATACATACAATTACGGAATATGGGATACCCCCTGAATTTCTACTCTTTCAATTCCCTTTATGGGATACGCTACGGCAAGCTGGCATTTAGCTTCTTCAACACCAGCAACTTTCAATTCCCTTTATGGGATACAATGAATTTTGCAAATTTGTTTAAATCTAAAATGTTTGGACTTTCAATTCCCTTTATGGGATACACCTTAGCAATGGTTGCAAGCTATGGTATATTTACAATCTTTCAATTCCCTTTATGGGATACATATAAACGAAAATGAAACAGTAATTTCTGGCAAGCCCTTTCAATTCCCTTTATGGGATACTACAACTTGAACTTTTTTACCTTCACCTGTAGTACTTTCAATTCCCTTTATGGGATACAAAGTAAGATATGGATTTGGAAGTGCAGGTATTTTAATTCTTTCAATTCCCTTTATGGGATACCTTTCTATTGTTTTAAAGTTTGGTTTTTTGTCAGGAACTTTCAATTCCCTTTATGGGATACCTTGAGTTTACTACAACAGAATCTGAATTATTATTTACACCACTTTCAATTCCCTTTATGGGATACGCTGGTTCAGTGATACACTTTTCGTTCCTTTATGAATGACTCTTTCAATTCCCTTTATGGGATACTAAATCAAACGAACAATACGTTTTCAATCCTTCCTTTCAATTCCCTTTATGGGATACTACATTTGGTAAAATTTTTAGTTTACTGTATAGTTCAAGAATTCTTTCAATTCCCTTTATGGGATACTGTAAATTGTGTCTGGAAACCATTTAAAATTAATTTCTTTCAATTCCCTTTATGGGATACAATTGTTATTAAAAATCATATTGAAAAACTACAAAATACAACTTTCAATTCCCTTTATGGGATACATTACAGAATGATATTTCAAAATATCTATTTTTTGGCATCTTTCAATTCCCTTTATGGGATACTTACATATGGGTAAAAACCTTTTCAATAGCGCATTAGGGCTTTCAATTCCCTTTATGGGATACGTGATTTTACTCAACTAATGAATCAACTATTCCAAATAATGTCTTTCAATTCCCTTTATGGGATACATAGTTATCTCTTGTATTCTTATAAGGTTTAAATCTCCACTTTCAATTCCCTTTATGGGATACTTGACCATGTTTATATGAACCCCTCATTAACAGCGCTTTCAATTCCCTTTATGGGATACATACGAAAAAAATCTTGATGCCATAATAAAATATCTTGAACTTTCAATTCCCTTTATGGGATACATTTAAAATAAGATTGTAATATTAAATATGGTAAAAGTACTTTCAATTCCCTTTATGGGATACTTCCCTTTATGGGATACATAGTTTAAATAAGGTTTGTAATTCCATGCTTAAATATAACTTTCAATTCCCTTTATGGGATACTAAGATATGGATTTGGCTGTATCGGTAATATGCTTAGCGAACTTTCAATTCCCTTTATGGGATACACAAATAATAATGTTAAACTTAAATTATTTCCAGATTTAAACTTTCAATTCCCTTTATGGGATACATCATTATGGTTATGGCTTTTTTACCTTGGATGAAGATACTTTCAATTCCCTTTATGGGATACATTTCTGCAAAAAACATTTCTGCAAAAAATAATAACTTTCAATTCCCTTTATGGGATACTTGATGAATTGGCAGTAGGATGCTTAGGTAAGGAAGTTCTTTCAATTCCCTTTATGGGATACAAAAAATATACTCAAATGAGTTCAAAGATGCTCCAATTGAACTTTCAATTCCCTTTATGGGATACAATAGAAATTCCGTTCAATTTCGCTTCTATTTAGCATTTTCTTTCAATTCCCTTTATGGGATACAAAAAAGGATATTATAAATTTAGTTTCAAAGAAAGTGATACTTTCAATTCCCTTTATGGGATACTTAATAAACAAAAATCCTGAAGAATTAAGTGATGTTGAACTTTCAATTCCCTTTATGGGATACTGAAAATAAAGCAATTCAAATAACTAAAGCATTAGCAAGCTTTCAATTCCCTTTATGGGATACTTCCTTCTTTTACGCTGAGATAATCAAAATATTTACTTTCAATTCCCTTTATGGGATACATAACCGTTTTTAAATGATGGCCCGGCGCGGGCCATCACTTTCAATTCCCTTTATGGGATACGTTGCAGGTTCTTTACATCCACAAATTATTTGTCCAAACTTTCAATTCCCTTTATGGGATACAGTAACATTCCTTCGTGGTCAGAAGGTGCAATAATAATTACTTTCAATTCCCTTTATGGGATACCCATTTAATCAATTTGTTAAGTAAATTCGGTTTTAAGATTGCTTTCAATTCCCTTTATGGGATACAATTTCTATTATTTTTTCATTCACCATTACATTTAATATTTC
>Ga0326762_1001036_pt1 | contig 10344 bp, 4 predicted proteins | sample NORPS_S_FD_207669 | JGI IMG/M metagenome (GOLD analysis project Ga0326762, IMG submission 207669) | Hot spring sediment microbial communities from Norris Geyser Basin, Yellowstone National Park, WY, United States - NOR.PS_S | ecosystem: Environmental > Aquatic > Thermal springs > Near-boiling...
ACGTTAAGGTTAGAGACTGACCAGCGGGCACTTGCAGAGAGCCGCTGATGCTGGTGTCTCTAGGCGTTCTATACGTCACGGTAGATGTGGCGTAGTTGTTGAGGACTGTGAACTGGTACTTCGGAGTGGTGGCGTTGCGGAGGACAACTATGTTGGGCAGATACGCAAAGTCGCCGCCGTACGTGACGGGCTTGTAGAGGCCATACAGCCAGGTCCGTTGTGTAGTGCCGCCTACAATAGCGTCAACTTGATCGTTGTACGGGAAGCCCGTACTCTTAGCCAGCTCGTTATCCAGTAGATAAGCAAGCTGGTAAGTACCGTATACGGATGTAAATGGCGAGATCAGCTGCGGCACCAGCGTCTTGTTGGCAAACATCCCGTCGGTCTTGTTCAAGGCAAGGCCTACGTAGACGTCGGTCAGCGTGAAGCCGACGAAGGTGTCAACCGGCAACCTCATACTCTTGGTGTACGTAGTTACGTTAACCGGATATATGTCGGCCTTGATGTCAACAAGCGGCCCGGTAATGGTCACGTAGTCGTCAAACACCTTCTGGCCCATGTACCAAACCACAAACCTCAACCTCTGGCCCTTCATAAACAGCCTAGCAATCTCGGCAACGCCAGCTTGCGAAGGCGTCATCTTACACAAATCAATAACCTCCTTCGGCTGCTGTGAGCTTAACAGATATACTGCGGCGTATCTGTCTGTCGATGCGTTGGCCACGAACCCTGCCATGGCGGCAAGCGCATAGGAGTTGATAGCACGTGAATAGTTGGCAGTTGTGTACTGCGGACAGCCGAGAGCCTTCTTAACGTCGTCAAGGTACTTCTGAGCAAGGTTGAGGTAGATGCTACGCATGCCGGTTATGCCTATGGCGCGGAAGTCGGTCAAAATCTTGAAGTCGCCGACAGTGTAGTCTCTCCACATCGAGGCTCTGTCATACGGGCTGTAGTCATCCGCAAGCACAAGCGTCACGTTTAGCAAGAACGGCCTAGTGGCCTGCGGATAAGGCCCAAAGAACACCGGCTGGCTCCTCAGCAGATACTTGCCAGTCTTGTCGAAGACCCTAACCACTAGGTCGTAGACCTCAACCGGCAGATCTATGGCGTTCTTGGCGCAGATGTACTTCGTGGCGTTAGAGACGTCCAGCAATAACGTAGAATTGTACACCACCAGCCCGCTGTCTATGTCGCCGCGGGTGCCCAAAGTATAGACGTCATCAGAAGGCGCGAAGCCCATGAATCTGGCATAAGAAGCGTAGTCGTTCTTCCTAGCTATCTGCTCGTAGGTGTAAGGCCACCGCTTGTCATACATGTCATGGCGGGGCACAATCGTCCTCACCACCACTCTTATTGGAACGCCAATAGGCACATTAGGCGCATATGCAAAACCGTCCTTGTTAGAGATGCTACGGCTAATCTCCCAACGAGTAATCTTGCTAGTGCCATTATTGAACACACTAACCACGAAGCCGGCCAACGTCTCCTTCAACGGGTCGTAGTCAACCGACACCACATGGCTCCAGACTCTGAAGTTCAGCGGCGCAATGGGTAGATACAGCACCGGCTTACGCACCACACCGAACTTAACCGGTATCTTGAACCACACCGGCGAGGAGGCCGGTATCTTTGTCAAGTTGTCTACCGGGTAAAGCGTATAGCCGAAGTAGTTGAGCACCGCATAGGCGTTTATGGAACCGCTCTTTAGGTCAAGTTGCATATTGCCCCACTCGTCTATGGGGACCATGATGTCCACGGGAACTTCGCTACCTACTGGTAACTTGGCTATTGTAACGTTTCTACCGCCGATGTTTATCACAAGCGAAATACTGGCGCCGGCAAACCCGGCGCTGACGCCCATCACCGGGTTTCCACAAGCGTCCTTCATTAAGATGTTCTGGAACACCCTAGCAATCGCGATGTGGATCACATGCTCTCTATCGTAGAACCTGCCTGGCTCAACGATCTGAACAGCGTACATGTCAGTCCGCCTGTTGTCGTCATATACCGGCTCTAGCATACGCTCGGCCTCAATAATAGGTAACGAATAATGCGCTACTATATTGGCGGTGCCGACCAGCGTATCACCACTATAGATCCTGAACTTGTAGGAGTAACTGCCGACGAGCCCAATCATAAACTCCTTGAAGAAATCAGCATGAACAGCGGCAGAGTGGTAGGAGAAGTACACGATGTCTGGGCGGTCGCCGATTCTCGTTAGGTTGCTGACGAGAGGTGGTAGCGGCAGATAGCCGCTGGCGTTAAACAGCACCAAGAGAGAGGCCTTGACGTTGCCTACCAAGCCGGGCACCGGCTGATACGGCGGCAGAGTCCAAACCACCTGGCCCAGCCATGGGTCATAAGAGACGGCGCCGTCATAGGCCATTCTGCTTACGTACATGGTGTCACTCTCTACTACGAACCTCAAGGAAGCGAGGTCCAGCGGATCTGTGTAGAAGTACTCCCGCGGATTGAACACTAGGGGCGGCAGAGAGTAGTTACTCCACCTCCAAAGCCTGATCTGCACGGGCAACACCGACACATACAACACACCACCAAAACTAGCCGGCTCTGCCAGAGCAAGCTCATGCACAATCGCCTTCACTGTGTCCTGCCCAGCTGTGTAGGAGTACTCAACCACAAGCTTCGTGGTCAAATCTGCCGTAGACACCTTTGCGGCGTCGTTAGTCAGCTGGAGCTGGCCTCCGAGCCTCGTCAAAATGACCGGTTCGTATAGATTCAACACCGCCTGCGTGAAGCCGTCTGGCCCGAGCGTCCTGTAGCAGTTCATTATGTCGGAGAATGAGCTGATGGTGCCGCATACCTGGTTCAGGACGGCCTTGACGTCTGCTAGGTCGAGCCTCCAAGATCCCTGCGCCCTGTCGAAGGTGACCCAGTTATCGCCCACTTTCATCTGGATCTTGAACCTAAAGTTCTCAGGGTTGAATATGGGGTTGCCCTTGAGGTCGAGCAGGCCGGTGATGGTCGCCGTGTACATCGTCATGTTCCATATCACCAAGCCGCAAGACATCGGCGTTGTGACGCCCGTGCCTGGACCATACGTCTTGTTAAGTGTAATCGCGACCTGCCTCAACCCGCCAAAGGCGGTAAACTTGTCGTTTTTGCTCTGTATAACCACGCCTCTGGAACCCTCAATTGAAATGTAGACGTAGTGGTTGTAGTAGACTTTCGAAGTGTCTACCTTAAGGTCGGCCTTACCAGCTGTGCCGAAGGAGGATACATATGTGGCGAGGTATGTGAAGGGTCCGAACACGCTGGTTATCTTGGGGTCAAACCCCTTCACGTAGTTCGTGGGGCCTGTGGCCGGGCCTACGTTGTCGTCGAGAGTTATGGTGGTTCCTCCGATTGTGACAGTTCTTGTGAAGGTTAGGTCAAAGGGCTTCCCCAGCGTGTTTACGCCCACGTAGAAGGTGTGGATCACGCTGGAGGATAGGTTGCCGAATCTGCCGGCACCGTTTTTGACCTGTATCACGCCCCAGGGACCTGTGTAGATGTTAGTGCCAGTGAGCTCCGGCCTGCCGCTGAGGTTGCCAATGACGTCAATAAACCTGGCACCTGTGAAGGTCTGGTTGTAGATGAGGAAGTAGTAGCCCGGCCTCGGCCACTCAACCACAATGGCCACGTACCAGTCGGTCTGCTTAGTTACGTCAACGCCGGCGGGGACGTTTATGTTGAAGGTGACGAAGCCAGTGGCGTTGGCCACAGCAGAGACCCTATAGTCCTGGAACGCGGAGGGGTACTTGGGGCTAGACGCGATCTCGCGGATAATCAACGTGAAATTCTTTCCCGCGGCGAATTTATACGGCGGGAAGTTTGCCAAGCTCTTGTTCCATGGCGTACACAGGGTGTACTCAGGCCCGAAGCTGGCCGCCGCCCTTGCGTCGTTTATCTGCATTATCACGTTGAAGGCGGAGGGCAGGGCCTGCCCAGGCCCATATTGGGCGTAGGCCACCGCCGCTAGGGCGGTTAGTACTAGGAGTGCTAGGATTGTCTTTGTTTGGTTGTGCATAACTCATCGAATGTGGAACGTTTAAAAAGTTTTCTCTTCTATTGAGATATAACGATGGCGGCGGTTAGGGGCCCTTCGATCCTTATCTCCCCTCCCCCGAGATGTACCCTGAGGGTGTTTCCCCCTTTGTCGACGGCCTCGACGTACTCCCCGTTCCAAGTGATGGACTGGGGCTTGTCGCTGTCTCCTCTGGCGAAGGCGGAGAGAAGGCTGGAGACGTAGTCAGTGGCTGACACGTCTGCGGCTGTGGGTTTTTCTTTGTAGAGTATAGGCGGCACAAGCTCTATGGGGACGTTGCAACTATACGGAGTGCCGTCTACAAGCACCTTTGTTATCTTCAACGGCGAGGTGTCGAACTCCACGTCTATCCTGCGGCCTATCACGTTGAGAGACAGCGAGCCTTTTCCTCCTTCGATGGTTCCTTTGTAGTCGCCAGTGTATGTGCCACCCGCCGAGTTCACTGTTATCTGCCCCGAGACGGCTCTGCCCGTGGGGGTGTACGTAAGGGTGCCTGTCATCCTTACTATGTCGAGGACAACGCTGGCCTCCACGCTCCCCGACCTGCAACTTAGCTTCAGGCCTAGTAGCCTTCTGCTGTCTGTAAACTCTATTTTAGAGATGTCTTTTACCGTTACTTTGGGCGGCGTCAGCGTTAGGGAGACCTTCAGTTTGTATGTGGTTGAGTTGACTCTTATCTCCAGCGTCTTCTCGCCCGGGACCTGCACGGTCTCTGTGTAGTTCTTGGAGGCGGCGGCGCCCGGCGCCAGCCTGTAGTAGTCAACGCCGCCCGGGCCCTCGACGGCAAGCACCACGGTCCTCCTGGTGGCGTTTGTAGTGATTATGTAGCCCCACGTCAAAGCCACTGTCTTGCTCACCACTGAGAGCCATGTCGAATCTGTCCCGTTGGGGGGCGGCCAGCCCCGCTTGGTCTCGGGGCTCCACAGCACGATCTCGACCTTGGGCGCCACCACCTTCACCCGTATGGCGTGGCGCAGAGTGGCGTTGAGGCTCCCCGCCACTCTGAACTCCACGTTATATGTGCCCGCGGCGCCTACCGTGATGGTCTTGGTGGTGTTGAGCTCCCCGCCGGGGGACAGCGCGAAGGCCCTGCCGTCTATGGATAGGGTGGCTGTGGCGTTCCCGGTGTTTTTTATCCAGAGCCACGCGGCGTAGGTCTCGCCGGGCAACGCCTCCACCTCAGAGACGCCTCCCACCCTCCAGTCTAACGCCGCCGCGTAGTAGCGCACAGTAACCGGCACCTCCACGCCGCCCATCTCCACGACGTAGGAGCCGGCCGCCTCCACCGAGATCGTCGTGTTTATTGCCTTGGTCTCGCCCGGCGCCACGGCCACCCCTCCCACCCACGCCGTTAAGTTGCCCAGGTTGCTGACCCTCACCGTCACGGTGAGGTTTGCCGGGAGCTTCGTCGCGTTTATATACACGGGCTCCGCCTGGAGGCGGGGCACATAGTAGTACACCCTAACCGCCTTCACGTGCCTAGTCCCGTTGACCACAGCCTCTACCGAATGCTCGCCGGCCCACCAAACTGTCTTGTTCGCGGCTATCCTCACCACCTGCCCGGGGGCGACCTCATACGGAACGCCCCCCACCACGGCCACGCCTGTGCCGTTGCCCAAGTTTTTAACGACAATAGTATAATTTATGTAGATGGGGAGCCTCGTCGTGTTTATCACTCCGGGCGCCTCAACTGCCACCTCTATGGAGGGGGCGTACACCACGCGCGGCGGCTGAGCCGTGGACGTAGGCGTCGCAGTCTGCGTCTTTGTCTCTGGCTTCTCCGCGGTGGTGGTCGGCGGCTGGGAGGTGGCGGTGGCCGTGGTGGCCGTAGGAGTGGTAGCGGAGGTGGTCGCTACGCCGCCGGGGGGCGCCGGCGGCTGTTGCAGAGCCAGGTAGGCGACTATAAGGACGATGCCCAGGGCTATCAACCCGATTGCCGTCTTGTTCATGGCGGTGTTTTGCGGCTCATATTTATATTTACCGAGCCGTTAAGGAACGTGCGTTGGGTTTTGGTGCTGGTGCTCTTGGCGGTGGCCGTCTACGCCTTGGAGACTGAGCACTTCGTCGTGACGCCCGACGACCAGACCCTGGCCAAGTACCTGGAGGAGGCCTACAGCTTCTACGTAAGCAAGGGCCTCAAGCCAGCCCCTCCCTGCCAGGGGGCTAAGTACCAAGTATTGATAGACTCCTCCAACGCCTATGCCGGACACACCGAGATCGGCGACAGATGCATAGTAAGGATCGTGTTTAAGCCGCAGTATACGCCCAGGCTCGTGTACCACGAGGTGGGCCACGTCTTTTTTGAATACTATAAACACTATCTGCAGGACTTGTGGGTCGACGAGGCTGTGCCGGAGGCCATGGCGTCGGTGGCCACCGGGGTTTACTACTTCCCCCCGATGTATTTCCAAGAGAGACTGTATAGGGTAAATCCCTTTGCGCTTGGTAGCGACCGGTTGTATGATTGGTATAAATACAGCGCCGTGGTTGCGTGGTATCTCGAGAGAAGTAGCAACTGGAGTGATGTTTTGACGGCGTTTTCGACGCGTCAAGGCGCCGCGTCGCTTTACGTAAGGTTTTTGCTGGAGCTTGCTAAGGGCGTTTCGCTGGGCGGCGTGACGTATAGGCCGGACGTAGAGGTGGTGGAGGTGGCGCCGGGCGCCGTCCGTAAGTACCCGGATCTGCCCGGCTACACGGCTGTTTACTACAACGTGTCTGTGCCGCGGGTCGGCGTGTTGCGGATCTCCGCGGAGGGGGCGGGCACGTGGCGCTTGGCGTCTAACATAGCGCTGGACAGAGACGTGGTGGTGACCAACGGCACCCTCCTCGTGGCCGTTGTCAACAACTCCAGCCAGACCCTCCAGCCCACCCTCGTCTTCTACTTCAGCTCTCTCCAGGCCAGGGTGGTGGATGGCGTGTTTGAGGGAGGGGGCAGAATCTCCGTTAGGCTGTACGCGGAGTACAACTTCGCAGGGGTAAGCGGCGTCGTCAAGGTCAACGGCACCTCGGTGCAGTTTGTAGACGGCTACGGCGTGTACAACTTCACCGGCGCCTTCAAGCGGTACGTCCTGGCGCTTGAATACGGCGGCTCGTGGGCCTACGTATACCTAAACCTATCCCGCCCAGCCATGGCCGTGGCGCCCCCCGCGCTCTACCTAGACAGAGGCGGCCGCGGCGCGCTCAACGTCACTATCTACAACCAAAACCCGCTGGCCCTCCGCTGCGTCTTAAACGGCTCCGGGCTCAGGTTTAAGCCGGTGGACGTGTTTCTGCCGAGGGGCAACGCCACCTTCAGGCTGGAGTTTCAAGCAGATGGTCAGCCGCCGGAGGGGGCCAGGGTGTTCTGCGGCCTGCTGTCCGCCGATGTTGATATACACAGACCGTCGTACTTCCTCTACTTCGACCTCGACAGCTGGAGCGGCGCATTAACTGCAAGGTTCGGTCAAGACATCAACTACACGGTGAAGGACCTGCCCGCCAACGTCTTCCTGTATTACAACGGATACGTCGCTGGCGTGGTGTCTATACCAAGGCCCGCCCTTAACGTGGCTGTTTCAAATCCGCGGCTTGAGGGGGCCGCGCTTGTTTACACGGTCTCTATCTCCGTGGTTGGGATGCCCACGTGGGCTCGGCTTCGTGGAACTGTGAGGGTGGATGGAGATAGAGTTGGGGAGTACGGCGGCGGTGTGTTTAACAAAACCGTGGCTTTGCGGCCAGGTGAATCTCGTCGTGTTGAGGTGTCTGTGGGCAGGCTCCTTACCGCCGTTGTTATCAACGCGCCGTCTGTAAGAACAGACGTGATGCCCGTCAGCGCCGTGGTTAAAGACGGCGTGGTTTCTCTATTAGCCGAGATACGTCATAACGTGGAGGTTGCGGGCAACGTGGAGGTGAGTTTTGAAAATGTAAACGTAGCCCCCCTGCAACCAAACCTCGTGGTGTTGTCGTATCGCTACAACGACACATACACCATTAGATATGTTTCACTTGGGGAGCGTTATACTGTGACGGTCTCACTGCCGCGGCCTGAGATATCGGTAACGCTCATCAAGGGCGTGGTTTCGCCTAGCGAGTTTTACGGACTATTCAACGTAACGTTGAAGGTTTGTGGGCCTTCTACGGATGCCCGCTACGTTGTTGGTGTAGGTTCTGGAGCCGTCACTCTTAACGTAAAGAGGGGGAGTTGCGCATCTAACAACACCTCGGTCGAGTGGAGGGCTCCCTTCAGCCCCACGCTTAATTTCGCCGTAGATACATCGTTTGGAAGGCGGACGTTGACTCTCAGCGTCCCCCCGCCGCAGGCAGAGGCCCGGCTTAAGAGGTGGCTCGTGCAGGAGGGCCGCGAGGTGGCTGAGGTGACGCTTACGGTGACGGCCCCGCCTAACTACACCTACGTCGTGTTGGGGCGCGGAGTCGTGGGGGAGGCCTCCTTCGACGACGTTGCAGTGGAGGCAAGAGGCGGCGTTGCCGTGGTTGACTACGGGTTCGGCTACGTCGAAGTGGAGAGGCCGAAGTTGATTCTTTGGGCTAAGCCAGCCGTCGTGGAGGTGGGGGTCCCGACGTCTCTAGAGGTGGAGATCGCGGCGCCTTCCGGCCTATACGTGAACTCTACGTTGCAGGTGGGGCCCTTCTCTAGGTCTGCGTATGTGGAACCAAGCGGCGCCAGGATCCGCATGGATCTGCCGAGGTTTGCCGAGCCGGGGATTTACAACTTGTCTATTGTTCTTGGACCGTATGTGAACTACACGTGGGCGGTGGCTTACCGCGTCGTCAACCTCACGATACGCGCTCCGCCGAAGGTGCCCGTGGGTCTCCCCGTCGTGGTGGGTGTGGAGGGACGCGTGGAGCCTCCCCTGGGCGTAGGCGTCGTGGTTGACGCCGCTGGCTGTGCCGCCAACAAGACCTTCGTGAGGCTTAACAGCTCGTTGGTGTTCACATCCGAGAGGCCTTGCGTCCTTAAGCTACGCGCCCACACCAACGTGACCGAGGCCGTGGCCGAGGTGGCGTGGGCTTCTTTGACGGCTGAGGCGAGATACGTCGAGCTGGGCAGGCTGAGGGGGTTGCCGATATTCCCCCTACGCGGCGTCTCCGGGCGTGCCCTTCTGGGCGGCTCCCCCGTGGATGGGCAGGTGCGTGTCGTAGGCGACTTCGACAGGCTTGGCCTGGTGAACTTCACCATATACGTGGAGTACATGGGTGTCGTGAACAAGACCTCGTTTGTGGGCTTCGCCGTGCCGCCGGAGAGCTACGCGGCGGCCAACAAGACGGTGGACGTGCTCCCAGCCGACGCAAGGCCGTACTTCCGCTACCTAGTGGAGCGGGCCGTGGCGACCGGCGACTGGGGCCTCGTGGATAAAATCTCCAGACTCTACTCGGAGTTCCCCACCCCGTTTACGCTCGCGGCGCGGTTCCTGGTGGAGAGAGCCCTCGCAACTGGCAAGGAGCCGAACTTAGAGGCGGCTGAGGCGCTCCGCCGCGTGGAGCCCGTAGTTCTCGGCGCCCTCGGAGGCCTCTTCCTAGCAGTCCTCAGAAGAGGCATTTAGCCGAAGCCCGCCAGCAGTACAGAGCATTATCGCGTGACTTTGTTTGTGAGGGAGATAGACGCCTTCAGCGCCTGGAAGGCCTTCCAGCCGCGTTTCTAACCAGCCCCTCGGCTAGAAGCGCCTCGGCTGTTTCCAGCTCCTCTATAGCCCCCGAGTCTCTCGGCTTCTCTACATCCAGGTTCTTTGGCATTAGAACTTCATTATCGTCACCCCCTTGCCTCTGGCGTAGGTCTCCACCTCTCTGCCTATCATGACGCCGGTGAGTACGGGGATCGCTGGCTTGCCTAGCTTCTGTTGCGCCACGTCGCATTTCGCGAGGAGAGCCCCCACGTCAGCTATCTTCGGCCTCGTCTTCACCTCTACCACGTATACATGCCTGTCGGTCTCCACCAGCAGGTCGACCCCGTCTAGGTCCACGTTCCTCTCCCGTCTAAGCACGGCCTCCCCCCGCCCTTTTATCTCCTCTCTCAGCTCCTCCCAGACGTACCGGCTGAACTGAGCCTCAGCAATAGCCCCCAGGGTCGTCTCGATGCGGGCAAACCTCTTATTTGCGGCTTCCCATCTTTCCTCTTCTATCTTAATCCATTTCTCGAAGTCCTCTCGGAGTCTCTTCAGCTCCTCCAGTATTTCGCCTAGGCCTATCGTGCCGGCCACAGCCATTCTAAACTCCTCGTCTTCCTCCAGCGCTTTGAGAAAGCGCCTCTTCTCCTCCGGCGTCAGTGCCACGTATTATCCGCCTTTCCGCTTAAAAACTTT
>Ga0326762_1001042_pt1 | contig 10320 bp, 14 predicted proteins | sample NORPS_S_FD_207669 | JGI IMG/M metagenome (GOLD analysis project Ga0326762, IMG submission 207669) | Hot spring sediment microbial communities from Norris Geyser Basin, Yellowstone National Park, WY, United States - NOR.PS_S | ecosystem: Environmental > Aquatic > Thermal springs > Near-boiling...
ACATATTCGGCGAGCCTAGGCGTGATCTCCGAGGCGTCGGCGATCTCTACCTCTCTGCCCTTAGTCACTACTACCTTGACTTCTTTGACGTAGCGGGTTCCTCCCGCGGCGGAGAGCTGTATTATGAGCATTCCGTCCAGCCCCTCCGGCGGCGCGTTTGCCTCTTTAATGCGCAGAACCACGTCTTTGACGGCGTCTGCGTGCATGGTGGTGAGGGCGCCGTGGCCGGTCAGCTTGTAGTTTACAAGCGTCTTGAGCTCCTGAGGCGTCCTCGCCTCCGCCAGCGCCACCAGCGTGTGCATAGTGCCGTAGCGCAGAGCCTGGTCCAGAGCCATCCACAGCTTGTCCTCAGAGGGGACGGAGAGGTGGAGCATCTGCCCCTCCAGAGGGGCCCAGATCTCTCTAGCACCCCGCTCTACAACGACCACCTGCATCCAGGGCGGGGTGAGGTAGAGCAACTGGTTCAGCTGTGTGGTCTTGCCTGTGCCCATGCCGCCGGAGAACACCACAGAGCCCCGCGTCTCGATGACGAGGGAGGCCAGCGCCAGCACCTCAAGCCCCTCCGGCCTGTAGGGCTCTACCTTCGCCCCGCCAGCCGTCTCCACAGACTTCGCCGTGTAGGGCTTGAGCAGAGACTTGGAGGGCTTGGGGTATGCGGACACCTTCCTAATGTTCACGTTGTACTCCAGGAGGTCTGCCGCAATCCTCGCCTTGTAGATCTGGTCCTCCCTGGTGAGCATGGGGCGGTCCATGGTGAGCGAGGGAAGCAACTGTTTGACGACAATGTACATGAGGGGTTCTGGTATTATGATGTTGGTGGGGAGGCGGAGTTCGTTTCTGACCGCCACGACGCGGCGGTACCGCCCCAGCTCCACCATCTGGAACTTGATATAATCAAGTTGCTCCTTGAGGTTTTTGGGTATGTAGGTGTATTTGGCGGCGGGGGCCACGGGCTGGGGCATCACTATTTCAGTGAGCATGGGGTCTCTCATCAACGCCTCAAGCGCCCCGTAGCCCATGTACTCCCGGGCGCCGGACCACCTGTCCAGGAGGTAGTGCACCACGTCGCGGTAGTCCTTATAGAGGGACCAGATGGCCCTGTCTCTGAGGCCTTCGGCCACTGACTTTATCAATTTGGGGTACTCTCTCTCGTCTGGGGGCACGGCGCCTCTAAACATGATCAGCAACAACGCCGTCTGTAGGTCGTCTGGGAGTTCTGGGTCTATGACGACGTACATCAAGTCGTCGGTTATGCACACGTCTGTCCTCACGCCTCTGTCCACTATGACGCCTTCTTTTCTTAGCCAGCACCGGGCGCGGAGGGTGGTGTCGGCGTGGGCGTAGATCATGCTGTCTTTACCCTGCTGAGCACTGTGTCGATGGCTTTTTTGTTATCTTTGTCTCGCAGAATAGCGTTGGCCACAGACTCGCCGTAGTATTCGGGGATTTTAACGCGTTTAAGCACCACAGGCGCTATCTTTCTTGCTATTTTGAGCTCGTCCTTCTCCACCATGTTTACCACCACCATGCTGGCGTAGGCCATGTACCTCCTGTAATGCTCAGCCTTGACGTCAGAAATCCGCGAAATCAGGCGGCGGTCTGTCATAAACACGCTGTAGACGCCCTGCTTCTGAAGCTTGGCAAGCAGATCCGTCCTCAAGGCCGCCGTCGTGTCTATGACCACTGTGTCGACAGGTATTCTGAGGGACGAGACGTACTTCGGCACGGCCTCTACCCACTCCACCAGCGCCTCGGCGAATTCCCCCGTCACGTCTTCGCCATGTTTTTGATAAAGCTCAAAAGCCTCGTAGCCGGGGATGAGGTAGAGCATGGGGTTTATGCGGTGGATATACGGCCTCTGGCCGTCGATAAACGGCGCCAGCCAGCCAGGCTTACGCGGCGCTCTGAAGAGCTGGGAGAGGTCTGCCTTCTCCCAGTCCATATCTATGAGGAGGGTGTAGCCCTTGGCCACAGACAGCACCGAGGCTAGGGTGGTCTTCCCCACGCCGCCGTCGAGAGACGACATGAGGACGATTTTGACAGGCCGCATGGCTGTGGAAGCCGGAGGCTGGATAAACCCTAGCCCCGCCGTCGGAGTATGCTGACCCACAGGTTTTCGCCGAGCTGAGGCGGGGGCTCTTGCCGGCTGGGCCTCGCCTCCGCCGGCCGGGCTTCCTTCTGGAGGCACTGCTTAAGCATGTCCTCAACGGCGGCAAGCCTCTTCTCCACTCCTCTCCACGCCTCTGCCTGTCTGAGGAGGAGCCTCAGCGCCTCTTCCACGAGGGCTGAGAGCGGCACGCCGAGTCTAGCCGCCGCCTCCTCAGCATCGGCCAGGAGAGAGACGTCGATAGTAATACACTTTGTTCTTTTCATAGACGCATTAGGAGGCCGGGGGATAAACCGTGGCGATGTAGAGCTACGGCGTTGAGCGGCGCATTGCAGATCCGGCGTCTTATATTGCGCCGAGATAGGCGGCATATTGTAGATCCGACGTTTTATATTGTGCCGTAGCTAGGCGGGATATTGTGAATTCGGCGTTTTATATTGCGCCGTAGTCGGCGGAACATTGTGGACGCGCCGTATTACATTGCGCCGTGGTTAGGCGGGATATTGCAAACTCGACGTCTTGTATTGTGCCGTAGCGCCCAGCTCACAGTGTCTCTTCGTTTTTGAGTAGTGTGGTGAGGGCGGCGAGGATTAGGTGCGTCCCGTATCTAGTCTCGCCGGGCCAGCCGAAGGCCGAGGCCCTCCTCCACACCTTCCTCAGATACAGCTTAGGCAGCCCCAAAGCCTCCAACTGCTCGAGGCGGTATTCTGCGTTTGGATCCACCGCCTCCACAACCCTCCACGCCGGGTGCCGGGGCCTCTTCTGCCACTCCTCATCGGCCCAGGCACACAACACAAAGCCCACCTCCCCGCCCAGCCTCCTCCCCCTCTGCATCAGGAGGAAGGCGGAGAAGAAAGCCGCAGCCACAGCCCTACGCCAGCTGGGGCGCTCCCCCGCAAGCCTCCTAACGGCCGGGGGTACTGCTCTGCCCAGCGCGTCCCAATCCACCGTCTTGAAGAAGGAGCTGGCGTCGGCCCCCTCCAGAAGCGCCTCCAGCGTCTCCACTGCCTTGCAGGCCGGGGTGCGGCAGAGGGCGGAGTAGAAGGCGAAGACGTCGGCGGCGCCTAGCTCTGCGCAGGCCTTCTCCACGACGTCTGGAATCATGCGGAGAGGAGGAGGACGGGTAGAAATGCGTTACGCCTGCTTTCTGAGCTCCTCCAGTAGGCGCCTGAGGAGGGCTCTGCGGAGGTTCTCGGCCTCCGCTGGATTTCCAGCGGGATCTCGACGACATCTATTGAAGTTGTGGCGTATTGCGGCGTTAGGGGGAGTTGTTTGGGTCCATCAAGATGTGGAGGGCGGCTAGGATGAGCTGGTGGCCGTACGCCCTCTCGTCTCTGTAGAAGATCTCAGCCCTCTCCCAGACGCGGCGGAGGGCCTCCTGCGGCACGTCGCGGAGAGCCTCGGCAAACTCCTCAAAAGTGTACACCCTCTCGGGCTCCACACCCTCCACAACCCTCCAGAGGGGGTTCTGGGGCTTCTCTCTATACGCCTTGGAGGCCCACCCGCAGAGGGCTAGAGACAAGACGTAGCCGTCTAGCGGCTTCTCCATCTTCTCCGCCTCTTTCTTCAATTGTTCATACACGAGAGAGAAGGCGGCGGCTACGGCGTCTAGCCAATGGGGGCGCGGCCCGATTTTCCTCCTGAGCTGGAAAACCACGCGGCCGTGCCGCTCCTCAAGCCCAAGCGCCTCTACAGAAAGCACAACGGGGCTGGTCATGGCCCTCAACGCGTCCTCCGGACCGCTGGCGCGGGCGGCGGGGTAGTAAAGCAAAGCCTTGAGAACCTCTAAGTAGTCCCGGACGGCGCCGAGCGCTTGATGCGCGGCCAAGGTATCACCCAGCTGAGAAAGCTCTCTACAGGCAACCTCCACAGCCCGAGGAAGCATGTGGTAGAAGACCTGGGGTAGTTAAAACACTACGCCTCCTTTAGGAGCTCCGTTATCTGGTTAAGCAACTAGAGGATCAGAGCTACGCCAGTTTTCTAAGCTCCTCCAGGAGGCGCCTGAGGAGGGCTCTGCGGAGGTTTTCGGCCGAGGCCACGCCGCCCAGCTCCTTCTTCAGCTCCGCCACGGCCTCCCCCACGGCCTTCATAAACTTCTGCATGAGGCCTCTCTTGTCATCGCCGGTCAGCCCCGCCATGTCGTCAAGCAACCTCTGCACGGGGACTCTATACGCCGTGGTGCGGAGGTACACCACGCCCCTCCCCGGCACGCTGTTGTACATCAGAAGGAGGGCGCATAGGCGGAGGTGGGCCTCCGCCACCTCCCTCCTCCTGCACTCCCCAAGCAGAGACTCTACCAGCGGCATAGGCACGTCTTGAGGCGGTCTACATCGGCCCCCAGGGCCTCGGCCGCGCGGCGTATAAGCTCTCCGCACCCGCCGCCGGTTTCCGCGCTATTTGCCAACTCCCCTCCCTTGGAGTGGGCCCCTTCTGCGATCATCCCGCCGCCTCCAGATGAGCCGTCTGTCTCGTCGCCTTCCCCGCGGCGTGGCGAGGAGGACGTGTCTAGTCTCTGGGAGGCGCTCTCCACCAGCTTCTCCCTGGCGGCTGAGACGTCGCAACAGATGGGGTCCACCTCACACCACCCAGTCACCTTGAGTACAGGTAGAGAGAAGTAGGTACAGGGAATGCCCTTTACATGCATGCCGAACTCCAGAAGAGTTCTAAGCGCGTCCCGTATGTCGCCAAATCTGTAGAGGTACGTCTCGACGCGGCATTTCTCCGCCAGCTCCTCCCGCCACTCCACGTCAGCGAAGATGAAGCAACGGCTGGCGATTCCGCCGTCCTCCCCAGGCGGCGAGGAGCAACAGTGGTACAAGTCTTGACACGCGCCGTCTCTGTCGTATACAGCCACTAGATATATGAGATGGTAGCGGGCGCAGTAATCCTCCACAAGCCGCCCCTGGTAGCTGGTCGTTGCCACGTAGACGCCGGGGGGAGGCGGCGCCTCACGCCTCTCCCAGCCCAAGAGAAATCTTTTTAAATCCTCTTTTATAGGGCTGAGCGGGGTCATACCCCTTTACGAATGTAAACTTTCACGCCGGACGCCCCCGCTGAAACTCCGGCAGTTTCAGCGCGCCGAAATTGCCGGAGCTCCGCCGAGGCCCCCTCGGCATTTTTTATAACTTTGTCAAGAGGCGACCGGGGCACAAACTTGCCGAGCATTAAGTCGATGTGGGGCATCCTGGCGTGGTCTAGCCAGTAGAGCCACTCGGCGAGGGCGTGGTTACGGCAACAGCCGCTCCTCGTGTTGGCCACCCAGACGTAGCCCCGCGCCGCCAGGGCCCTCAGCCCCTGGGGGAAGAGCTGGCTGAGGTAGTAGTGGGGGTGGGCCCTGGTCGGTATCACGCCTCCCGTTGCCTTGTATAGGGTGTATGCGTCTCTCCGCCACCTTTCTCTATATCTGTCGAAGGGGAGTAGGAGGGCGGCGGGGGAGAGCCTAATCCTCGCGCCGCGTAGCTCCTCGCCCACGTCGACACGTGGGAACCTCATCCTGGCGCCGAGGCTAAGCCAGCGCCTCTCCACGTACGCCCTCCACTCCTCTCCGTGTTTCCCCTCGAACTTGACGCCGAGGAGGAGGTCAGGCGAGCTCTGTGGATATTCGAAGAAGAAGTCCACCAGAGAGTAGAGATCCCCCACGCCAAGCAACTTCATCTTGCGCATAATCGCCTCCACACACCCCCAGCCCAACAGCTCCTCCCAGGCGCGGGGGTCGCGGTGAATCAACAGCGAGGGGTCAACCTGCGGTCTACAGGCGTACATAGCCCCCGCGGCCTGGCCTTCCTCTTCCTCCCCCGCCGCAGCTGGCGCAATTAGAATCTGTTTTTACCGTCACGGCTCATACTGCGCAAATGGCTTAAAAACCTTGTTCGGCGCAACGCCGGCGGGGAAACGGGGATATTTAACAGAACACACTGCATATTTCTGATATTACCTTACGTAGCTTAAATATCTCGAATGGCCGGATATATACTTTCCCACGTTGAGTATATATTTAGGCGTCTCGTAAAAAAGAGAAAGACAGGTGGTGCCCGGCCTTCGTGGAGGCCGGCTTGGGCATCGTGACCGGCCTCTAAAGGGGGTTGTGCACCGCGGTCGGCACATCACTGTATTTCACGATGGATTTAAAAAGCGGTATATGGGAGGAGTTATGTACGACGTTACTAAGGAGCACATATTTCTCCTGTTTGTCCTGGTTTTAGCCGCGCTTATTTGGTATATTGTCTTTAGCCTTTCCGGATCATTGCTAGACGGCGTGCTGGCGGGTTTTTCTGTGTTTCTCTTTCTTATAGGACTTAGATTTTACCTCGCCGAGACCAACGAAGAGAGGTTACTCGGCTCCTTTATTATGGCGGCTGGAGTCGGTATTAACGTAGCATGGAACCTTGGGTTTTATGCTGGGTTCGGCGCGTTTCTATTCTTATTAGCTTGTTGCCTTGCACTCATCCTCTGGTGGTCAGAGGAATGAACTCACGGCATCGTGTTTGTTTTCAACGGGAGGTTCTGGACGCAACATTTTAGGCGGTGGTTCGCCACCTCTTTAAACGGCGCCTGTAGACGTCGAGCTGTCAACATGGCGGACCCGTCCAGTTGACCACCTCCGCCTCCTTCACGTACTGGACAAGCCCCCTCTCGCGCAGGGCGTATACCGCTTCTCTGACGGCGGCTACGGCCCGCCACCAGGCGTCTGTGCCGGATGTGGGTGGGGCCACGGCGCCTTTCACCACCTCTACAGCGCCTATCTCGGCGAATATGTCCAGCCTACGCCGCGTGAGGTCGAGGGTGAGTCGGAGAAGCCCCACGCTTCTGTGCCGGCAGAGGTATTCGGCAATGGCCTCTATCAGCCTGTCCATGAAGAGGAGGTGTGTGGGCCGGGTGGAGGTGCGGTTTGGGTGGAGGCTGGGTGTCCAGTCTGTGGGGGCTGTGTTTGAGTCGGTGCTGGTTTATATCTCTAACGCTTAAGACTGCGGCGTATAGCTGAAAGCTTTTACAGATGTAAAGCGTGTGTTGCGCGACGTTTTAAAAACGCCGTGTTTTATATGGCGCCGCGTCTGCCGCCGGGGGCGGCGGCTTGGTTGGCGTGTTGCAACTATGGCCGCGGGAGGGATCTGAACTAGAAAACATCTCATTACCAGCAACGTCTTTTCCTGCCCCACTTTAGAATCAGCAATACGGCGAGCGCTGGCCACGCCGTTAGCCACATTAGCGCAATCGCCTCAAGCCACAGGCCGCTGACGCCGGTCAGCCGCTTAAAGAGCTCGGCGGCGAGAGGCGACTCGATGGCAAACAACGTCGCAAACAACACGGCTGGAAACATGAGGAAAAGGTATGCATTACACTCCAGCCTGCATTCCGGGCATTCCACGTCCCTACGTTTCTGCAGGTTTAAAATGGTTGCAGTCGGCGCCGCAGACCTCCGCCACCCCAAAGAGTTCTTCAGCTCTAGCAACAGCCGTCTGAGGCCGGATTCCCCTTAAACTAATTTGTCAATTCGAAGATTAGGCGTCTTAAACTGCGTTTCTGTGCCGATTTAACAAAATATGTTAGTTGAAAAATGCGGCGTTTTAAACCGCGTTTTTTTGCTTGACTTGACTATTTTATCGCTTTTTTCCTTATTATATTAGCGGTTTTGCGAAATGTTTTTAAAGGTGTGTTTTCCCCCTGTCATGGGTCGGGTGGAGGTGTTGAGGATGCCGGAGGTTCGCTTCGCAAGGCGTTGCTGGGTGTATGTGGGCAACGCGGAGGATTACGAGGAAGAAGTGGTGGTGGTGAAAGTCGGCGATGTGTATGTGGTGGGTACGGTGCTTGACGACTGGTATGCGGCGCCGGCGCACGCCGTGAGGCGGCTTCTGGCGAAGTTGCTAAACGTAGACGAGGAGGAGGTTTCGCTGGAGTGTTGATATGGAGCTTTGGCAGTTCTACAGAGAGGCGTGGGAGGCGGAGAGGGCGCTTAAGGCGGCGGTGCCGACGGCTTGGCTTGTGAAGGGCGGCGTGGCTTTTGCCATGGTGAAGTTTCCGCTGGCGGCTGAGCCGGGGGAGTGGTGGGCGGAGAAGACGTGGATAGCGACGCCGTGGGTGTTTGGAAACGGCTTATACGGCGTGGAGGTGGTGTTTGAAGACGCCAGGTTTACGGCGGTGGCGTGTCCGCAGTACGGAGAGAGGCTGGCAGAGGTGGAGGAGGTGCACGTCCTCCTCAACACGGAGCCGGTAGTCGGCTTTAGGCTACACGACGAGGCGGTGCAGTGGCTGAGGGGCTGGGCCCTGGCGTTGAGAGACGAGGCGGTGAAGCGGAAGGCGGTGGAGAAGGCTAGGCGCGTAAAGCACTGCCGCCTCTAAACCCAACCTTTTTTGTCAAACCCCCTCCCCACGCCGTCTTAAACTGTTTTTTCTTTTTGGCTTTACATTTTTTGTTGTGTTGAGAAGTCGGCGTCTTAAACTGTGTATATTTTAGATGGCTTAACTATTTAGTCGCCTTTACCCTTTATCATTATATCGGTTTTGCGAAAACTTTTTAAAGTTGTGTTTTTCTCCAGGTCATGGCTGGGTGTCCAGTCTGTGGGGGTCCGCTGGTAACCGACCGGGAGAGGGGAGAAACAGTGTGCGCCCAATGCGGCTTGGTGGTAGCTGAATCAGCAGTAGACATGGGGCCGGAGTGGCGTTCTTTTGACAAGGTGAAGCGGGTTAGGACGGCCCCGTTGAAGCTGGTTGTCAAAACAGACATGGCCGTGAAGCCGGAGCACGGCGCGAGGTGGCGTAGGCTGGCGAGGTTCCACAGAGAGACGATGCACGGCTACGAGAGGAGGCTGGTTAAAATCGGAGGCGAGATTAGGCGCATCAGGGAATGCGCTGGTCTGCCGCAGAGCGTGGCAGAGGAGGCTGAATCACTAGTGAAGCGGTATTTTGAGGTGGTGGCTGGGTTCCCGCCGGAGGTGGTGGCTGTAGCAGTGTTGTGGACAGCCGCTAAGGTGGCTGGGGTGCCTAGGCCGCTGGAGGACTTCCTAAGGTGTAGTAAGGCCGAGGAGCGTCGGGTTAGGAGGGTGGCGTGGAGGCTGAAGGAGGAGATGAGGCTGGGGATGAGGCTCTCCGTTGAGGATTACGTGAAGACGCTGGCGGCTAGGGTTAACCTGCCGGCGTCTATTGCTAGGTCTGCGGTGGAGCTTTTGGAGAGGAATAGGAGGGTTTTGTTTGGCAAAAACCCGTGGGTTTCTGCGGCGGCGGCTTTGTGGCTGGCGTCGCTTAAGAAGCTGGGCCTCTTGAAGGCGCTGGCGGAGGCGTCGGGGGCGACTACGGTTAGCATAAGGAAAGCCGCTGGGAGGATGCGGGTATGAAGGTTTGGAAGATTAGGCAGTATCTGCCGGCTCTGCTTCTGTATATGCAGAGGCGTGTGGGGAGTGAGAGGGGCTTTCTAGTCGCGGTGCGGACGCGGGATGTGTGTGGGGTGGATAGGCGGTGTGGTAGGGTTGTGCACAGCCTCATGATGAGGCTTGTGGAGAAGGGGCTGGCGAGGCGGTTCAAGAAGGGCACCTACTTAATCGAGAGGAGTGCCGCGGAGGAGGTGTTGACGGCTTTGAAGGAGTGGATATGACGACGGCGGCTAAAAAGATCAAAACTGTGGCCTCTGTTTTTGAACTGCCTCAGAAGCTGGGCATCCTCCAGTACGTGGAGTACGAGCCGCCGCCCAGAGAGTGGTGCACCTCCGAGGGGTGCCTCTACGAGGGGGTGCTGACGGCTGAGGGGTGCCGCAAAGGAGTATGCGTGAAGTACCGCGTGTGGGTTCACTCAAGGGATAGGAGGCGGTGGGAGGTGAAGGAGAAATGGAGAAGAAGGAGGGATGAGGAGGCGGGTGGATGCATTAGGCAACAGGTGGCGGATGCCTTGTGGGAGCTGAGCGGACAGCACAACGTGGGGTTGTGGTATGAGTACGTAAAGGTGGGTGTGGGGATTAATCAGTACGACGTCTTCTGTGGCGTCGTTGTGGACGGGGTGAAGCTGTACCAGCCCCACTGCCGCTCCGTGGAGGATTGCGTCAGGCAGATTCTTGAGGACTACAAGAGAGAGGTGGAGAAGATGAATGAGCCGCCCGCGCCGCCTCCGCCCGACTCGGCGGAGGAGTTGTTGAGGGAGTGGCCGGAGTTGCAAGCCTTCGGCGTGGAGTGGGTTAGGAAGTGGCTGGATCTTAGGGACAGGCTGGTGGAAATAGCTAAGGTTATGCG
>Ga0326762_1001043_pt1 | contig 10318 bp, 15 predicted proteins | sample NORPS_S_FD_207669 | JGI IMG/M metagenome (GOLD analysis project Ga0326762, IMG submission 207669) | Hot spring sediment microbial communities from Norris Geyser Basin, Yellowstone National Park, WY, United States - NOR.PS_S | ecosystem: Environmental > Aquatic > Thermal springs > Near-boiling...
TCTATGGTCTAGTCTTCAAGAAAAGATATTCAAGACATGATATTAAAGCCTGGCATATCTCGCCTTTAAAGGCGGGATAAAGTTTTTAGAGCGTTAGGCTTTTAAACCTTTGTGTCGTATTGTGTATCAAGACGGTTGGGATGCCCATTCGTGAGTAAAGATCGGGAAATCGTCCACCTTTGGGTCATCCTTTCAGCATGTCCACCTACAGAGGGAATCTCAACCACCTCCAAGCGCTCAAAAAAGAGGTAGCAAAGAGGCTTGGCAAGAGCTGGAGAACTGTTAGGACGAGGTTACTACCATCTAAGAGCGAGCATGAGAGCCTAATGGGTATTGGTTTAACATATGTTAGGCTATACAATGAGCTTAACTATGAGAAGAGGCAGTTGTTCTTCAAGGGTGAGCTTACAAAAAAGAAGAACTATGAGATTAACAGCAAGTATTACTACAAGTATAATGAGGTTCTGGGTGTTTATGCTTAAGCTGTTATTCAGAAGAATGATGAGGCTTAGAGCACGCTCTTCAAGCTACTGGATCTTAAGAAACAGAGGAGGCTACCACTGCATATCAAGAAGGTTTCTCCTTCAGGCTATTGGAAGGACAGGCTTACCAGTGAGAAAGAGATACATATACTCGAACTCGATAGAAGTGATAAATACTACTTGGAGCCTGTTGATGAGAATGGGGGTTATCTTGTATTGGTGGATTTTGGTTTGAAGATTAGATATGCTGGTAGGATCAGGTGGGAGGGTAAGCAGGGTAGGCTTAAGATAAAACACGTTAATGGTAGATGGTTCACATTAGTACCAATAGAGGTTGGTGTGAAGCCAGCTAAATCGAATCCAAAGGGCTATGTAAAGCCTAATTATAGAGATAGGAAGGATAGGATCATTAATCCTAGATCTATTAAGCAGAGGGATTCTATTGACGATAAGGAGGCATTCATTGATATGGGTCTTAACAATTTATTTGCTGCAGTAATCTTGGAAGGATCAGCTTTGCTTGTCAAAGGAGGATCTATTAAGTCTGAGTACTATTGATGGGAGAGGGAGATCTCGACATACCAGGCTGTAAGGGATCTACTGAAGAACGTTAGGCTCCCGGAGTGGGTGGAATACTACGAGAGGTATCTTGAAGCAATGTATGAGAGGGATGAGAGGCTAAGGCATTTCCATATAGCAGCTACTAGGTTTCTAGCAGATGAGCTATATAGAAGAGGAGTTAGGAAGCTATACATAGGATACCCAATAATGTTATCACAGGATAATGGAAATGAGTATGATACGAATATCTGGAGGTTTAGAAGGATAGTACCCTGGATTGTGGATATATTCAGAGAGTGCGGTATAGAGGTTGAGCTCCTACCAGAGGATTACACCAGCAAGGGGTGCTCGATATGTGGAATCAGACATAAAACGGAAGGATATAGAGATGCTGTATATATGCAAGAAGACCAGGAAGAAGATAAACGCAGATATAAATGCAGCGCTAAATATGGCGAGAAGGCTGGGACGCAGGATAAGGATATCGAGGAAGATCGAGAGCTACCTGGTAACTCATAGCGGAGTAGGATCATTAATCCCTCACCAGGAGTCTAACACCTGGGACCCCAGCATAGAAACCCGCCCTTCAGGGCGGAGAAGGATCATACTGAAAAGAAAGATATATAGGGTATTGCAAATCCTAGGATTTTCAGTGCGGGGGGTGGGATTTGAACCCACGCAGGCCTACGCCAGCGGATCTTAAGTCCGCCCCCTTTGACCCGCTCGGGCACCCCCGCCATATATTATATTATCTACCAAGGGATTAAGTTTTTAATTATTGCCAGCTATATTCTATAGAAGAACAGTGGATATGGATTTGACAACAGATCTCTCTTAAATATGTGTGATACCACAGCGGTGAACCTATTGGGATCAAAAGATCCCTGTGGGCATGATGAGAAATAAAAGTTATAAGTATGAGCATCGGGCAGACATCTATCAACCCCGAATCCCGATAGCAGTTTGAACCACAGGCTCTAAACACCTTGCTAAGGCGCCAGGAGCGGGCATTGAAAATGATAAAGTCTATTATCGGGTTACTGCCTATATATAGAGTCTTGATGTCACCTTATTCTCTGCTAGTATTTTGCTGCCTCTTATAACATATAGCGGTAATTCGTGCCTCAATATGGCTTCACGCGTAGTTGAAGCCCTATGCCTACTATGAGAGCTTCGCACCCTACATTAAGACCACATCCAGCTAGGTTCATTGCTACCTTAGCTCTCCAAGTTATCATGTCCATGAGCGTCTCTATATCACTCATACCCATAGACCTTGTTATGTGGCTAGCAAGGAATGCTACCTCTAACATATTGCCGCTTGTCCCCCGATGATCATTGATTATCACTGATATTCATTTGTTTTGGGTTGCTGTGCTTCCTGATCCACAGGTTTTGATCCTGTGGCATCGGAGGACTTCTACCTCTCCCACAGAGATCTTGGAATCTCTTGGGCTCATGGGTGGCTGTGGAGCCCAGCTGCATGGTGCTCCCATCTAGGGCTAGGCTTAAGAACCCGAAGCCCTTCTGGGCATAGCCCTCATACAGGGCTTCGAGGGCCTTAAGATAAATATTGATCAATGCTACTACCTCTCTATGCCATCTCTCGCCACCCTTGCTACAAACACCTATTCTATCCTCCCCATACTCTATCAAGGCATTGTGTATCGGGCATATCTTAGATGTATTCCTAGGATCCACCATGAGCACCGGTACTCCGTATTCCCTAGCCTTGTCTATTATCGCATTCAGCTCTCCCTTCAATGCACTCTGATATATCCTGTGCCTCAACTGTTTATTCCTATACCTAGCGATCACAACCCTTATATCTTTCCCGGAGATTCTCTCGATAACTATTACTCCTCTCATCCTCATGGCGTCCCTAATTATCATGTTTGCTGTTTTCATCCTATAGTCCCTCTTCTTCTTACCCTCCTTAAGCTTCTTCATAGCCTACCTAGCCTCCCTGCTACCGGATCCATTTCTCCTCTGGATGCTCTTCTTCCTACAGCTATAGCCCAGGGTTGTCCTGGCAAGATCTGTTTAGGATTACTGCGAATGCCTCGTATAGAGCTGCTACAGAATTCTCATCAACATCGACAGGCTTAATAATATTCTCTGACCTATAGATCTTAATCTCCTTCTCTAGGGATATGTGGAATATCGCCTTCCTATTCTTCCTATCAAGCTTGATCTTTGCATGGGATTTCGGCTTAAAGCCTCTGGCCAATAGCTTGTAGAACTCCTTAGAAGGCTCTAGATCGAGGTGCACCCAGCCCCTATGAGTATTAATAGCAGCGCTTGTGAAAAAAGTTCTCAAAACCATTAATCCTGATCTTGGTTGGGTTTACTGGTTTCCATACTGGTCATCAACTAGCCATAGGCTAACACTATTGATCCTAGGCACTAGTTTGCCCTCCATCATCTCAAGATCTACCTGATGTCAAGCAATCTCCCAAGATTTCTTCCAGAGATGTCTCACAACCCTCCTACTCCTAAGATCCCTTTTCCCTAGACCTAGATGCTTAACAAGCTCATTGAAGATCTCTCTAGAGTATTGTCTAGCCCTGTTCCTCCTTGGAGAGGATATTCTTTCAACAGCATCCTGGCAAACTCCGTGAACATAGTGGGATGGGATATCTGGATAGATATTCCTTAGCTCTCGATACTTCCCACTCTTAAGCCTATAGTAATTCTCAGTAATATTCCTAGATGCGTGGGGAAGCACGTCTCCAAGCATCTTTGGTATATATTCACGATCTCTTCTAATGCCCTGAATTCTCTCTTAGATAATTGCTTTGAGGGTAGAACAGCGGTTCTACTAATAAAGATCCTGTCGCCCGGCTTTGCAACCCACATCCACTTCTCATCCCTCTTTTTCATCCTCCTAGCCATTATTCCTGGACCTCTCTTTGTTCCTAAACCTCCACTCCAACCATTAATTGATAATGAAAGAATATAGAAAGATTTCTACTATCATGAAAAAGACTACAACCCAAACAGCTCTAAACCAACTGGTCTCTGAAGACGAGGATCTGCTTAACGCCACTAGCGTCTAAGTAGAGTTACCAAATCCCATAGATTGATCGTGAGAGCCTTATGATGTGTAGATAGACACTATATATTAAAAGACTATGATTAGGGTAGCGAGATCTTCGAAATATATGGAGACCTGCAATATTGCAGAGATTATCAGCACGACAATTATTATACCTTCTCGCTTCTGGTCATAGAGGTGTTAAGAAATATACTTAAGGGAATAGTTCCCCAAAGAATAGCGCAAGACTAATGGCTTAATTATGGTTTCCCCAGCCCTTCCAAATACTATGGATGCTTGAGCTATCCGGGCTGTATCCTTTTTCATGGTAGTGGGAATGCTTTTATATTCGTTTGCTGTCTGGGCTTAAGCTTATAAGCATCTAATCCCTAATTGTATTGATGATGAGGCAATAATATCTGCTAGACCTGGACGTGGAGAGACCTCGGGATGCGATGATGCTTAGAGCTCCCGAGACCGAAGCCCTGTATGAGGGCTATGCCCAGAAGGGCTTCGGGTTCTTAAGCCTAGCCCTAGATGGGAGCACCATGCAGCTGGGCTCCACAGCCACCCATGAGCCCAAGAGATTCCAAGATCTCTGTGGGAGAGGTAGAAGTCCTCCGATGCCACAGGATCAAAACCTGTGGATCAGGAAGCACAGCAACCCAAAACAAATGAATACCGGCGACAATTAACAACCATCGGGGGACAAGCAGTTGGTTTTTAGCGAGAATTAACTTGCCTGAATATTCATTGGATGTCTAAGGATTTTTGAAGAGGAGCCATTGTTCGAGATCTGGGAATAGAAGATCTGTTCTTTGAGGATGTGTGGCTCACTTGGTTAACACTATAGTGTCTAGAACGCTTGGTGTCTCGATCTCTGCAAATCTTATCCTGCCACTGCTTCTTTCTATTATCTCTTTTTTAAGAGAGTTTATTGCGCTTGGTTCGCCGTGGTTTAGTATGATCCTCTTTGGGGGTGTTGGTAGGCTCCCTAAGAATCTGATTAGCTGTCTTTTATCGCTGTGTCCTGAAAAGCCCTCAACGCTCTGTATCTCCATGTTAACCTTTACGTTGGTTATTCTATTGTCCTCCTCGGGAAGTTGTATTTCCTTCTCACCGTCCTTGATCCTTCTGCCGAGGGTTCCCTTTACCTGGTAATTTACAAAGATCAGTGTGTTCCTCGGATCGCTTGCCATTAGCTTAAAATACTCTAGCGCAGGACCCCCTGTTAGCATGCCGCTTGTGGCCATTATTATGCTGCTCTCCTGAGATTCCACTATATCGCTTCTGGCCCTTCTATCCTCAACCCTCTTGAATGTGTGGTAGCTAAAGGGATTCTCGCCCTCTTTAAAGAGGGCGAATGCTTCTCTAGATAGGAGCTCTGGATAGGCTGTGTGTATAGCTGTGACCTCATCTATCATCCCCTCTATATATACTGGGATCTCTTCGAGCTTCTTCTCCATCATAGCCGTTCTAAGGACTAGCATGATCTCCTGTGCCCTTCCCACGCTGAGGGTAGGGATCAAAACCTTGCCCTTCCTCTCAATAGTCCTCCTTATTATCTCGATCAGCTTCGCCTCAGCCTCATCCCTGGGCGGGAGATCTGTTGCACCATAGGTGCTCTCCATAATTATTGCATCGACCCTCGGTATCTCGGTATCAGCTCTCTCCAGCAGCCTTGTCCTCTGATACTTTATATCGCCCGTATATAGGATATTATAGGTGCTACCCCCACCTCCGATAAATATATGCACCATGGCAGACCCGAGTATGTGTCCAGCGTTGTAAAGGGTTATCTTTATATCAGGCGCTATATCCGTGGTCTCCCCATATTTAAGGGGTATTGTGTGGAGAACCATTTTCTGAACCTCTTTCTGGGTGAAGGGTAAGGGGTTTCCCTCCCTTCTAGCAACATCCAGTATATCTAGCTGCAGCAAGGCCATAAGATCCCTAGTAGCCTCTGTCGCATATACAGGACCATCATAGCCGTATTTAAAGAGGAATGGGACTAGCCCGCAGTGATCAACGTGGGCATGTGTCACAACCACAGCGTCTATCTCTTCTAGCGATAGGTTGATCATATCTATCCTCGGATACATGTTAGGAGGCGTGTTGATCCCTGGATTTAGCCCGAAGTCCAGGAGGATCTTGCTGTTAGGTGTTTCGAGGAGAATAGCCGATCTCCCGACCTCCATGAAGCCCCCGAGAGCTGTTATTCTCACAGGCTCGTTCTTGAAGAGCGGCTCCACATGGATCTTCTCACTAACCCTTCTAAGGAACTTAAGCCTGTAATCACTCTCATCCATGATATAGTTTATGATGCCCTCTAGAAGAGCCGATCTTATTGGCGGCTTTCTAACCACCCTGGGCCTCCACCCCGTCTCAACCAATATCTTCTTCAGGTTCTCCCCCTCGCCGCCTATGACCAGGCCGGGCTTGAGCGCCTTTATAACCACCTCGCCCAGTATTTCATCGAACTCTATATCTTTCTCCTCTACCCCGGCCTCGGGAGGTATGATCTCGAGGATCTCGGCTCTCGCCTCCAGAGGTTTTTTCCTAGCCTGTGGATCTACTTTTACTACGACCCTCTTCTTGAGGACCTTGGCTATGTTCTTAACAGCCGATGTCTCGGATCTGAGGAAACCGGGGTTCCTAACATAGATCACTAGATAGGGGCCCTCGAATTCTACTCTACGCATCTCAGCCTCTTGGGGTATGTTCTCCACTATAACCTTTCTTATCTCGTCGAGGACTCTATCCCTCACAAAGAATCATCCTCTATAGAGATCTCTAGCTCTCAACGCTATCTGACTGGAAAGTAGAGACTCTTAATCCCATCCCTGGTTATAGTTACTATATCTATCCCCTCACCGGTATATGCATCCCTCTTTATAGACGCTGATATGGCCTCTCTAGCAAGGTTGGTCGCTTGGTCCACGGATAGATCCTCAGAGTACCCCGACTCAAGAACACCTATAGCTATCGGGCTCCCACTACCAGTCGCAACATATTTTTCCTCCGTCACATCGCCGAAGAGCTCGATCTGGTATAGCCTCGGCCTATCATCTATCCCCCCCAGAAGAAGCTGGACAATGAATGGATAGTACTTCGTGCTATTTAGAACAAGAGCTAATAGACTAGCCATGGCCTTTATACTCATGGGCACACCGGTCGTTATGTAGTATAGCCTAGATCTATATCTCAGAAAGTCAGCAAGGGTCTGAGCGTCTGCCACAAGCCCTGCTATGGTGAGCGCAGCCCTATTATCTATAGGCTCTATCTTCCTCACATTCTTATGAGCGATATACATCCCTGAAGTAGCCCTCTTATCAGCACCCATCACAACCGCCTCTCTAGTCACAAGCCCGACAGTCGTTGTCCCCTTAAAGGCTTTCCCAGCATATCCTCTATAAACTCGGCTCCCCAGCTCATCCCAGTCAAACAAACCCATTCCCTATATTTAATTCACCAAGAAACAAAATAAACACCATATATATGCCGTTGAGTGATTAGAAAAGGGGAGGTAATTGTCAAACGATAGAAGAAAGAGCCTGATAAACGTGATAATAGCAAACATAGAGGAGAACAGAAACGACTGGGTCAAGGCACTATTCTACTCAGATAAGGATGTCTCGAAGATAATGGAGAGATTACTTAGCGAGTGGACGAGAAACAATATGAGAGGAGAGCCCCTGGAATACGCAACAATAGAGGAGCTAGAAATACTAGCCGAAAAAGCTGAACACTATAGAGACACACCACAAGAAGCCTTCCTAAGAGCAATGCTCAGAAAGTCAACAAACACTGAGGGGCAGAATGAAAAGTCGTGAGAAAAGGATCTATAAGGGTATATCTAATTATAATATCATGATATCCATATACTTCATTCCAAAGAGGCGGGTTTCTAAAGCCGGTTCTCGAACTATTATTCTTTAAAAAGTTCTAGCTCTTCTAGATCAATGGTTTTTCTACATTAAGACTGGGAATTATAACTGGTAAAGTTAAGAAGATATCCCGTAGTCAGATTAGCTATATTAGTAGGGATCTCGGGTGCTCTATGGCTAAGGGAGCATCTCATGGGCTTGATAGAATCGCTTGGAAAGCTCCTAGAGATCATGAGGTTAAGCCTATTAATAAGAGCTACTCGAGGAAGAGGGGAGAGGAAAGACCGGCAAGGAGAGAAACAAGGTGTTCTAATAGTCACTAGATCTTAAGGACGCTTCACTGGAATGCCCAAGATTCAGTTTCAAAGGATTAAGGCTGTATCCCTTTTTACGATAGCGGGAACGTTTTAAATTTGTTTATTATCAATTACAGGTTGGAATGGAGATGCTGGACTTAAGCTTATAAACGTAAAATCCCTAGCTATCTCGATGACGAGATAATAATATCTGCTAGATCTGGGTGTGCAGAGCCTCAAGAAACTGTTTTGGGTTTCATAAAAGTTTATAAGGGTTGGTATTAACTTCTTTATTTGGGAGTGGAGTTGCTTAGACCGAAGGAGGTTTGTGAGATGAAGCTCATTGAAGACCCTTGAGCTTGTGAGATCATGCTCTGTGCCTATAAGGGATGACAGGGTTTGGGGGCTGATAACATGGTATGTCAAGGCTCTACAGAATGCTATAGATATAATCTGGGATAATATTGAGTAGAAATACAGCTTCCCAGAGCTTGTTAGAAAAGGTAAAAAGCTGGTCGTGATCAGAGGTTTGAAGATGCATGTCCCAATAATTCCGAGGGACAGGGCTTTCAAGAAAAGGCTTAGAGAAGAGCTTATGAAGGATAATCCCTACGCAGCACACTGGGTAGATGCTGTTATCAGAACAGCTTATTCGATCATGGAATCCTGGAGGAAGAGATATCTAAGGGGGAGGGCTAGGAAGGTAAAGCCGAGGATCAGGAGGAGATTCGCTAGGTGCAAGATAACGCTTATGAAGATAGATTACCAGGCTAGAACCATAAGGATAACTCTAAAACAAGGGGAATATTTAACCATATCCTGGAGATCAACATGGTTCGAGCACAGGGTTAGAGATTGGATTGTAGGTGAGGTTATAATCAAGGACGATAGAATAGTTATCCCCTTCAAGAGCTCTGAGGAGATCTATGTTAGAAGGGTTATTGGATGGGATAGTAATGAGCTTTCATTGGATGGCTACGAGCCCAGTATAGGCTTTATACATGTAGATCTAAAGCCTCTCCAGAGCATTAAGATCGTGTATGAGCGTAAAAAGGCTATAGCACAGAGGAAGGGTAGGAGAGAATTATATGAGAAGTATGTTAGAAGGGAGAGGAATAGGGAGAAGGACTTTATAAACAAGCTCTCAGCAGGGTTGAGAATGCTATTCCAAAACACTATTCATGTTTTCGAGGATCTTGATAAGGAGGATCTCGTTAGCAGGAAAAGGGCTAAGAATAGGAGGAAGAGGAATGCCAGAACACCATGGAAAAGAATACATAAGAGGATGTCAGAGGTGGCATTAACAGCCTATGTAGATCCTAGCAACACATCTAGAGAATGCCCCAGATGCGGGTATGTTGTGGAGACCCAAGAGGGGCAGATCTTCGAATGCCCTAGATGTGGATTAAAAATGGGTAGGCATAAGGTTGCATCTATAAACATTAGGAGGAGATACCTGGAAGAAAAGAGGAGGAAGAAGAGGAGAGCCAGGATGCGGGGTTCCCCCACAGCAATGAACCAGAGGTCTCTATGAAGGTGGAGCTGTGGGTCGGGGTTACCCCGAGCGGGTGGAGCCCAGTGATATGGATCCCGATGAAAAGGGTCCTGAGGACTTTGAAACCAAGGGAAGAGGGCTTGATATCAAACAATATCAAGCCCAATGAAACCCGAACCCCCTCAGGAAGCTATGATACTTAGAGCTCCCGAGACCGAAGCCCTGCATGAGGGCATTGCCCAGAAGGGCTTCGGGGTTTTAAACCTAGATAGGAGCACAGTGACGTTAGGCTCCACAGCCTTTCCGAGAAGCTTCTTATAGCATATTGCTCAGGAGGCGGGTGGGGATGTTATCGAGATGATCTACTATAAAATTGAAAGAGCTTAGAGTGATCAGATAAGGTAGAGCTATACCTAGTTAGTAGAGTGGGCTGAAGATTATCTAAAATGTGGTTGTTCTATCAGTTGATAGGAGCTCTTCGAGAACCCTTATATAGAAGCTTTTAGCTCTCTCTAGGCTCCATATCTCTACGTATTCATCTGGTCCATGTATATTGCCTC
>Ga0326762_1001047_pt1 | contig 10309 bp, 9 predicted proteins | sample NORPS_S_FD_207669 | JGI IMG/M metagenome (GOLD analysis project Ga0326762, IMG submission 207669) | Hot spring sediment microbial communities from Norris Geyser Basin, Yellowstone National Park, WY, United States - NOR.PS_S | ecosystem: Environmental > Aquatic > Thermal springs > Near-boiling...
CCATCTTAGATCCTTAACCCTCTCGTTGCATAGGATTAAAAAGGAGTTTCAAGGCTTTACTAAAGTGTGGTGGTTGAGGATAGGGGTTTTTGAGTGGAGGTATATTGCCTTAATAGCCGCGTTGTACCTTATACTAGGTGTTTTCATAATCTCCCTCACATATCCTGGAGCAGATCTTAATGGTCTTGTGGCCCCCCTTGGCTTTAGGGTTACCTTCTACAATAGTAGCCCGGTGATAGCCGTGCTCTCCTCCGGGAGCTCAACGTATGTTTACTGGGCTGGGAGCGTCTACAGTCTCCGTTCTCCTGTGAGTGCGGCGTGCTATGATGGTTCAAGGTTGTCCATTATCGTAGGTGATAGTCTCTACATTGTGAATTCTAGCAGTGTCTCTACCCGTATTGGGTTTAACTTAGATGCTATGCTAGCTGGTGTTCTCTGCGGTGAAACCACCTACGCTATTCTAATCTCCAATGGGAGTTTGATGCTTGTTGATGTGAAGAGAGGTGTTGGGTTTAAGCTTAGCGGTTTCCCGCTGGGTAGTGATGGTATTTCAGGGCTCCAGGTGGGTGGAGATGTGTACATTGCTAGTGGTAATAGAGTGGTATTGGTTGGTAGGGGTTCTATCACCACATATGAGCTCCCAGACATTGCTGTTATCCGAGGTCTAGCTTTATCCCATGATGGTTTGGTTGCCTACGGCTCCTGGGGTGATATGGGTCTTATATACAGGTTTAGTGTTGGGGAGGCTATATTGTTGAACGTGCCAGGTAGGGTTACCTCTGTTGACGCTGTATCATGCTCTAGCTATAGGTGTTGGGCTGTTGTAAGACCCTACGGAGACTGGCTTATAGTAGTTGAATTTAACAACTGGAGGTACACATCACATGCTAAGATAGTAGCTGTTAAGCCTTTCGTATACCACACCTCGGGAGCGTCGGATAGGATTTGGATTTCAGGAGAGCTAGTCGACCTAGGTGTTGTAGCCCTAGGGGTTTCATCGACGAGGGAGGCTGTGGTAGGGTTTAATAGTACACATGCAGTTCTATGGACTGAGAGTTACATAACACCAACACCTAGACTTTCTAAAATCAAGGTCTACCCTTCTACCGGGGAAGCTGAGGTACAGATTGTTAGAGTGGAGCTCCTAGAAGGTAGTGAGGGTCTTCAACATGGTAGTGTTGTATTTAAAGCTGTGAAACCCCAGGTTGATAGGTTGGCTACTCTTATAACCCTTATAGTGGTTACACTTCCAATCCTAGTATACCTTATACAGTATACAGTTCAAAATAGACGAGGAGGGTTAGAGGCCGCGTCTCCTCAGGAGCTCGATGGACGCTACAACTAGGATTATCGTTGCAGAGACAATAGCTGCTTGTAGTGGAGCAAGCCTTGAGTACCCTTCAACACTATAGTTGACCCTTACACTTACCGTGGGCTTCGAGGCTTCAGTTACTATAACAATTATGTTATCCCCTGTAGCTAGCCTAGCTTCTATGACGGGCGTTGAGCCTCCAGCTTGTACTACCGGGATCACCTCGCCTAGTAGTGATAGTGCTTGAACTATGGCTGGGCTAGCCTGGATTAAAGCTACTACATATGCAACTCCAGCTCTTAGATCGAGTTGTGGTCTGGATGCTGATACATTCAGATTTAAAGCTCTAAATTGTTGTACTAGCGTGTACGGGTCGCCTGTGAGCCTCATGTAGTACATGTTAGATGCTCCCTCAACCTCTACGCTAACCTTGCCGGAGCTCGTTACGCTACTAACGCCTAGGAATAATGTTGTACCGGGGCCTACGGGTATGGTGTTCCTGTAGGAGCTCTCAAGCCTTGCACCGTAAAGGTCTGCTACAATACTTGAGATCACGAGTGCTATGGATATGGCTACTAGGAGCCTTGATGGTAGTGTCATGGTTGATAAAACTCTACTCATAGAACCTCAAACCTCCTAGACATGTAGGTGAGATATGCTAAGATCACCAGGATGGATAGCCCAGGTACTAGTGTTAGCTGCCAAACCTCATAGTCTAGGTTTGAGTAAGCGTAATAGGCTATATTAGATAGGTACATCGCCTCCCCAACCCTTCTCACAACATCACTACCTATAGCCCCCCCAATCCCCGTTAGTATTAAGTGTAATGCTATGTAGGTGAAGTAGGCTGCCACGCTTAGAATACCGCTTGTAGCCTGGCTTTTAACCCTAACAGCTATCAGTAGGAATATGCTACCGTAGAGCACTGCCTGGAATAGAAATGCAAGGTACATGCCCAGGATTACATCGAGGCCTCTATACAAAGTAGACCCTAGTAGTATGAGGATTGTTACTAGAGGTGTAGCTAGTATGAGAGCTGATGGTATGACGACCCTGCTTACAAGTAAAACCACCGCCACTGTAACCCTGTGAATAGGGTATGTGAGGTAGAGGTTTAGAATACCGCTTTGAATCAAAGTTGCTAGACCGGCTGAGCTCCTAATAGCTAGGAATAGAGCTGTGGCTATGAGAGTAGGATCTAAGGCTATCCTCGAAGCTATAATGGGGCTTGTCACAGGCTGTATTGATACAAGTATGGCTCCGAGCATTGCTAGGAGTACTACTAGCACGTCGAGCCCAGGAGGTCTAAGGACATCGCTTATATCGATGTAGAGGATGTGGTAAACTCTAGTAAGCCCTCCGGTCCGGGAGCTCAAGTAACATCACCTGCGCTTAGCAACTCCTCCAGGGTGGTGCCTATGAAGTCGATGTTCATTAAGAAGACTCCGTTCCTCAAAGCTGTTGTTAGGAGCTCAAGCAACACCTCATACCCCCCTTTCCCAACCTCCACTAGTACATTGTAGCCTTCGATCCTAACGTTAAACCCACTAGTTTTAAGCATGTAGGCTAGCTTCTCTGGATCACTACACCTAATCCTAGCCACAGGATTCTTGTATATGAGATCACTAGGGCTACCTGAGGCTATAACCCTACCCCTGCTCATGACTATAAGCCTGGAGGACACCCTGGTAACCTCCGGTATAACATGGGATGATACTAGGAACGTTATCCCCTCATCTCTATTAAGCCTAGCTATAAGCTCTAAAACCCTAAGCCTCTCAACAGGATCAAGATTACTCGTAGGCTCATCTGCTACAATGAAACGTGGATTAGCTAGGAGAGCGTGGGCTATAGCGGCTCTCTGCTTAAGCCCAGCGCTTAACGCAGAAAAAGTCTTCCACTCGTGACCCTCAAGCCCGGCAAGCTTAATAACCTTCCTAACATCATCGAAACCACCACCATACATCCTAGCAACGTGGAAGAGTAGATCCTTAACACTTAGGGAATCGGGGAGAAAAGGCCTCTCAAAGATAACACTAACACCAACCCTAGCCTCAGGATCTACATAGGGGTCGAGGCCGTTAAGAAGCACAGAGCCTGAATCCCTCCTCATAAGCCCAAGAGACACCTTAATCAATGTAGTCTTACCAGCACCATTAGGCCCGAGAAGGCCTACAACCTCACCCTCAAAAACATCTAGAGAAACACCATTAAGAGCTCTAACCAAACCAAACTTCTTGGTAACATTGGAAACCCTAAGTAATGCTTCCAACACCTACCGCCAATACTAGGAAAGCCTACCTAAACCTATATAAACTTAACTCACTAAGGGTGAGTTCTAGTATTACAGCTCTTTAGCTATCCTCCAGGCCACCATAAGGCTTAGAGCATTGATTGTTAACTGTGGGTTGACTATTGTAGTTGAAGGTATTATGGATGCGTCCGCTACGTAGAGGTTATCGTAGTTGAATACCCTTCCATCGCCATCTACGACTCCTGCACTAGGGTCTCCCGCCATCCTAGCTGTTGACATGGGGTGGTAGGCGCTTAGTTTGAAGAGACCTGGTTTCGCTCTATCCAGTACTCTTCTAGCGTCTTCAACATTATACACCCCCTGGGTGGTCTTTAGTGGTAGGTATACTTTCCTAGCACCTGCTGCTAAGAGTATCTCTGTTGCTAACTTAACACCCTCCCTTATCTTCTCCAGGTCCTCGCTTGATAGGTTATAATCTGCTACTCCTAGCACCGCCCTTCTCGGTACAGCCCCTGTGTTCTCATCGCTAACCTGTACTCCTATTGATGCTAGGTATGGATACTCGTGGATCTCCTCGAAGGGGATGCTTCCAGCACTATAGCCTATGCCCGGTGGTGGTAGTGTTGCTAGTAATAGTACTCCGAGATCTTCTAGGAGGTCGGCTACATAGTACGATTGCATTGTGCCAACCCACCCGTTGACCTTATAGTTCATGATCGCTGTTACTCCGAGAGCTGGGTGTATGTGGAGGTGTGCACCGAGATTCCTATTCCTAACACCTGACGCTAGGAGTAGCCTCGGGGTATTCAGAGCTCCAGCTGATACAACAACAGCTCTAGACTCCACTCTAACACTAACACCTCCAAGCTCCACCTCGACACCTAAAACCCTACCATCGCCTAGCAGCACCCTCCTCACATAAGCGTTTGTGTATACCTCTAAACCTCTACTAACAGCATCTCTTAGGAAGGAAAGCCTCATCTGACCTCCTCCCCGCCCTTTAGGGCGGGGGTTCCCGCTAGGGCGGGGAGGTTTGGGATTACATCCCCTCTTCTCGAGGGTTTAATCCCCGGGCTGGGTCTTCAGCCCGTTACCCCTATCCCAGATGGAACTCGGGGTTATGAGTATGTTGAATGCTCCTACCAGGTCTGCGTTAAATACCTTGTTTAGCCTGGTGCATTTGAATAGTCCACGCTTAATCCTCTTCCCGCATCCCTCGCTGTACGAGGTGTGCGCCTCGTCTACGTAGACTACTGTTATCCCGTACTCTTCTGCAACCTCGTAGATCCTCCTCAGTAGATAGCCATATGTCCACACGTGGACGTTGTTGAAGTCTCCGCTCTCCTGGGCAATATATCTAGGGTAGCCAACCTTTACAATAGAGACTCCCACACTATAAAGCCACTCAATCGCCTGTCTAACCCTTGAGTCAATGTAGGACTTAACCTGCCTCCTCCACTTTGAGTATATAGACCTAAGCCTCTTAGAGGTCTTTAAGCCGTACTTATTCAGCGTGGATATTCAAGCTTTGTATACCTCGCCTTTAAAGGCGGGGTAGGACTCTCACACAGCTTTAGAGCGTTAAGGCTTTTAAACCTCTTTATCGTATTGTACGCGGAGGGGGTTGGGGTTGGCTCCGCCTGTGGGTGAAGTGCTTGGAGGGATGACCCAAGGGGGGACTATTCCCCGATTTGTACTCACAGATGGAGACCCCGACCCCCTCCAGGCTCTAAGAGAGGAGATTGAGGAGAGGCTGAGCAGCAACTGGAGGGATGTTAGGCTAAGGCTGCTACCCACAGAGGTTGAGCACGGGAGCTTGATGGGTATAGGCTTGACATGTGTCAGGCTATACAATGAGCTTAACTATGAGAAGAGGCAGGCGTACTTCAGGGGAGAGCTCACCAGAGATAAAATGTACGAGATTGATAGGAAGTACTACTACAAGTACAAGGATGTCCTGGGCGTCAACGCTCAGGCCGTTATACAGAAGAATAATGAGGCCTGGAAATCATTCTTCGAGCTCCTGAAATTGAAGAAGAGAGGGAGATTACCATCGCATATCAAGAAGGTTTCACCTCCGGGATACTGGAAGGATAGGTTTACTGGTAGGAGGGAGGTACGCATACTAATCAGGAGTGATAGGTATCACTTGGAGCCCGTAGACGAGAATGGAGGCTACCTTGTACTAGAAGACTTCGGATTGAGGATAAGGTATGCTGGTAGGATTAGGTGGGAGGGTAAGCAGGGTAGACTTGAAATAGTATACGTTAACGGAAAATGGTACGCCTACCTACCAATAGATGTTGGAAGGGAGCCGCCAAAGTCAAACAGGAAAGGCTATGTAAAACCTAACTACAAGGATAAGAAAGGTAGGATTATTAACCCTAGGAGTATAAGGCAGAGGGATCCTATTGGAGATGAGAAAGCATTCATGGACATGGGTTTAAACAACCTATTCGCTGTTGTTACAACAAACGGCTATGTGTTGTTAGTCAAGGGTGGTAGCATCAAATCTGAGTACTACTGGTGGAAGAGGGAGATATCAACATACCAAGCCGTAAGAGATCTACTTAGAAATGCTGGGCTCCCAACGTGGATCTTATACCACGAGAAATACCTTGAAGCAATGTACACCAGGGATGAGAGGCTAAGACACCTATACCTAACATCAATTAGATTCCTAGCAGAAACACTATGGAGTAGGGGTGTTCGCAAACTATACATAGGATACCCAATAATGCTATCTCAGGATAACGGGAACGAGTATAACACAAACATATGGTGGTACAGGAAGATAGTACTGTGGATCGTGGATGTGTTCAGAGAGTACGGCATAGAGGTTGAGCTCGTACCAGAACACTATACAAGCAAGGAGTGCTCTGTATGCGGAGAAATACACGAGAACAGCAGGGTTTACAGAGGCTTGTATGTATGTAGGAGAACCGGGAGGAAGATAAACGCGGATGTAAACGCAGCACTAAACATGGCGAGAAGACAGGGGTATAGGATAAAGGTGACGAGGAAGATTGAAAGCTACATTGTAACACATAACGGTGTCAAACCATTAAACCCCCATCGGAGGGCTAACACCCAAGACCCAGAGATTCGAAACCCCGCCCTTTAAAGGGCGGGGAGGGGTCATACCAATCTGGGACTCTTATGCCATTGACTCTCCGTGATAATGTATATGGTTTAATGTCTAGTACTGGCGTTCCATTATAGAGGTCTAAGCCTCTGACTTTGAGCCTTCTACCTTCTACTACTAGGAGTTCCACTATGGTTACAGCTATAGGGTTAGGTCTATGTGGTGAATCTGAGGCGAAGACCCCGATCTCTGGGAGCTCGTGTTCTCTAATCCCTAGCTTAACCCACCTTCTAGGCCTCACTGTTAACACTGCTCTCTGCTCGCTCGATACTTTGTGCATATAAGCTATTACTATGATGTGCGAGAACCCCTCCAGGCCCTTAAGTGCGGGCTCATACTCTGGTAGGATCTCTATGTAGCCCTCCACACCTCCATGGGATTCTCTTACCACCTCATCCGGTAGGTCTACAGTCACGTAGCCTACCGGTTTGAACACTATCTCCACGGCCGTCGAACCCCATGGGGGTTACCTTAGAGGTCCTATTACTCCCTTCTCTCTTAGGATCTTAACCCTCCATGTTGGGGTTACTGTTTTGGGGTGGTTTGCTTTAACGTTATCTATCCTTGTTACGCTCGTGTTCTGAGGCCATTTTCTGGCCTCCTCTGGATTCTCAAGGGCTACCCTCTCTATCTCCTTCAGCCTCTCCACGTAGGCGTCTATGTTCTCCTTCGTCTCGCTCTCGGTGAACTCTACCATTAAAGCCTCCTTTACTATTAGTGGGAAGTATATTGTTGGTGCGTGGAGCCCAGCGTCTAGGAGGCCTTTCGCTACATCCTCTGCTGTAACCCCCGTCTCATACTTCATCCTCTCAGCGCTTAGAACAACCTCGTGTTTCCTAGGCCTCTCTGGGTTGTAGGGTAGTGTGTAGAGTTTTGTTTCACTCAACACCCTCTTTATGAAGTAGTTCGTGTTTATAACCGATGTTTCACCTGCTAGCCTTAAACCCTGCGGGCCCATTGAGGCTATGTATGTGTAAGCCCATATCAGCTGGCTTACATTACCAAGCCATGCTCTCAGCAGCCCCACGCTATGGCTACCGGGCTCCCTAACAGTATACCTTCCAGTCCTCTCGTCGAAGGTAACCCTGTAGCCTGGAGTTATGTCTACGAGAGTTATACCGTCTTTAACAGGCCTCCTCTTAACGCATACAGGCCCAGCTCCAGGCCCTCCACCACCATGTGGTGATGAGAATGTCTTGTGGAGGTTTAAGTGTAGCACATCTACACCCATATCACCTGGCCTAGCGTAACCCAGTAAGCCGTTGAGGTTAGCTCCATCATAGTATAGTAGGCCGTCAACACCGTGTATTAGCTTAGCAACTTCAACCATGTTCTCGTCGAAGAGGCCTAGTGTGTTAGGATTCGTTATCATAAGCCCGGCTGTAGACTCGCCGACAACGTGTTTGAGAGCTTCAACATTAATATTACCCCTCTCATCAGTAGGTATCTCCACAACCTTAAACCCAGCCATAGTTCCGGTTGCAGGGTTAGTGCCGTGAGCTGAGTCTGGGACGAGTATCTCCTTCTTAACATCGATTGACCCTCTAAGCTCATGATATCTTCTTATGATTAGAGCCCCTGCTAGCTCCCCGTGAGCTCCTGCTGCTGGGTGGACGCTACAGTAGTCCATACCTGTAATCGCTTCAAGCCACCTCTCAAGCCTATATATTATTTCAAGCAAACCCTGAACGTAATCCTCGTCGACTAGAGGGTGTATGTATGAGAGTTTCTCGTGGAAAGCGTACTTAAACGCCACCTTAGGATTGTACTTCATAGTACAACTCCCCAGGGGGACAGGGCCTAGATCGACACCGTAGGACATCTGGGATAACCTTACAAAGTGCCTTAAAACTTCGATCTCGCTAAGAGAAGGTAGATTGGGGGGCTCACCTCTGGAAACCTCCTCTGGTAGCCTAAACTCGCCTACAACCCTTACAATCTCATCATCAAGTCTTGGTGGTATGAAGCCAACCCTGCCTTCAAAGCCCATCTCAAAGACTAGGGGCTCACTCCATCTAGCCTGTCTGAAGTTCATAGTGTTTCACCTCGATACAAGAGCTTCAACACTTGATACAAGCACATCTATATCCTCTCTGCTGTGAACCTCTGTTACTGTTAGGAGTAGATCCCTCTCGGAAAACCAGGCTAGGCCGTTCAATGGAATACCGGCTACTATGCCATGCCTCTTCAACCACTCCTTAAGCTCTAACGCTTTAACGGGAACCCTAACTGTGAAGTCCATTACAAACTCACCTTTAAGTAGGGGGGCTTGGACTCCCTTGATCTCAGATAGCTTTTTAGCTGCATAGTGGCTCTTATACCATATGTGTTTAGCTAGCTCAACGAGACCTGTTTTCCCCAATAGGCTTAGGTATGATGCGACAGCTATAGCCATTAGAGCTTCGTTTGTAGTTATATTGCTTGTAGCCTTAGCCCTCCTTATATGCTGCTCCCTCGTCTGCAATATCAGTGCGAAAGCTCTCCTACCCTGAGCGTCCTCTGTTAAGCCTATGATCCTACCTGGCATGTTCCTAACGAGATTACCATCCCATCTAACAGCGAATATACCTAGGTAGGGGCCACCGTAGTTTAAGCTTAGACCCAGAGGTTGACCCTCACCTACAACAATGTCAGCTCCAAGCCTCCCCGGGGGCTTGAGTATAGCCATGCTTATAGGCTCAACACCCATTATGTAGAGAGCTCCAACCCTACGAGCCACATCACCTACATGCCCTACATTCACATCAACGACACCCGTGTAATGAGGGTACTCCATGTACACTGCAGCCACATCACCTAAAGCCTTAGAGCTTAGATCGTCTAAGTCAACATAGCCCATCTCCCTATCAACCCTAACGTCCACGAGGACACCACCATGGGGCTTAACATATGTCTCAGCAACCCTCCTATGCCTAGGGTTCATGGTCTCAGGTACGAGGAAGACCCTCCTACCAGTAACCCTCATAGCCATAAGCATAGCCTCGCCAAGAGCACTACTCCAATCATACATAGAGCAGTTAACAACATCCATTTCGAGGAGCTCAGCAACCAAACTCTGATACTCGAAGAGAGCCTGCATCAAACCCTGGTTAACCTCAGCCTGGTAAGGGGTGTAAGCTGTGAGGAACTCAGCCCTGGAGATTATATACCTAACAGCCTCGGGCACATAGTGAGGCCAAACACCACCACCCATAAACGGGGGCACACGTGGAGGGCTGATCCTGGAGAAGAGCTCATCCATATGACGTGATACCTCAATCTCGCTAAGAGGCCTACCAAAACCAATAGGAAGCATATCCCAATCCCTAGCTTTAAACCTCACATCCTCAGGAATATCCTTGTAGAGCTCGGAGACATCACCAACACCAATGTACTCCAGCATAGCCCTCCTAATACCATCAACACTATTCGGAACCCACGGATGAGCCAACCACGCACACCAATGCTAAACAAGATAGTTAGTAGTATTTATAACCACCGAACATCGAGAACAACAAGTACGCTCCCCTCACCCCGGTGGGTACACAACGCACTCGGCTTTAGCTGATGAGAGTGGAAGTCCCGGAGTAGACTTGATACTTAAGCTTAGCAAACCTCG
>Ga0326762_1001051_pt1 | contig 10268 bp, 10 predicted proteins | sample NORPS_S_FD_207669 | JGI IMG/M metagenome (GOLD analysis project Ga0326762, IMG submission 207669) | Hot spring sediment microbial communities from Norris Geyser Basin, Yellowstone National Park, WY, United States - NOR.PS_S | ecosystem: Environmental > Aquatic > Thermal springs > Near-boiling...
GGAAAATGGGCGAGATACCCTTCTTCTCCCTGCCCCCCGTCTCCACCTGCCCCGGCCACACCCCCTTCTGCCTCAGGTGGTGCTACGCCATATACGAAATCGCCAGCTGGAGAGCCCACGTCCGCGAGGCGGCGGCCTACCTCCTCTCTCTGAGAGACGACTTCCCCGACGTCGCGGCTAGGTACCTCAGCAGGCTCCCCCACCCAGTGGTGAGGCTACACGTAAGTAGCGACTTCTACGACAGGAGGTACCTGGAGAAGTGGGCTGAAGCCGCGAGGAGGCTTCCCCACAAGACCTTCTACACATACACCAAATCCCTCCGCCTAATCCGCGGCGCCGACATCCCCAAAAACTTAATCATCCACCTAAGCGCAGACCCCTACAACTACGCCGAAGCCGCCGAGGTCTGGCGGGAGCTGAGGCGCGGGTTCATCACCTTCGTCTACACGCCAGGCCGCGACGAAGAGCTCCAAGCCCTCCAGCACCTGCTCGAAAACACAGAGGCCACGATACTCCTCTTCCTCAACCACGTCCAACACGCGCCGAGGGCAAGGGTCGACGTCGCGCAGTTGCGCAGATGGCTTAGAGAGAAGCTAGGCCCCGCCGCAAGCCGCGTGGTGTTTGACCCAGAGGAATTCGCAGGAGGCCCCCAGTGCCTCCAGTGCAAGCTCTGCTGGATATATAGACCTGCAACCTTTTAAATAGCCCCACATGCAGAGCCATGGGGTATTGATATGCGGGGCGGTTCCGGTGAGGAAGCCGGCGGACGTGTACAGAGCGCTGGAGGCTCCCGTCCCCTGTCTAGAACTCCGCCTAGACTACCTAGAGGCTGGGCTGGCCGAGGTGCGGCCGGCGCTTGAACAGGCGGCGGCTAGGAAAACCGTCATATTCACCGTGAGGAGGCGCGAAGAGGGCGGAGCTTGGCGCGGCTCCGAGGAGGAGCGGGCCAGCCTCTATCTAAAACTCCTCGAGCTAAACCCCCACTACGTAGACGTGGAGGCTGAGGCCTCCATCGCGGGGCAGGTGGCCGCGGCGCGGGGAAAAACCCTCTTGATAGCCAGCAGACACGACTTCGGAGGGACGCCGCCTGTCGACGTCCTCCTCAGCTGGGCGAAGAAGGCGGCGGAGCTCGGCGACGTGGTCAAGGTAGCGACATACGCAAAAGAGCCACGAGACGGACTGCGGGTGTTGTCTCTCATCGGCGCGGTGGAGAAGCCCACCGTGGCCTTCGCCATGGGGCCGGCGGGGGCCTACACCAGAGTCGCCGCGGCGGCTCTGGGGAGCCCCATAATGTACGTCTCCCTCGGCGAAGCCACAGCCCCCGGCCAGATGACTGCAGACGCCTACTACGCAGCCCTCCTAGCCGTCGGCGCGTCGCCAGCCGGCGAAGGACTACCGACGCTTAGAGAGACGCTGGATTGGGTAGACGGCGGCCTCATGTACCTCCTCAAAAAGAGACTGGAGGTCTGCAGAGACATGGGCAGGCTGAAAAAGGCGGCGGGGCTACCCATATACGACGACGCAAGAGAAACCCAAGTCCTCAAGAGGGCAGGAGACTTCAAACAAATTTTCGATCTAATAATACAGATGTGTAAAGCGGTACAGATAGTAGCCTAAGCCTCGGCTCCGTCCCAAGACGGTCCCCCCGCCGGACCGCGGGACAGCCCACGTCAAAAACACCCCTCTATCTTCCACCCCCCGGCGGCTTACCGGCGCCCTCGCCCCGCCTTCATCGGCGGCCATCGGGGGCTTAGCCGCTTTTAGACTCCTCCAGCCCCCTCTCCTCCTGAGTGGACTCCGTCTGCTGAGCCTCGTAGGCAGGATGCGCAGAGAGGAGCCGCTCCGCCACGGCACCCGCTGTGTTCAGTCTAGCCACTGCGGCTATTACTGCACCAGCTCCACATCTCCGCGAGCTACAGCTCCCACGCCTAGCCGACTACACGCATCCCCCTTTCGACGCTCTGCGCGCCGATAGACCCCGAGTTTAGCCGTAGTTAGGGTTAGCCAAAGATATCAACCGCGTTCAGGCCCAGCGGCGTTGAGCCCACGTCCAACACACGCCCACCTCCTCCACAGCCGACACCACCAGCCCTCGAGGGGGCGATGGCTGGCGCGTCTTGCCCCGCGGTTAAGACGGTGGGTGAGACGAGACCTCCATCTTTATCAGATGAACAGCGTCTCTGGCGCCGCGGCTGTCTACCACAATCTCCAGCCTGCCGGGCACGCAGGCTCTAGGTCTGAAGAGGCTACGCCACTCGGTGTAGTTAACCCCATCCCAGCCGAACCTCGTCTCGTTTATGTAGAAGAGAAAACGCCTAACTTCTTTAGGCACCCCCACCACCTTTACAACCACAGCCACGTCGCCGCCCGCCACGTTGCAAAAAGCCACGTCCCACTGCACAACCGAGCCAGGTGGAGCCCACACAAAAAACTTCTGAGACCCGTTATACCCGATCAGAACCACATTCCCACCCGCAACCCCCTCAACCGGCGCCGCCGACACGGGGAACGCGGCCCCCGGCACCAGACTGAAGACCCCCGGCCAAAAGACAAGAATCACCACCGCCAAGCCGAGCAGAAGCAACACAACGCTACGCCTCCTCTCCTCAGCCTCCAGCCGCTCCTGCGGGGCGCCCATCGGCACCGCAACCTTAGACTCAGCTTGCGGCTCCGTCATATCACCCAAACGCAGTCACGTTGTACACTCTCAGCAGTCCGCCTCTGAACCCCACGTACTGCGGTGCGGCTGTGTATCTACAGCCGTACCTGGCTAATATCGTGCCGTATTGGTCTCTGATAATGATGTCGCCGAGGCCGCTTAGCGGCCTAAGCTCTACGTATCTCGCCGCCGGCAGAGAGCCAAGCGGCGTAGACCCGCCGCCGCAAAGCGCCGTAAACGAGCTACCGCTGGCAGAGACGCCGAATATTACGCCCAGCGAAGAATCGAAAACTGCATACGTCCCCACGCCGGAGAAATTAGCCACATATGTCAAGGCGCGGGTGGGCGCGGTGATAAGCAGCATATACGCCGTCGCCGAGCCTGACACAAGCAGGTAGTTGTAGGACTGCCACACGTAGCTACCAGCCGCGCTCCAGCCGGCGGGCGGGGGGCAGGCACTGTATTGAATAGTCAAGTCGTCCCAAAACAGCCAGAAGTCGTCCCCCGTGCCGGAGGCGTAGCCAGAGGCGTCTACGGCTGTAAACGCCACTGCGACCACCGCCCCTTGGTCGTACAGGGTGTAGCTCCACTGGTAGTTGCCGCCGCTGGCCATAGAGCCGGCGTTGACGGCCACGAAGCGGGGGTCTGTGGCTGTGCACGTGCCTGCGCTACTCACCGTACAGACGTAGACCGGGTTCCCACCAGAGTCTCTAAAGAAGGCCGACACAATTGCGCCGGAATACGACGACGACACGTCGTATCGATATATGATGTATTCCTTGTCCACCTGCCCGTCGCCATCTGTATCTACGCCTATGGAGAGATAAGCCACGTTGTTCTGAGCGTCGCCGGCATTTCTCACATACCTACCCCACACCGAAACCGCAGTGCCGAAGGCAGGCACGGGGCTGGATAGCCAGTAAACTGCAACTGCGGCGCCCCAGTCATTAGGCGGGTTGTTACCCGCGCCGTAGGCGTCGACCTCAGTGGCTAAAGAAGGAGGAGAAGTAGGACTTGTACTAGGATCTATATACACCTGTGTGTACTGCTGGCCTCTGATATACGTCTGGACGTTTGGAGGCAAGTCGCATCTTGTCACAGCCAAGTTATCCCATCTGCTCACTGTGTTTCCGTTTGGTGAATATGTGCCGAAGGCCACTCCTACAACTACGCCGTAGTCGTGGATTTTTGGAATAGTCCACGTAAGCCATTGTCTAGTGGGCGGTGATGAAGAAGAGTACAGCACAGAAGTACAGCTGACGCTGTAGCCGTAGATCCAAGAGGAGAGACATAGAGGACTCCTCCCGTCTACAGACATATAGTATACATATTCGACGTCTGGCCTCCCATCGCCGTTTGTATCTATGAAGAAGTTCAGCTGTATGTAGTCTGTGCCGGTTACCGCCGCTTGAAGGAAGTATTGAATAGAGAAGCTCCCCGTTGCGGGCAGGCCGCCTATCCAACTTGAGAGGTTTAGAAAAGCGCCTCCATAGCCGTTTCTACCCCTAGTAAATACAGAAGGCGGGGGGTTGCCGTTCCCTGTATCTACATACGCCTCACTGCCCCCGCTGGTTGTTATAAACATCAACTCCACGTCGCCAAACCCCGTGGCGTATCTGCTACAGTAGCCGCTGAAGCCGTCGTAGAGCTGAGAGAGGCCGCAGGAGAAGATCTGTTGGTGGAGTTTGGACATGGGTTCTGCGGTGAAGTTTACCAGCTGTATGGCGGTGGTTCCGCCTTGGCTGAACCAGGCCCTGGCGAGGATGGAGAAGCGCTGGGTGGCGAGTATCCGCCAGTCCAGCGGCGTGGCTCCGGCGATGGGCACGGGGGGCCCGGCGTTTTGGCTTTCTGTAATCTGCACCTGGCCCCCCAGCGCAATTGCGTACTGCCCCGCGCCGGATCTGCCGACTGCCTCCAGCCGCGCGCTCCAGCCGTGGTCCCTCGGCACGAAATACCCCACGGTGTAGAGCTCAGGCCACCCCGGCACAAACTTCACCCCGTAGTAAGTCACGTTGTATATATCCGACGCCGCCCAGCGGGCAGAGGCGAGAGGGTAAACCGACAGATTGAGGTTCTTAGAGACAGGCGGCAGGGTGGCGTTTACCTCGACCCGCGCGACGTTTAGAAAGGCGAGGGCCGCTAAGACGGCCAAGCCGCCTAGCAGAAGCAACGCGAGGCTCCTCACGCCCCCGACGCCAGTAGGTCTAGTTTTTCTCCATCTTCTAGGCCCAGGCTGTCGAGACTGACTGAGGTGAGTATGACCTCCGCGGCGGCTTTGGGGTTTACGAAGTAGTTAGTGAAGGGGCCTATTCTTACGGATTTAACCCTGCCCTCCCGCTCCAGCACGTAGAGATGCCACTGCACGGCGCCCCACCCCTTGCCGGTGGCCTTGACGATCTGCGAAAGCGTGGCGGCCCCCATCTTCTCGACGGTCTGCGCAATCTCCCGCCTCACTGGGTCGTCGGCGGCGGCCCGCTTGATCCTAGCCACGAGGGGCAGGAGGGGCAGGGCCAGCCACTCTCTTCTGTTGCTCGCCAGATGGCTGAGGCCCGCCGCCGCGGCTACGCCGGCTGCTACCGCGAGCACCGGGGCCTCCGAAGCCTTAGGCACCTCAAGCGGAGGCGTCTTTGGATACTCCACAGCCACGTAGCCGCTGAGCGTAGCCGGGCTCTGTGCAGTGTTTACGCAGGCAACCGCGACGGGCCTATCCACGACGAAAGTCCCGGTGGCGTTGCAGAGCTGATGCGGAAGTTGCACCGTCACGTACGCCGTAGAGTTAGGCGGCACATACACTGGGAAGAGCCAAGCCGCCATAGGCGCAAGAACAATAAACACGGTGACGTTCACAGCAGACTATAAATTCTAAACATTTATATTTAACGTTGTGGACGGCGCCGCTGTGCCGCCTAGGGCCTCGCTAGATTATGAAGGGGTCGCCGAGCCCCAGCAACCGCGCCACAACTGCCAGGAGTATGATATATATCCATGCGGCGGCGGCGAAGAGGTAGGCGAACCACCTACGTCTAAACATGCCCCAGTACGTATACGCGATGGACACCAGGAGGAGGGCGAGGGCGAGGATGTAGGTAAACCTCACGTAGAAGAGCCCCCACTGCAGAGCCAGCAACGTGAAGATGAAGCCGCCGATGAAGGTCACCACGGCGCCGGTCCACACTGTGAAGGTCACGGGCCTGGTGTAGTAGAAGAGATATATCAAAGGCGCCAGCGCCGCAATTACGCCGCCAGCGGCGGATATGAGGACGATCTCTGCGAAGTTCATATCAAAACAGCCAGAGGCTGTGCCTCCCCGCGGCCAGGGCGGCGACGTAGAGGGCGAAGAGGTAGACATACGGCGTACATGATATAAGCGCCAGCTGAAGGTCGCGGTTCGTCGGCCTCAGCGCTATGTGTAGCTGAACCAGCTGGGCCGCGGCCGTTAGGGCCATGCCGATGAGGGCTGAGAGCCTCCACGCGGCAATCCCGCCGTAGGCCACGGTGATCCATATGGCGTAGACATTAGCCGCGGCGGCCAACACGAGAAACGGCACAACCACGTCCCTGTGTTTAAAGAGGAGGGGGGGCACCAGCCCGAAGTACCTCGCCACAAGCCTCTCGGCATACACCCTCCCAAAGGCCACAGCCATGCCGGCAGCCACCCCAACAAGGAGCGCGACCCAATTCATAAGACCCCCCTAACCGCGAAAATAAATATTTTGCGTTTAGCCGCGGCGGCGTCACGACCTCCAGGGCTGCAGAACCTCGCGCCTCACCGCGATTACCTTAGGCCAGCCGCGCCACTGCCCAGTGGGGTCTACCACCACGTATAGAGGCTCCTGCCAGCCCGCAGGCATGCCGCACGGAGGCTCGCAGAGGCGGTAGGGCTGGGGGCCGTAGATCCAGTAGGTGGCGTTGTCGACGCGGTATATCCACACGTCGCCAACTCTCTGCAACTCGCCGCCCGGCCTAAACAGAGAGATCTTGACGGTGAGAAGCGTTGTCAGGGCGAAGTTGTATCTAAGCACGGCGCCCCAGAGGCCCACCGGCGTGTTGTAGGTGTACACGTACAGCCTATATATGCGGGCGGCGGCCTCTGTGTAGTTTATAACCCTAAGCCCCGTGGTGTATATCACAGTATTGTTAACCACAGGCACGTCGAAGACGGCGGCAGTGAGCATGGGCAGAGTCACCCCTATCTCAGCCCTAAGCGGCGTAGGTCTAGATATGTTGAGACGAGGCGTCATGGGGCAGTCAGCCTTGTATATATATAGCTGCGACACCCCGTCCAGCTTTATAAACGCGCCGTACCGCACGGAGCCGGAGCTCGAAGGCACCACGGCAGGCGGGATGAGGTTAGGCGCGACTTCTCTATAGCGCTGGGTCTCGGAGAGGAGCACCGACTTGTTGTACATAAAGACGCATCCGGCCACGGGTATCTGCGCCATTGGACGCTCCCATATGTACAACGCGCCGCCTTGCTCCACTTGTACAAACTGCCAGCCGGAGCCGTTGAGCGTGACCACCGCCCTCTCCGTGGCCCCGGGGTACCAATCCACCAGCTTGACCCTCAGCAAAACGGCGCCGCGCCAGCCGGAGGGGTGGGTGAAGTTGACCCAACAGTCCCCCTGGAAGCCCGGCGGCACAACTACGTCAACGGGGTAGGGGCCGGGGGCCCCGCCGACTGAAGACGCCGCGACGGCGCCGCATGTGGAGGAGACGAGGACTGTGGTTGGGTAGAACAGCTTAACCTCGAGGGCTTTTGGGTAGGGCCAGGAGGCGTAGGGAGAGCTGTAGAGATGAAGCGTCTTGTTCGACACGTAGACGTAGTAGGGGAGCTGACCCACGGCGACCTCCGCCAGGGGGCCTGCGCGGAAGGCATAGTCGCCTCCCGGCGACGTGAGGGCGATGATGAAGACTAGGGTGGGGAGGAAGAGAAGAAGTGTTCTTGCCGCCTCTTCACGCCACATCATACTGCGGCACCTTCTCGATGTTGATCTGGTAGGCCGCCAGCGTCTTGTAGCACGGCGTGTTTGCGTCAATTATAATATCTACGCCCAATACGGCGCATTGACCCGGCGCCAGCGCGACGTAGCCCGCGGCGGTGTCTACGGCGGCTCCGTCTTGAACCACCACTTTGCTGTCCGCGGCGCCGGGCGGGTCTACAATCTTGACAGCCACGTACCGGATGTGCCTAGCGTTTATGTCTTGCAACAACGAGGCATCGACAATTCTAGTCTTTACAGGCATGTTGCATACCCTCAACGCGTTGGTTATATTCGCCACGTCGCCAGGCACGCCGGTCACATAGACACGGGTAAAGTTGAGACCTATGTTGCGGCCGTAGTCCCAGTCAGCCTTTACGATGCCGTTCATGACCTAGGTGTCGCCGCCGACGTACATATCACAGGAGACACCGTAGTGTCGACATGCCAATAGGTCACGTTTATAATAGATACCGCGGCAAACAGCGCAACCGTCCCCAGCAACACAGCCAACAACGCCAACCTCCTACCCACGTTTTCACCTCTCGCCACAGACGTCTCAGAAACCAACCAATTTATATTTAACGTTGTGCCACAACGCCGGGAGGCAGGTAGCCGCCTACGCCGCCGTCTAAAAGCCATACCGTTCACAAAACCCATGAAGTTAAGACTTTCAAGAAGAAAAATGCAAATTTTTAATAAAGAAAAAATCCGATTTAGGCGGCTACTGTGGGCTCATTCTGATGTCGACCTGGTACTGGCCCAGCACTGTCCTGCCGTCTGCGAGGCTGTAAGGTATGGCGGGGTCTATGGCTACGTATGCGCCTATGTCAATGCACTCGCCTGGGTTTATGGTGTAGGGGCCTGCTGTGTCGTACGTCGTGGAGCCGATGAAGCCGACGCCTTGGCCGTCGGGGCCCTTTACGAGGAAGGCCTTGATGTAGCTTTCACTGCCGTAATCGCTAATCTGGCCGCGCCAGACTAGGGTGGCTGTGATGCGCGTGGTGCCGTAGTAGTTACAGACTTTTATCACTGAGGTGTAGTTTGTGGGATCTCCTGTGAAGCCTATTATAGATATGCGCGTGATGTTTATGCCCCTGTCGCTGTCGTAGTAGTAGCTGACCTTGACGTACATGCCGTCAGCGACCGACGCGTCGGCACCTGTGTACTTCATGGCGGGCGGCTTTGTGGCGTTTATCAGCCAGTACGTCACGTTGGTGAACGTGACGGTGGCCGCCACAAGCGCGGCCGCCGCCAGCGCCACCAACGCCACCAGCGGTCTGTAGTTCTTTCTCTTTGCCATGTGTCGGCGTAATTCCGGGGTTTATATATTCAACGTTGTGCTGTGCAATGTTTTTAGCTGGGTTTTGGTTTGGCCTATGCGGGTTGGCGTCGTGGGCGGGGGGTCTATGGGGGTGTGGCTGAGGCGGGAGCTGTCGGCGCATCATCAGGTGTTGATCTACGACGTGGATCCGGCGAGGTCCGACGTGGGGTCGTTGGAAGAGTTGGTGGAGTGGGGCGAGGTGGTGGTTGTGGCTGTTCCGTTTTGGGAGGCCGCCGGGGTGCTTAGGGCGCTGGCGCCGTTGGCTGGGGGGCGTCTCGTGATGGATATCGCCACTTTTAAGGAGGGGCTGGCGGAGGCGTATAGGCTCCTCCCGCCGGGCGCCAAGGCGGCGTCTGTGCATCCGCTGTTTGGGCCGGGGGCGCCGTCTATCAGGGGGCAGAGGGTTTTGGTGATGGACGTGGGGAGGGAGGGAGCCCTGGAGGCGTACAACTTCTGGCGGGAGCTCGGCGCCGACGTGGAGTGGGGAGACTTCGCGAGGCACGACTACTACGTCTCGCGGACGATTGCCCTTAGCTACGCCGTGGGGCTGGCCTTGGCGAGGATATACGCCGAGGCGGGCGAGGAGATCATAAAATACGGGGGCACCTCCTTTAAGTACCTGGCGGCGTATGCCTTTTCTCTGCTTAGAGATCCAAACGCCGTGAGGTACGCAGAGAGGGCTCCCCTGGGTGAGTTCTTGGCGGCGTTGAGGGGCGGCTCCGCGCCGAGGGCTTTGGTGGACCCGGACGAGGCGTATAAGGCCTTCTACAAGGCATTGGAGGCGCTTGAGGAGCTCTGGCGGCGCTACAGCCGCCGGAGTGAAGATTTATAAATCGCGCGGCGGGCTTTTTATGGTGTTGAGCCCTGAGGAGAAGCGGCGGTTTTTAAAGGCGCTGGAGACAGACGAGGAGTTTAGACTTGCCGTAGCTGGCCTGCTGGGGCTGGGCGAGATATTACAGGAACTCAGAGACCTGCGGAGGCGCATGGATAGATACATCAGAATAAGCGAGAGGAGGTGGAGAGAGTGGCGAGAAACATGGCGGAAATTCCTAGAAGAAAACGAAAAACGATGGGAGGAAAATAGAAAATGGTGGGAGGAAAACGAGAAGCGGTGGGAGGAGAATAGAAAGCGGTGGGAGGAAAGCGACAAGAGGTGGCAAATGTGGTACGAAACATGGAGGAAGTTCCTAGAAGAAAACGAAAAACGATGGGAAGAGAATAGAAAACGGTGGGAAGAAAACGAGAAGCGGTGGGAGGCGCAGTTTAGTTTTAATAGGTGGGTTCGGTCCGCCTTGACGGAGATTAG
>Ga0326762_1001052_pt1 | contig 10252 bp, 11 predicted proteins | sample NORPS_S_FD_207669 | JGI IMG/M metagenome (GOLD analysis project Ga0326762, IMG submission 207669) | Hot spring sediment microbial communities from Norris Geyser Basin, Yellowstone National Park, WY, United States - NOR.PS_S | ecosystem: Environmental > Aquatic > Thermal springs > Near-boiling...
AAGCATAATCAATCTCCTCACAATCGTTTTAAAATATATAGTTTTCCTTTCATTTCCACGTCTTTTTGCAACCATCTTATATATAGATCTTCCAATATCATCAACCATAAGATCCCTGAACGGTGGTATAATATATTTTTCTTTGATCTTGCTATAGATATTTATCAATCTCATCATCTTTGCCCTTGCTTTCCCTTTTGCTGCTTCATCCTTCTCCCAGCCTTTTCTTTTGTTTAGAGATTTTTCATATTTATTAATTCTCCGAATCGCTTTTTCGAGTAAATGGGAGTAGCTACTCCTTCTCTCATTATTATTTCTCTCTGGTGTTTCTGTTTTGACAGCCTTCGAACGCTTTATTACTTCGATCTCGAAATCAATTACAGGTTCATCTGAGACGATACATCCAGGTTCGCAGATATCTACGAGAATCTCATCGAGATCTTTGTTTTTCTGATCCTCATTTTTTATTGTTTCTCTTGCCATGGCTAAAAATAATATATTGACCTTACTATATAATTTTAAGGCGATGGAATCGTGGGGTATCAACAAGACTCTTTGTAATACTTTATTTGCACATGCAATATAAAAACTCTGTCTGTGTTTCTCTTGAAATATTTTGTTGTTATTTTTATGTTAATTCATATCAATTGGGTATGGTCTAACATCCATCCTATAGCTCCTGCTCTTTCAATTCTATAGTAGATCCTCGAAGGCTTGAGGAGCTTGAGAGGAGAAGAAAACAGGTATGTATTCTTTCAATTCTATAGTAGATCATTCTCCACCTAGCTGCTGGACTGCAGATTTGCTATCGGTATTACCAGGATTCTCGTTGAGACGAAGAGCTCGACATAGTGCCAATTGTTTGTACTTGCAGCGTTTCTCAATATTATATCACTTGATAGTGTGATATATGCCTGCCCTAGGTTGAGGCTTCCAGTGTACATCTCTATATCCCCCTGTGCAAGCGATATCGGTGATAGCGATACCTGCCCCTGCCCGAAGTCGCTATATGATATAGATATTTGACTGCTATCCCTCCTACCGCTTATAACTACATATGAGTCTATGATGCCCACCTGGATCCTGCCCCCTCCATAGAGGATTGGCTGGGTTGGGAGCTTTGGGAGGGCTATCTCGTAATATGCTGTGCCAGCTATGAGGGGTATTGAGGATGAGATTCTCAGCCAAATATCCCTCGAAAGCGCTTTAGGATCCTGCTTTGTGTCAATCCGTAGCTTTACAGAGACATTCAGGATCATCTCAGCCTGCCCGTTCTGGAGAGGATATATCCTATAGCTAATGTTGGAGCCTGCATCGGAGATTGAGAGAACCCTATCGCATGCCGTAGCACCCCAGCTATAGCCAGCACAGCCATACCTAGTCTCCTGGGCTACGAGCCTGCTATAGCCATCATAGACGGTTTCGGAATGCCATGTTTCATAGCATCCGCCATATCCACAGCCGCCGTATGGATGTGCTATTGTGTACCAAGCGGTTCTGGGAACCACCCAGTAGTACCAATACTGCCAATTATATGCTGTCTGGGACACAGGTATTATATCCCCTGTAACGACTAGGCGTGAGTACCCATTCTGGGAGCCGTATATAGTGTTCTGCCTCATATCGCCCTGCCCATATTCAGCACCCCTCACAAGGGCTATTGAGAGATCCTGGTATGGATAGCTATATGAGATCCCCGAGAGAACATCATTGTAATATCCATAGTAGTAGTTTGTACAGAAATAATTCCTATGCTCAGAGCTAACAGGGCTGTATGAGGGATTACCAACAAAATACCACCACGAGGATGGAGCCCCTGCCTCACAATACCAACAGTCATAGCATCGATCATTCCACCACCAGCAACAGGAAATGTAGCTCCATCTACAGCAGTACCACCAGCAGTATGATCCGTAGAGCCAACCGCTTGCTGTGTATCCTTCCTTCCTCGTTATCTCCCTTGTTACCTGGTCGCAGTAGCTTGTTGATCTTGGGTATCCCGCTTCCACATTTATAGATGATGATCCTAGTGCTAGGCTTGACCAGTACTGTGACATCCTCACAGATCCCGATTCATATGCCCCGAACCTGCTCGAATATATTGAGTACCGCTGCTGTGTATATCCAGATGAGATCTCTCCTTGAGAGCCCAGCCCACCTATAAGGGGTATCAATATGTTTCCGATAGCCATATAGCTTCTGCTGAAGTCAGGTGTTCTGCCTGGGGGGACTATGTCTGATGATTTGAAGATGTTATTTCCTGGGGTGACTCTAACAACTCTCCCATAGTACTCTCCACCTGTGCCGTCAGATCCGTAGATCATTAGCAGGGCGTTGAAGGCGTAGCCAGCCCTGTTTATAATCTCTATATCCCCGCCTCCTCCTAACACCCTTACACTTATAGCGTCAGCACCTGGGAACCTCTCGAATGCCAGGCTTGACTGTGTGTTGATCGATACATAGTATATTGATAGCGATAGTGCTGTGGCAACACCCACCACAGCTAGGGCTATTATTATCGCAGAAGCAGCCAGCCTGAGCCTTCTATTCACACCATACCACCATAGTAAAGGGCTTCGCCGCAAAAGCTTATTACATGTATATATATTGCTTGGTATCCATGCCATGTCCCAGGTTCTCATATCCGCAGCAGCCCTTACAATGCTAGCCCTCTTCGCAGTCTCCTCCCTTGTGTATATGAGCTACTCAGCATCCTCTATCCTCACAGCCTCCCACTACATGTCCAGGCTTTCGAGGGAGCAGCTATCTGGCAGAGTAGTATCAGCAGATCTATATACATACGCCATAACAGTTACAAATAGCGGCTCAGAGCCTGTGAGGATCAAGTCCTCAGGGCTTGAGCTATTGATAGGCTGTCAGGGTGAGCCGGTTTCTAGACAGAGGATCTACATAGATCTCGGGCAGAGGGTGCTTCTAAGCAGCGAGAAATGGATCCAGACAGTTAGGATAGATAGCTATTCATCCACCATAGAATCTATTAGGAGCCTCTGCACAGATACTCTGAAGACAAGTGTGGATGTCAGCGGCTCCCTCTCGATACAGACAGAGAACTCTGGATCATATAGATTCCCGCTTGAGAAGAGAGGAGATATATTGGTTATAACCCCCGAGGATGTTGATGCAGGTGTTGCCCAGAAGATCCTCCCCAATGGCAGGGCTATAACGATCTATGTCAGGGAGGTTCTAGCATGCTTCGCATCACCATCATCCTACTTCTACTATAGCTATATACCCCAGGGAGAGGCTCCAATAGCTGTCGATATCTACTTCGGAGATTCGAGGGGTAATGTCGTCAATATGCCTGTGTTGGGGGGCTCGTGGCAGGGCAATATAAAGCTCACACTATCTGACTTCTCAGCAGATGTAGAGGCTAGGTGTACGCTTGCAAAGCTAAAGCTGGATGGGAACGTGCAGATGATAAAGTACATGATACAGAGACAGAGGGGACTGCCAAGCTATGTATATTCAGGTGTCTTCTTCGGTGTCGTAATCATAGTGAACGATCTAGGACCTAGTCTGAGGATAGAGAGGATAGATACTGGTTTCGACCCAAGCAAGGCATCGCCAGGTGTTTTCGAGACATATGCTGCTTATCACAGAGCAGATCCAAGAGACCCCCTCCCACCAATAGTCTATATGTTCACCCCCGAGTTCCTAACAAAGCTCAGGGATAGGAAAGCTATTTTCCAGGGATTCTCAGGGATCCTCTTGGTTGGGCAGGCATATATAGATCCTATCCCCACCCTAGGCTATGAGAAGAACTTGGCTATGACTGTCAAGCTACCAATAATAATATATCTATCTCAGGAGAGCAGATGATCCCAACACTTTTTTCAACACTTTTTCTTGGAAGACATTACTATGGGTGGTTATATGGGTGGCTCTGCTATTGATGCTGATATCCACGAGCACCTCTATAAAATGGTTATGGATTATCTCAGAGAGCATTATGTGATCAGCGAGAGAACCGCTGAGATCATTGCCCAGGAGGTTGGCGCCTCTAGGAGGAGGGCTGTTCTCCTGCTCAGGTGGATGCTTGAGAATAGAGAGATTGTTCATCTGGGCTGTAGGGTCTATATGCTTTCCGAGTATGTTGATAGGTTCTCAAGGGAGGAGAAGGCTAAGCTATTGGCTGAGGAGATATGCAGGGTAGGTCTTAGGAAATGCCCATCAGCACCAGGGATTCTGAGTGACTCGGAGCTGAAGACAGCGATCAGCATATGCTCCAAATACCAGGTATATAGGTGATTCTATGAGGGGTGTTGGGGAGGCTCTGGCAGCCCTCATAGTACTCTCAATATCCATAGTCGCCTTCGGACTAGCCTTTTACATGCTATATAGCTACTCCACAGGCGGTTCAGGCGAGCAGATGCTTGTAGAGATATCAGCCTCGGGATCCCAGGGCGGGGGAGCTGCTGTGATAAAGATAAGGGTTAGGAATATAGGGGATGGCATGCTCCTCCTGGGAACCCTGGTGGTCTCAAGCCCAGAAATAACTATCTCCTGGTATAGCTCCACAGAAACCTCGATAATCCTGACAACAGATCAGAACGCTATATCCTGCTCAAGACCCCTAACCCCTGGACAGTATCTAGAGGCATCTATACAGGTTTCTGGCAGCGGCTGGGTCAGGGGCTCATCTGTTCTATTCACATTCATAGCATGTACTGGGAAGGGGACTCAGATCTCTCAGAGCTATAGGGTGGTGCTATGAGGGCTGTCTCACAGGTTGTTGTAGCCCTCGGGCTCGTTCTCATAGCTGTCATGGCTGCTGCTGTAGCAGCCCCCTTGCTTGCCTCCCTAGCCCAGAGCTTCTCGAAGTCCCAGCCCCCGCAGATAGCAACCTCAAAGATCATATTGCTACATGGAAATGCTGTCCAGGGGGGTAATAGAGGGGTTATCATAAGGGTTATCGCCACAGCTATCCTCCCTACAGACTATCCATCTGCGATCCTTGTCTGCCCCCTAGTACCTGTCTTCGATCCTAGTGGTAACCCGAGGATCTTGGTTATTGCTCAGGAGATTTCGAGCGGGGGCTGGTGCAGATCTATACCCAATAACGCTGGAAGCTATAGAACTGATTTCTCCATATTCATACCATATATCCCTGGCTACACATATTCAGACCCCTCCAACTGGCTTGTAGGGCTTGTAGATCCTGCAACAGGGTCTGTTATCCACGCTGTGGCACATATCTATGAGGTGGCATAGATGAAAGCCATATCGCAGGTGATGGCTGCCCTCCTGCTAGCAGCGGCTGCAGGTGTGCTGGGAGCTGTCTTCGCTTCTATATTCCTACCCTACCTCCCATCCCTAGCACCATACAACCCGAGTGCAGAGGCTCACATTGTTAGAGTGGCATATACTGGCAACCTATTGATCCTGGATGTCGAGGTGAACCTCTATGCCCCTGCACATGGCAGCATCTATCTCTCAACAGCTAGTGGATCAATAGTTATTGGCGGGTCTAGATACGATCTCTCTCCAGCAACTGGATGCGGATCACCGATAAACGAGATATGCAGCGGACCCCTTCCAAGCTCAACTCAAAGAATCCCTATTATCCTGAGATCCCCGACACAGATCCAGCCAAACTCAGAGGGAACCCTGATCCTAGTATTTAGATATGGTGGTGGGGAGTTCTACGCATCTGCAACATTCAAAACATAGATCTGCATGCTTAACCATCTAACCAGATAGCTTAACACCTGAAAACACCTGTATCGGTGAGCAGGTGAAATGGAGATTGCTAGGAAGCACAAAGGAATATCCGAGATGATGGCTATAATAATCGCTATCGCAATAGTGGTCGCTGTAGGTATAATACTAGCCGCGCTGGTCTTCCCTGTATTTACAGGAGGCTCGGGAGTAACATATCAGGTGTCGGCAAGCGGTGTAGGATCTGCAGACGGCTCAAGGGCTGTGATAAGCATAAACGTCCAGAACACAGGTTCAAAGCCGCTGCTGGTGCAAGGTGTGTGGATAGCCCCAGGAGGTACTGGGGCACCCTCAGCAGCTACTGTGGCGAGCGTCCAGCCATCCAGCATACCAACCACAGCAGTAACATATGGCACCACCCCGCCCACAACTAGACCTGGTGGTACGCTGGTTATCCAGCCAGCGACCTCTGCAACTATAAGCATAGTGCTGACTGGGAGCAACCTCTACAGGGGGACACCACTCCTCGTAACGATCTATGCTGTTGACCAAACCAACACAGCCCTAACATCTGATCAATCCACGAGGTTCTCCCTAAGCTAGCGGAAATCCAGTCAGATAGTTTTTTTAACCCCCTCCCCCCTCCTCATTCAATATAGCATCCCCTTTTTTTCCACCTCTATTATGGTGTTCCTAATTTCTGAGCGCAGCAACATACTCTTCCTCATGAGAGAGAGTATCAACAGGGGCGAACCAATAGGTATAAAGGCTTTCTTCGGTGCTGGTAAGACGGAGGCTGTGATAGATCTTGTTGCATCTAACAAGCCGTCTAGCATTGTTATTGTCTCTGAGCCTCTGAGGGTTCTCAGGGATCATGTTGCTAGGAGGATAGGGGCTAGGGCTGTTGGGTCTGTGCCTGTGTTGAGGGCTCATGATGAGGTTTGCCAACACCTCTCCTCCCTCATCGCTAGTGGCTATAACTACTACCAAGCTCTCTCCATCCATCTGAGGAGTGGGAGCTGTGTGTATAAGGGCTATGTCTTAGGCGTTATAGGCGATGCCATTTCAAGAGGCTTTGTGGTTACCACGCATAGGCTTGCACCGATAGCAAGCCTGATCCTCGGTAATTATAGAGCTGAGAATATGATCGTTGTTGATGAGGCTGAGGACTACATAACAAGGATCTCTCATGGACTTCCTAAGCAGGAGATCGAGCCTCTGAGGCAAGACCCCCTTCTCTGGAAGAGGCTGAAGAGGGTTCTGATCGAGGCTGGGGATAAATACCACTACAGACCATCATTCATAGTCCAGATGCTAAGATCCATATTGCTCTCCGCGACACCCCCGAACACTCTTCAAGACGTGTTTGCGGTCATAAATAATTACGTGAGATTTATAGATCCTGGTTTGGGTTGGAGGGAAGATGTTGTTATAAGATATAACGATGTTATAGATATGATCAGCTTTAAGAGGAGATGGAACGATATAGCTAATATAGTTGTTGATATATGCTCAAGGGCTGTGGATGCTGGTGCTAGATGTACTGTGATCACTAAGAATAAGGAGATGACATCTGTGATCGAGAGGGCTATGAGCAATAAAAACATGGATGTTGTCAGCGATCTAACAGCTAAAATACCAGTAGCGAGCAAACAGATCTATATACTCACAATAGGCGGTAGGTTCTACAGAGGTGTCAGCCTACCAGAGTCTGATGTGATTGTGGCTTTCTTCCAGAGATCCTATATGCGTCCAGAAAACCCAGTACTACGATACGTAGATGCTGGCAGGGATGCGGAGATACATTATGGCTATGAGATCTCAATGGCTTACTCGCTGCAGTCAGCATATAGGAGTAATAGGGATACATATATGAGACATATAATGGTTTTCTTCGATGAGAGGCTAGATCAATCGCTTGAAAACTTCTACTATGAGGATAAGGGATCATATGTTAAGGAGACGATAGATATCCCGAGGGGAGAGATGAAAAAGATACCTGAGCTGGTTAGCAAGCTATTATGATGATCCTTTCAGCATGGGTAGCTCTCTCATCTCCCTTATGAAGCTTGGGAGATCGTGTTTCTTATCTGTCTTCGGGAAGAATGGGGAGATCTTTATATCCACCCTCCTATTCCCCGAGACCATTGAAAACCCCTCCAACCTATATATCCTTCCAAGTGGTTGTAGCACTTTACCGCCCTGCCTGTTCAGCTCTATCCAAGCATATCTGAGCGGGTCTATCTCTGTTGCTGGAGAAGCATTTATGAGGATTGGTGTGTGTGAGAGCGGGCTCACATAGATATCGACTCTATCGACCCTCTGCCACATAACAGTCTTGTAGTGAACCCTTGAGCCCACCTCTATCTTTCCATCATCAAGCAGTTTTATGAATATGGGCTCGACCTCGGATCTCCGATCTATCACTTTCACAGACTCAGGAAACCATATGAAGAGTGCAAGCTCCTTATCGCTGTAAGCCCATGCATATACCTCGAACTGCTCCTCCCCAGGGGGTATGTATAGCCTTACCCTTCCGCTAAGCTTGTTAAGGAGTATCCTGGTTCTATCAACACCATCTACATATTGTTTCCTGAGGCTCTCCACAGGATCCCCGCTCTTCAGAGCCTCCACGATTAGGATCGAGTATGGAGCCATATCCTTCGTAGTTGTTCTGGTGAACCCCTTCACAGGATCTCCCCTAAGGGCTCTCCTATATCTCTTGTTAAGCTCCTCGATATCCTCCTCAACTCTTCTACCAAATGCTAGCTCCAACCCGCTTCTCCCCTATTTTTCTTCCATCTATAAGGGGGGACAAGCGGATGAAGGAGGTTGGTGCTGTTATTAGGAGGCTTGTTACTGAGCATGGGCTCTGGATATTCCCAATACGTGGTAGGGGATCTACTGTTGAGGAGGCTAAGCAGCCCATAGCACCTTGGAAGTCGAGAGCCTCTGTAGATCTTACCCTCAGAGGCACATATAGCGCTTGGGGGCTCTGGCTCTCTAGGAGCGGTTTATTCGGTATAGATGTTGATGCTAGAAAGGCTCCACAAGAGGTTATCCCCCTGCTACCCGAGCTCGATAACGGTGTGTGCGGGCTCGGAGGATATGCCGAAGAGACCGCTACTGGCGGTAGGCACTATATATTCAGGGCAGGCACCCCTGTATCTTTGTCCAGCGATGTTGATTGGATAGAGTATAAGTACGATGGGTACTTCATAATAGCTCCATCTGTGCTTCTAGCTGATGGCAGGGTTTATAGGTATAGAAGGATATGCGGGGATCTTCCTCCAAATGCGGATATATCTATTGTCTCAAAAACCCTTGAGGAGATCTTCAAGGTTGTTCTCAACCAGAAGGTGAAGATCCACATCGGCTCTTCAGGTCAGGCTAGAGCTGTTTTTGCTAGACAGAAGCAGGTTTTTCCGAGACCCCCCACATATAGGATCAAAAGGATCATTGAAAAAGCTGGGGGAGACCCGCTGAAGGCATCATCAATGCTCTTCGCAGAGGCAGGCTGTCATGGGATATCAGAAGCTCTTGAGGCTGCCCTGAGGGGGGAGAAGGTTCACATAAAGAAGGTTATGGTGGATTCCATGAGGATCAGCAGGACTTCGAGATTCCTCTTCCTACATATTGTGGCTGTGAGCCTGAGGATGCTCGGTATTGATGAGGAGAGGGCTAGAGAGGCTCTCACAAGGATAATCTTCATAGACAGCGATGAGGATCCTGTAAAAGACAGCCTGCCAAACGCAGTTGATAATGTATATAGATACTCTGTATTCAGAATAATGCCCATCGGTTCATGCCCCTTCTGCGATCTCATGGGGAGGGAGCCGTGCCAATATAGAGATCCAGACCACCTGCTCAGAAAGATCGGGGTCTAGTTTTTCTCTATATATATATGGAGAGAGATGTCCGAGAGGATAAGATATTATTATTATCAGGATGAGGAGGAGATATATAGCTACGAGCCTCCTAGAACATCGAGCCCGTATTGGGGCTCCCCCCTAACACACGGGATCCTTGAGACAAACAACTCAACACTATCTGGCTTTGAGAAGAGGATCAGAGATGCATATAACAGGCTTATAACAATATGTAAGGCTAATAACATTCCTGCATTTCTATGCGAATCAGCCTTTCAAGCATATAGGAAGATAATGTATATATGCAGAGAAGTAGTTGAGGCACGTGGCAATGGAGATAGGGGGGTTTCATCAAGTATCTATATACATAGGGTGCTTAGGATCCCACAGCTTGTTTTCGATACCAATGCGCTAGCTACGGTTCTCCTCCTGATAAGGCTCAGAAGAACCCTCAACCTATATGGAGACCCGCTAAAGGAGGAACAGCTATTCCTGGCAGCTGTAAGTCATAGGGATGATCTGAAAGAGATTGTGAGCCAAGCCACAAAGAGGCAGAAGAGGCTGGAGCACCACATCAAAGAGCTACTCAAAAAATACCAAGAAATCTGACCTCCTCCCCGTCCTGAAGGGTGGGGGTTCCCTTTGGGTGGTTCATTGGTTTGTGGTTTACCGCCTTCATCTTCATTGCTTCATAGCTGGTGGGG
>Ga0326762_1001055_pt1 | contig 10225 bp, 10 predicted proteins | sample NORPS_S_FD_207669 | JGI IMG/M metagenome (GOLD analysis project Ga0326762, IMG submission 207669) | Hot spring sediment microbial communities from Norris Geyser Basin, Yellowstone National Park, WY, United States - NOR.PS_S | ecosystem: Environmental > Aquatic > Thermal springs > Near-boiling...
GGTCACGTAAAGAAAAACTTTTAATACTCTGCAACAACACCGCCAGAGAGCCCCGGTAGTATAGCCCGGACTAGTATGCGGGCCTGTCGAGCCCGTGACCCGGGTTCGAATCCCGGCCGGGGCGCCAACCTCCTCTTGACACATATCAACTTACGGCGCCGCTTTTGCATTGTCGGCGCGCTTTTTCCAAAAGCACACCAAAAACAGACAAAAGCGGCACACCAAAAACACACCCACGTCCATTCCACTAACTTTAGTGGAAAGCTACCGCACAGCCAGCCTCGCCTCAATCCGCGCCTTGAGGTATTCGGGGTCCCGCGACAGATACCTCTGCGCCGTCCTGTAGCCTATGCCGACTAATTGACAAGCCTCTTTCAACGTGAGGCCCCTCTTCACCAGGTCTATTATGCGGCGGCGCGTAGCCTCAGACCACTTCGGCGGCCTGCCGACAGCCTTCCCCTGCGCCTTCAGCCTAGCTATCGCCTCCCTGGTGCGCTCGCGGATGAATTCGCGCTCCATCTCCGCCGCCCAACCCAGCACGGAGATTATCAGCTGACGCACCTTGGGGTCCACGTTCTGAAGCCACTCCTCCCGCACGCTGAGGAGGAGCTTGCCCCTGGACTCCAGCTCCCTGACCACAGCCGCCAGGTCCCACAGGGAACGCGCCACTCTGTCCAGGGCATAGGCCACGACTCCGTCGGCGGACTCAAGCAACTGCGTAACCTTCTGCCAGCCTGGCCTCTGGGCGGGCGGCAGGGCGCCGGAGACCCCCACGTCTCTGACAGTTTCAACCACCTGGTGGCCGCGTTCAGCGGCCCACTTGAATATTGCGTACTCCTGGTTCTCCGGCCTTTCGTCGTCTTGGGAGATGCGGACGTAGGCCACCAGCCGCATGCCGAAAAGGTCCTCTAGGCATTAAAAGCCTTCTTGCCCTTTAGGCGCGTTGCGCATGAACCGGCCCCTTCCGGCGCGCGCTACAGCACCGCGACGAAGCGCCTTCTGCCGAAGTCGGCGATGTAGAGCTTGTCGACGCCGCCGTCCTCATAGCGAATTACAACGTACCGCTCCGACGCCTTTTCTACCGACGCCACGCGCCGGTTGCGGTAGAGAGTCTTCACTTCAATTCCGCGTTCCAAAAGCGACTTGAGGAGCTCGAACTTCTCCTCCGGCCTCATGGACATGGGCCGGCGCGCGGAGCGTTGCTGAAGCTGACGCGTCTCTGCGCCGCCTCCAGCGCCTCCCCGACGCTGTCGAAGATGTACATGTCTTCGTCTTCTATGTGGTGCAGGACGTAGCGGAGCATGCCGTTGCACGGCACCTCATAGATCCGCAGGGTGTCCACCCACTCCTCCCCGTCGTAGACGCAGAGCATTTTGAGCTTGGGCATAGTTGCTTAGAAACAACACGCTTATAAATCTTTCGCTTAGAAATTCTAAGCGTATAACTTGGACACGCGTCTCCGCGGCGGAGGCGGAAAACAAGCGCGCTCCCGCCGCACCGCCGTGAAACGCACGGCGGGAAAATCTGCAAAATTCACAAGACGAGGGATAGCCCAAATGCGCAGATTCAAAAGAAAAAATCCTCAGCAACAATTTTCGGCGACACAAAGAAGCGATTCCTCACGGCGGCATGTCGTCATTGGCATCGGCTATGGCAACAGCAGTCACCCAAATGACCAGACGCCAGGCTATTTAAACTCAACCACGCCTGGCGCGCCGGGATACAAACATGGCCCCCGGGGGTGGAACTGCACGCGGCGAGAAAGTTGAAAGCGACGTAGGCGTACCCCTTCTATAATTAATAGAAAAACAAGGGTTATGGGGCTGGCGGCTTGATGTTTTTGATCTTGGCGGCGTAGCCGTATATCGTCGTGCTTCTTTCTGCCTTGACGCCCATCTGGGCGGCGAGCGTCAGCGCGGCGTCTATTGGGATGTATATCTCGGCGTAGCCGCGGCCCCGCCTCCGCGACACCCTGCCAGGCACTTGTAGCACCACGCCGCTGGGGTGTCTAATCAACAGCACCACGCCGACGCGTGGCTCAAGCCAACCATTTACGTCCTGCAACACGACGTATGCACGGCTCAGCTTTCCCCCGCGCGCCTTTAGATGGATTTTGCAGGGGTGCCAACCCTCCATACTACTCATCCTCTGCGGCCTGCCTTATGCGGATGCCGCCTCTCTCCTCCGCCTCCTCCTCCAAGATCTCGTACTGCAAGGCGCAGTTATAAACCGCGATCTTGCCGCTGGCCTCGGCGATGCCTATACCGGCCCACTCCGCCAGCGAGGCGCCGACGAACCACGGAATGCGTATCTTCGCAGTGCCGTCCTTCATCACCCGCACAACTTCGCCCGTGGCAACGAGCACATTGCCGTCCTGCTGTCTGAAGTACAGCGCCACCGACATATCCTCCCTCAGCTCGCCCGCCACGTCGACAATCGTCACGTAGGCCCAGCGAGGCTTCTTCTTCCGGGCGGCCAGCTCCACCTTGCACGGGATCCAGACAGGCGCCTCCATGAAGGAGCGCGGCGCACTTCCTTATAAACCTTTACTCATCTTCGGCGGCCGGACTGCCGCAGATCTGCCGGCCCCGCGGAGGGGGGGCGCCGCGCAGAAGCTAGAAATGAACTGCCTCAAAACAGCCAACAAGACGCCGAGCCGCGGCGTTTGCAGACCAGTTATAAAACTATTTATTGATCTACCCAAAAGCTGGCGGCGACACAGACTCCGTCTACGTACCGCTGACGGGCGACCCCTACCCCGACAGCGTCTTCGTCGGTACTAACACCTAAGCAGGAGCTACTAGAGAGGCGCCTCTGCTGGCTTAGCTGGCAGAGGCGCAGGCGCGTCGGGCTTCCAAATGCTTACGTGGACGTAATCATAATCAGCCCCCAGCTCGTGGAGGCCCCAAGCGAAGAACGTGCGCAGGACGTCGCGCGGGACGGCGAAGGCGCCTGTGTCTCCGCCCTCTCTGTCCTGCCTAGGATATTTGTAGTACCTCGTCGGGACGAGCACCGGCACGCCGCCGAAAGAAATCTCAAGAAAGTAGTGCCCAGGAGGCGCGCTGAGCACTTTATAGACGAGCGTGCCTCGGAGGGGGACGAGCCCCCTGTACACCAACCTAAGGGGCGGCAGAGACATACCCCTGATCCACGCAACGTAGTTGTGAAGGATGGTTGTGCCCCCCTCCTTGACGGCCTTCCCGGCCCACGCCGCTAAGGACGGCGCCGTCCCCCAGGGGATGCGCACCTCAACGCGGTGGTAGCCCTCCCCAGCCGCTGACCTGGCCACCGTGCCGGCCACCTGGAAGACGGCGCCGTCTGCGCCTCGGAGCAGTAGGATAACGCGCCTGCCGGTTTCGAGCGGTTGCCACGTCCGCACAACCGCAAACGCCCGCCTCCGGCTGTACGCGTACAACACGACCCGGCAGACGAGCCACCGCTCCATGACGTTGGGCATCTGCGGCCTTAAAAACCCACGCGGGCTTTACAAACAACAACAAGTTACGTCGCATGTTTGTAAAGAGCGAAGCCGCTTAAAACTTTGAATTTTCCTCCACGTCGCAACAGTCTTCGATGGCGAGGTGCAACTTCTTCCTGACCACAGCCTTCTTCCTGCCGGCAACCTCCACAACTCCTTTCCCCTGCTCCAGAAACGACCTGAGCGCCTCGTGTTCAGGCCCCAGCGCCTTGGCTACGGCGCTGGGGATCCGGCACCCATTTTCCTCAGCCGCCACTGCGGCCATCACCAGAAACGGCCACCTCGCCGGCCATTTATACTTGGCGGCGGCCTCCGCCACGTAGGTGACCAACTCTTCGAGGATTCGGCAGGGCAGGCTGGGCCAGTTCACTAGGTCCCAGAAGAAGGCGACGGCCCGCCAGTACGCATCCGCGGGGGCCGCAGAATCTCTGTAGTACGCCCACGCCCGCTCCATCGCGTATCGAATTCCTCTGCGTACGACAGCCCTGAAGGCCTCCAACCTGAAGCACCTGCGCGCATATCTCTTCAGCAGGTTCCGGAGCGACTCTAAGTCGTCTTCATCCCCCGCTTCTAAAAACAGCCAGAAGTCGCAGGTCATATCACAATTCCGATATATCTCCCGTCTTTTACCAGGGCGACCTTCCTGCCCGCCACTTCCACCACACCTTCGCCCTGCTCTAGGAAGGCTTCGAGCCTGCCGTATTCATCGGGGCCGAGGGCCTCCGCCACGGAGTCGGGCAGTTCGCACCTCTTCTCCTCTGCCGCAACTGCGGGGCTGGCCAGGAAGGGCCACCGCGCTGGCCACTGGTATTTAGCCGCGGCTTCGGCCACGTAGGTGGAGATGTCGGCTAGGGGCTCGCAGTAGAGTTCAAACCAGTCCCAGAGGCCCCACACCATGTGGACGGCTTCGCCGTAGGCAACCGCCGGGTGCCTGCCGGCGATAGCCGCGCCTCTGTAGTACCGCCACGCCACCGACATGAAGTAGTTCACGATCTTCCTCGCATAGGCCCTCCCAGCCTCCAGGGCGAAGGACAAGCCGCACTTGTTCACCAGCCTGCGGAACAGGCCCCAATCCACCTCGTCCCTCTCAAGAGCCTCCGCAAACCGCCGCAGGAGCTCCCTACACGTCATAGCAACTTCCCGTAGTGTTTGCTTATGCAGGTCTTCACGAGCACACACACACAGATGTCTTTAGCCAGAGATCCAAGGGTGAAGAGGGTGAAAGGGTGAATCCGCTTTGCGCTTGACATATATCTAAAATGCGGCGTGTAGTGCATTGTATCTGTGTCGTGGAATCTTTGCTGTCAGTCAAGCGTGTCGGCGTTTTCACCCTTTCACCTTCTTCACCCTCAGGAATTTTCACTAAGAACAAGTTCATGTTTGCGCCTCTTCTGTCTCTTCGGCGCCGACGAAGAGCCCCACAAATCTGTGCAACGGTATCGCGTAGCCGTGCTCCTTCTGGCCTGTGTAGGGGTTAACATAGAGACTTTTTGGCGCGCCTAGAAACTCCGCGGGGTAGCCCTCCACAAGCTTCCCCTTGGCGAATAGGATCACTTGTAGTCTCCCTTCCTCAAGGAGCTTGTTCAAGATCGACACAACGACTGCGGCGTCCTCTGTGAGGCGGCGGCCGCTCTGCGGGTCATAGGCAACGGTGTGCTCCTTCTCAATCCTCTCAATGACGTCCCTCAGCCTATCGCGGAACAACTCTCTGTCGGCGCCGCGAGGCTTGCTGAACGCAATCTTCGCGCTGTGCGCGTTCTCCAGGACGTACCGCAACACCTTGAGGGCTGAAAGTTGCGAAACCTTCAGCTCCTCTGCGACGAATCTGTAGGCGCGGCGCAGAAGAGTCGCGTCGTCCCGTAGCGAGGCCTTTTCTGCCCTTTTCTCCTCGCGGATCTCGGCAACGACTTGTCTTGTGTATTCGGCCAGCTCCTTCACCTCGGGGTCGTCGGGGTGCTCCTTCTCCATGACGTCCGCCAGCTTTTCGATTAGAGACAGCAGGTCGTGCGTCTGTAGCAACTCGTCGCGATGCTTCCTCCACAGCCGCGCCGCGTAGCCGTACACGGGCTTTATGTCAGGGCGCTGGCTGTGGGCCTCCGGCTTTACGTCTTCGAAATTCCAAGTGAGAACTAAAAAGCGCCGTATCAATGCGTAGTCCGAGGCCTCCTCTGCGACGTTGTCGAGGAAGTCTTGGAACTTTACGTTAGTGAACAATGTTATGCCCCGCAGGTTTTTGAACTTAGTGCCTATCCCGTGTCCGTAGCGTGCGGCGTGGATCCCCATAACGCCGTGCCCAACTACTGCGCTCAATATGACGGACACGTTGCGTTCAAGGGCTTGCCGCGTCTGCTCGTCCAAAAGCAGTGGTAAACGGTTCAAGTCGAGCAAGTTGCGTAGCTGGGAGTCCGACTTAACGGCTCCGTCCAGCCTGATTAAATATGCGTCCAACGCCTCCGTCCCGCCTAGCATAGGCGTCAACACGTAGCGCACCAATGTTGATTTGCCCTCGCCACCGCGGCCGTAGTTGTAAACAATTTGATCGTTAAACGTGTCTTTCCCCCGCATGCGGCGGATCACGGGCGTCATGATTTTGGCGAAGACCGCCATGACGTTGAGCCAGGCAAGCTTGGCGTTCCTCTCCCCGTACGCCAGCTTGACCCAGCGGTACGCGGCCTTCAGCGGGGCTGGCCCGTAGTCGTTTAGATCTAGCGCGCGGTAGGGATCAACAAAGGCGCCACTATACGTGAGGCCGGCGCTGACGACTAACTTCTTCCGTCTCATGTAGCTCTTTAGCAAGTCGAGCACCTGCCCCCTGGCCACCACGTAGAACGGCGGCCTCTGCCTCACCTCTTGGAGAAACGCGTCGTAGTCCGTCACCGGCGCAAAAGCCAGCAGGCTACCGCGGTAGAAGGCGATGTAGTACTCTTCTCCATAGTACGGGTCGCGCGCTATGGCCATGTGGCGCGGAAGCAAAGCCAGGTCGGTTTCCTTCACAGCCATCTCCCCGTCCTTCTTCCTCTTCGATATGGCGACGAGTCTCAGCAACACGGCCTCGCCCCTGGCCTCCGCCTTTACATATTTCACGCAGACGCCGTTGACCTTCTCCAAACAATGCCGCCTCAGCTTGAATTCTGTTTTACCCTCGATTATCTCCTTAAGCCGCGCAACGACGCGTTTGGCCTCCTCCTCCCCCAACGCGGCGGCCAGCTCTTTCTCCAGCCCCGACCGGCCCTTGATCTCGTTCTCGCGCTCGCCGCAACCGCTTGGGCGGATGCCAAGCGCGGCCTCCACCCTCGCCTTGGCGTCTGAAATGCCTGCCAGCTGGTACGTGCAGACAACCGCGCCTAGGCGTTGCCCAAGCGGGTCCTCGTCACTAGTCTCCGCATGCAACAACTGCACTATCTCGGCGGCTGTCTCCGGCGGCACTCCCGCCTTAGCCAGCCACCCGGACAAGTAGAGAGCTACGTTCTGCCGGTGGCCCGGCCTGTACGCTGGCTTGAGAAGCTCCACGATCTTCCTCACTTCGTCCTCCGACAAGTCCCGCCGCCCCCTCGGCCGCTCTAGAGGCCGCTCCGCGGCTTGTTGCGCCTCCTGGGGCCTCTCCTCCGCAAGCCCCAGCGCCTCCACAAGCCGCTTGAACTCCTCAAGCGAGAGCTCCTTTGGGGGCTTGAATTCGCCGTCCGCGCCCCACGGCGGCGTGATCCATTCATATAAGACGCCGCTGGGGTGGAGCGACGGCGGAATCAGCTGATAGCCGCGGATGCGCAACTCCACCGCCCCGCCTAACAGCTTCTTCACGCCGCCGACCAGCCGCTCCGCCTCCGCTGGCGCCAAAGTGGCATAGGCCTCGCCGCGCACAGCCTCATCCAGGCGGAACTCGTGGTCGCCGTGTCTGCAGACGCGCGACTCGCATGCTATGTTGTGTTTATCTCCGTCTAGCGGGCAACGCGGCCCTGTGCGCCAGTGCCAGGTACCCTCAAGCAGGTGCCGCACCTCTTGGGGGAACTTCTGCGGGCCGTCGACATCGACAATGATTAGAATTTTTTCTGGATATGATGGATTGATGCGGCCAAGGAGCGCTATCCCCGCCTGCTTCTTCTTGACGTGGCGCTTCTCGAAGAGTTCACCAAGCTCAAGACAGTGTTTCTCATAGCATTCTACGTAGCGCGGGGCAAGCGGCCGCTTCTGCGCGTCGACGGGGACGACGTTGTAGCCAGCCTCAAGCAACGTCTCGTGCGGTAGCTTGGCGGCGTTAGGCTTTAATAACCGCGCGTTCTCAACAACTGGGGACACCCCTCCCCCAGCCTGCCCGCCTAGGCTCCCGCCCATGGCCCCTTTTATTTCTGCTTTAGCGACACTGCGATTTGGTGTATAATTACGGGCATGGGTCTCTTTGCGTTGCGGGGAGCGCCGCCGCGGTACTTGAGGAACATATCTCTGAGCACAGCCTGCCCCGGCTGTAGCGGATACAGCCAGTAGTAGGTGCGGTTCCTCCGCTTGTCGTATTTGCTGTAGATCGCGGCGTCGACCGCGATCCTCTGCCCAGCAACCTCTACAACGGCTTCGACGTAGCGGAAGCCAGCCTCGTAAAGCTGGCTTAAAACCTCGGCTAGCTTCTGCCCGCTGATCGCCACCGCGTTCTTATCATACATAACCACGTATCCGGGGATCGCGGCGGTAGCAACTGTTATATTAACGCCCTTTCTAAGAGACGGGGGATTTGTGACCGGGGTTGTGGTTGGGTTGGTAGTTGGGAGCCCCATGACTGCTTCGGTGTGATGACATAAAAATCGATGGCCGCCGATTCTGGCGCGAAGACATTACACTAGTTATACCAGGGTGCGTAGCGCTCGAAAATTTGTCGGGCTGACTTCTGCCGGCTGACTTCTGCCGGCGCTACGGCGCGCCTTAGGGGCGCCGCAGTGTCGGCGTGCGCCGTCTGCAAAGCCGAAAAATACATAACCAATGGCGAATTTTTATGTAGCGCCGCCAGTGCGTTTTTCCTGCCGGCTTCACCTGTCCTAAGGGATCAGACCCCTATTCATTTGTACAACAGTCGCTAGACATTGCCGAAATCCACGGCGGCGTCGCAGAAGTCCGCCGTTTAGAGCTCTAAAATCCAGTGACTAACGCCGTCTTTTCGTCCTTCTTTATGTTTTTCTAGCACTTCTCAGTGCCATAAGCCCGCTGAAGTTCTCTTGACCTCAGTGCCATAAGCCCGCTGAAGTTCTCTTGACTGCAGTAAAGCGTGTCTTGTTCTATAGTCCTCCTTTAGTCTTGGTCATTGTCGACACCGCCTAGGCACGTAGATGTGGTTGTTAAGCGTCGCAGGTTGTCCCACGTAAAGCGCGTAGATACGGCGCAGGTGGACGGCGGGAAGAAGCCCACCCCCAACTCAATTTTTCATCTCTTAAGTGCTGGACACCCGGTCTCCTAAACGAATGAATAGAACAGCGCCGCAAATGCGGCGGCCCCGCGCAGTCAATAGATACGTATCAACTGATCGCCGGAGCCTCTCGGCCTTCTGCGCACCGTCGCTCCTTGCAAGACGGCGCGTTACTATCTTAAACGTAGAATATTACTGGCCCAAAAAGGCTCTTTAGGGGAAGGGAAAAACCCGCGGGGCGTGTTGCTCAAAGACCTGCCTCAGCCGCCGCTCGTAGTCGGCGACGTAGTGCTCAAACAGCACCCGCTCCCTCACCGAGCGCCCCTGCAGGAGGTCTATGTCTGTGGGGTCTACGCCGCGGTCCAGAAGCCACTGCGCGTTGAATTTGCGGAGGAGCCTCGGCTCCAGCCATGGGAGGCCCGCCCTCTCCCTCGCCTCCTTGAGCCAGCGGTATATCGTCAGCTCTTCGCAGGGGAAGAGGCGCTCTGTCCGTTGCCTCAGCATCCGCTCGAATTTTTCGCGCCAGGGCAGGTAGACCTCGCGGAGGTACTTCGCCGCGCCGTCGGTGAGGAATATGAGGGGCTGCCTCTTCGGCCCCTCCGTCTCGCCCAGCAGGAGCCGCCTCTTGTCCAGCTGGAGACCGCCTAGCGTTGCCCTCAGCAGGTGGTCCAGTCTCACGCCGGTCTCCGCCATTATGCCCCATATAGCGGCGGCGCAGGGCGATATTCTGTGGGCCTCCTCCCACACCCTCTTCACCTCCTCAAGCGCGGGGACGCGGAAGCCGTTCTTAGGCCTGCTCTGGACCGTCTTGAAGGCGTCGTAGAGGAGCGGGGCGGTTTGGGGGTCCTTCACCTTCACCACCGTGTCGATGAAGCGCTTAAGCGCCACTGCGGTCTTCCCCATGACCCGCGGCTGTTTTATGGTATAGACCCGCTGAAGGGTCTCCGTCGACAGGACCCAGCCCACCTCGTCTAGGAACTTGACTAGATAACGCACGTAGTAGCTGGCGGTGTCGCGAGACACGCCCTCAGCCGCCAGCTTAGCCCGGAAGAGCTCTATGTCGTCGCGCTCAACGCGGTACGCCACTTCGCGCTTGAGGCCGCCTGGCAGTAGCTTAGACAGCTCGTCAATGACTATATCCCTCAGCGCCTTTGTCCTAAGGGCCTTGGCTATTACGCTTATCGCCTGCATGACCTCCAGCTCGCCGACAGGAGGCTCGGGGAGACACCTCTCCACGGTGTCGGGCATTGCGCCGTAGAGTCTCTCCAGCTTGTCGGCCTGCGGCGCCGCCCTGCCGGTCAGCCATGCGTGGACTGTGCTTGGATTTACGCCAGCCGCCCTGGCGATGTCGCTCAGCGAGT
>Ga0326762_1001064_pt1 | contig 10136 bp, 6 predicted proteins | sample NORPS_S_FD_207669 | JGI IMG/M metagenome (GOLD analysis project Ga0326762, IMG submission 207669) | Hot spring sediment microbial communities from Norris Geyser Basin, Yellowstone National Park, WY, United States - NOR.PS_S | ecosystem: Environmental > Aquatic > Thermal springs > Near-boiling...
CAAGAATTTACCCGACTGGATAGGGAAGCACTACAATGACCCTTCTTCCAAGCACTATGTTTACTATCGCTTCGCTATTGAGGAATATCGGCGGTTGGTCAAGTATCTTATTACGGGGGAAGGCGAGATCGGCGAGTTGACTTGGGGCGAGCGGCTCGTCAATCAAGTCCAGCAAGATTTGCTCGGGTTGCGTGGGGCTTAAAATCTTGCTTGGTGGTGCGAAAATGCAAGAAATTAGGGGTTTTGCACGTCGTCTCAACGACATTCTCCTTACGACCCAGCTGACGAGTTACGACGACGTAAAGAAGTTGCTGGAGAAACTTCAGGCTGATATTGCCGACTATCTGCGGGCTCATGGTATCGGTAGCCCTGAAGAGACCATAGCCGCCCGTCAGCTTTACATTGTTACGAAGTGGATGGCTAACAATCCCGCTTTTGTCGTTGACTTTTACTTCCGAATTCTCTTTCTTGCCATTTCTGATGTTTTGAAGCAGAAGGCGATTGGCAGGGAAGTTCCTTTGGAGGTTATCGAGGAAGCCGTTCAGATAGCCGAGCAGGCTAAGGACGCTATCCTTTGGAGCCCCGCCGTTTTCCAGCACACTCGTGGCGGCGTTCTCCAGTTGACGCAAGGTATTAGCCAAGTAATTCGCCAAGTTGAGACCGACAAGGAGGAGCGTCGCCTGCTGAACCGAATTAAGCGGCTGCTTGAGCCGATCATGCGAATGAGCGCTAGCGAAGTTCCCATTCAGGTTTCTTTGGTTGAGCTTTTGTTTGCGCATGTTCCCGTCAAAATTGACCGAGACGGTGCAGTTGAGTTCATGAATTTGTTCAAGAAGCTGAGCGAGCGGGTGGACACTTCAGCGCCATTCTACCGCCAGATTTTGAGCCGCCCAGTTTTCAAGGGGATTGAGCGCCCGATAGTTGAGGATTTGGACGTTTGGCGTCACTACTGGTCTCTTTTGGTTTCTTATGCGAACGACCAAGTTACCCGCTGGGGCTGGCAGAGTCTACCTCCGATAGACGTGATTATTTACACGGGGACGATAGTTGAGAACATTGCTGATAGTTATGCTTATACCCTGAAGATACGAGGCGCACCGCCCAAGTTTGTTATCAATCAGCCTTTGGTCAAGCGCGGCTCTTCCCCAGCGGACGTTCACTTGGTAGTTCACGAAGTTACGCCCGGTCATGCTTTTCACCTCACTTTCATGGAGAGCGTTGAGAGGAAGGCTGGCGAGACGCCCGTCGGCGTCGCCGAGAGTATTGAGAAAGAGTTTGTTTTCCTTCCGATAGCGCCCGTTGCACCATTTTATGAAGGTTGGGCGACATTTGCCCAGTGGCTTTTCGGGCTTCGCTCGGGGACAGCCAGATACAACTACCAATGGATTTTGGAGATTCAGTTTTACTTGGACAGGGTTAACTACCTTATCGGTGAAAAACAGCCGGACAGCATTCATTTCGCCCGCCTTGCCGACCCGCTCCAGCTTTCCGCCTACTTTTTCGGCTACTTAATGTGGCGTCGGTTCTACCGAGAGGCTCGGGACGACGACGAGTTATTGCGCCATGCTTTGTATGGACGTTTCCCGCCTATGGACCTGCAGGGCGGGCTCTGGGACTTAAATTCCGAGTTGAGCCAGATTTTGGACGAGATAGAAAATATCGAGAAGCGAGGAAAGATTTCGCTGGAGGGATAAAAAGTGCAAACTCGGGTTTTCAGCGAAGGTGATTATTGGGTCGTTGAAGTTTGTGACGACAACCAAATGCTAATCAGGGTAGGCTATGACCATGAGCCGAGCAAGGAAGAAATTGACGACTTAATCCAACAACTTTTAGCGTCGTCGCCGCCACTACTTGAGGAGGTGTCTTCGTAATGGCAACCCTAACTTCCGTCAAAAGCGGTTATTGGAGCGACCCGACGGTTTGGAATGCTGGTCGTGTGCCCGCCGCAGGTGACCAAGTTGTCATTGTGTCGGGGCACACTGTAACTTACAATGTCGTGGAAGGCAGCGCAAACGATGTGGAGTTGGGCACGGCAGGCAACTCGTTAGATGTTGACATACAAGGCACGCTTCAATTTGATACTACTGCCACGCAACCTTTGCGGCTACGATTTAAAGGCTACATGCTAGTTAGGAGCACTGGCAAACTCATTGTGGGCACTCCGAGCAACCCCATGCCCGTTAGGGTCACAATTGTGAAGACTACATCAGGCTATCATATGATTTTACATGACGACAACGCCGAAGTTTCATTTGTTGGCTCTCCCAATGTGCCTTACGATAGTCAACAAGGTTGGTATCGTTTTATCACAACGCTCGCCTCGTCGGCAGCGAGCGGGGCGACACAAATTATAGTTTCAGAAAATTTGAATTGGCAAGTAGGAGATTATGTTATGTTGCCCCGCCTACCTGGGGCTGAATTGCCAACCTCCGTAATTTCACCTTTCCTTGCGCAAGTGACTGCAGTCAGCGGAAACACTTTAACTCTGGGCACTTCTTTACCCCAAGCCTATCCCGCTGGCGCATGGGTAGCAAAGGTCAACCGCCCAATTTTGCTTTACTTCACAAACAACAACTCGGGCTACTACTTCTTCGGCGGCGCAGCGGCGGGAAACTACTTAAATTTCACTGGGCTTAGATGGCTTTGGTTTCAAGTCTCTGGCACTACACCAGCCTATTTGGCGTATTATGCACGCTTTTACGACAGCAATATTTCATACAACACACTTCTGCCACACTATCTCTCTACTAGCTCTGTCGCCTCAGCACAAGTTTACTACCCGACAATTTATTACCACTGTGGTGTGCCTTTCCAGTCAATTAACGCCCCTGTGAAGCATGTTGGCGGGGTGCTAACTTCGTCCCACTATGTTTTGGGCTCAAGATACAACATTTCAATAGAAAATGCGCATGTGTGGGATTGGTATCCTCAGGGAAACTTGTCAAACAAGGTTAGCATGAAAAACTGCACAATTTTTGTCTTCTGCTCACGCATGAGTCTTTACCACATTGTTGAAGATAGCACGATTTATGGTTTAAACTACTATCAAAACTTCACTGTGCCCTATCTTTCCCGTAATGTATTCAGAAACTGCAAGTTTTACAATTATTCCTCGTTGGGTTACAGCACCACTTACCGCAATAGGTTTGACTGGGGCTACATAGGCGGGTTAATTTTAGCTGATTATCTAAACTGCGAATTATATGACACTTGGGTTGAGCCTTACACTTTTAGCGACGCTATCGGCTACGATATACCGAAGGTGCGATTTGTTAACAAAAAGGTTGGCAGCACGGTAATCAAGGAGCAGGAATTTCAGGCGGGCGGGATAATTACTACTACAGACGGACTTCTTCCTCCTGACGTTCCGCTGAAGGCGACTTATTCTTATCGCTTTGAGCCCAAAAATCCGAACTTGCCACTCGTTTATCGATTCCCGCTCAACGAGAATGACAATTTATTGGAGGTCTGGAGTTATGCTGATACTTCTCAATATTCAATTCCTGCCGGCTGTCGGGTGGAAATAGTGCCTCAATCCTATGGGTTGCAGCCTGACCCGTGGGGGAGTGATATCCCTCGCCTTGCCTTTGCCCCGATCCCCGCTGCCAACTTGCAGTGGCAGAAAGTCGCTGTTTTTGCCCCTTACACTTGGGAGAAGGCGGTGGGTCAGATCTTGGTGCGGGGCTCGTCGGGGGCGATTTGGCTTGTCTGGCGTAGCCGCCGCGTTTCCCTTTCCTTATTCAGCCCCTATCTTTTCGTCGACGCTTCCACAAAGTCGGTCTACACTAATATTGCTGACATGACTATTTACCTTTCCGCCTTGCCGTTATCTCAGCCCACAAAAGTTTTGGCTCAGTTTCTCAATGTGGGGCAAGCAATTAACTCTGCGGTTTTGCGCATTAGGCAGTTTGGCTCAACCTCGGTTACCGCCAGCGTGCAGGGGCTACCTTCTGGCTCAGTTTGGGCGTTTGACCTTCCCGACAGTATCGTTAACCAACTTGCTTCTCAGACCTATTATGCTGCTGAGTTTGTTCTTACTCTCGCCGATAATAGCACCGTCGTATTGCCTCGACCTGCAATGGTGGTCTTTAGAGGTTAAGGCTCGAGGATTTATACGTATAAATTCTGCTCAGCTGCTGATTGCTCTGACCCGTGCTCGGTAGTTCGTGCTCCGCAGCAATTGCTGGGGCAGGTTAACTCTAACAACGATATTGTCCGAAGCGTTTGCCCGCAAGATTGCTCCTGTCATTGGTTGCCAAATATTTCCGCCGTCGTAGCTAACTTCCCAGTATTGTCTGGTCTTCCAGCTCCACATCTCGTAGCGGATATTCGCGGGGGGATATTCAATTGTTACGACAAATTCTTGAGGTTTCGACCAGACTGCGGGAATAAAAGTGACCCGTCGTTGGCTGAAATCGACGTTAATGCTCGTCGGTGCGGGCGGTTCAGTTACGGCGTCTTCTTGTCTTGCTAATGTCAGGTAGTTTTGGTATCCGTAGCGGGCGACGGCGTAAAGTTGTCCTGTTGTGAAGTCGTAAGAAATCAGTGTTTGGACGGGCATTTCGGGGGTAATGTATTGATATTCGTCTCCGTCCCAGACTGGGATTAATGCTGCCAGCTCGTATTTGCGGTTTTCCAAGTCCAGCCTATAAACTCGGTTCCAGAGCCTGACGGTGTAAAGGTAATTTCCGTTGCTGATTGCCCGAAAATACATTTCGAGCCAGTAAGGCTTAGCATAAGTGGGCAAGTATCGGATGATTTGGGCGACGGCGGAAAGGGGCAAGTTAGTGAATCCTGTGCTGCTGACCCTCAATTTCCCTTCGCTTAGGTAGTATGAGAAGAGAAGCCTCTCGTCGAGGTCGCTTTTATTTGTCCCGTAAGCAACCCATTTGCCTTTCCAGTAATCGCCTTGACCCCAGACGGCGAAAGGCGACGAATTCAAATCAGCTTCAATGTCAATTCTTTGAAACCCGCTTGCGGGGGAATTCCACAGGTAAGCCCGTGTGATAGTCGCCTCGTTACTGTCCCTATTTTTTGGCAGCTCTACGAGGATTACCTTTTCGGCTTCCAAAATTGTGTAGTCCGAGTTGGTTGATAGGTTAATGCTTGGCAGCTGATAGTAGGTTTCCAAGTCGAAGAAGATACCGACGGGCAGAAGAAGGATACCTTCGGGAACGATTGCGGGGAAGTGCCTAATATCTGGTTTTATCAGTTTCCTATACTGGCTGCTCAGGAAGATTGCTCGGTAAGTTTCCCACTCGTAGGTTTGGAGGTTGAAGAGAATGAAGTCGCCGAGGCGGCAGAAGGCGATAAAGCCGTGCCCGACGGCGACGCTCCCGAAGGTTTCGCCCGCGTTGGCGGGGAATGCTGCCCACAGGTCACTTATGTGCTCTACTGTCGCTGGGTTTTGAGCGTTCACCACGACAATTCTGCACAGCAGCCGAGAATTTATATCCTGCGGGAGCAAAATTAGGTAAACTTTCCCACCGTGCACATGGACATAGCGCAGGAACATACCGTTGAGCCACCACAGGAAAGTGTCTGAGAAGGGGATAACCTCCCAGCGCTCGACGTCCCATTGCCAGCGTTGGATTGTCGTCACGGGCTCATGCGAGACGCCGACGGAGTAAGGAACTTCGAGCGAAGTAGAGAACCCTTGCGCCCGCAGGATATCCCCCAGCAAAGTTATGGTTGAAGTTTTTTGTCGCGGCTGGGCTTCGACTGGAAGGCTAAATCCTATCGACATGAGTGGTGTGGGCTCGGTATAGAATTCCGCCCTGAACTCTGGGGGCGGAAGGTAGTAGGTAGGTGAAACATTCCAGCTTTCTACAATCTCCAGAACTTCTTCCAGAATTTTGAGGTAGATTAGGTTGGGGATTTCTTCGACGGAAAGGTCTTCAAAGGTGAAGAGGGGGGTGCTCTCAACTGCCAGCCATTGCTCCGAGATAATTAAATCCTCGCTCAGCAAAAATTCCTGCTCTGGCATGCAATTTCCTCTCCCAGCAAGCCCTTACCAACTGTCGTGACGGCTTACTGAAGGCGGGTCGGACGCCCTCAGCATTAGGCTGGTTGGCAGCAGCCCAGCATTAGCCGAGCCTGCTCGGCTAACACGTGATTAGGTAATCCTCCCGCTTAATTCAAGTGTTATGACACTCGCAAGACGATAGCGACCGTCCAAGTATCGGTCGAGGTTTTAGTGCCCCACGAGACAATCGAGCGGTTGAAGAGGATACCGTTCGCGTTAGCGTTGAGGTCAGCGTTAGCCAAGCCGACTTCGTTCCAAGCGAAGTTCGCTTCGGTCGTCCCGAAGGTCGCCATGAACATTACTTGTCTTGAGCCGCTGGGGTCGAATGACGGGGCTTGCGGGTAGCCGCTATCCATTGCCTTAAAGTATTTGCTTACTCCGGCCAAGTTCGTGTCGCTCTGTGACGGGGCTGTCGTTCCGTTCCCCACGCCGATATAAGCGTTGCTGGAGGAGAAGAAAGCCGCTCGGTTGGACGCTGACGGAGCGGAGGAGGTTCCGAGCCCGACGAAGATACGCCACAGAGCCTGCGCCCCGAGGTTAGTTACCAAGTTAATGTCGTGCTCCAAAATTTCGTAGGGCTCGTTTTCGGCGAAGAACCGCTCGTAGTCATACTTCGGAGGCTTTAGCCCGCGAGCCAGATACCACATTCGCTTCCAGACTGGCAGCCGATACTCCTCAATGTCCGCTCGGAACTTCATTAACACATACTTCGGTTTGATGGTAAGCACTTCCAGCATTTTCCTTAGCACCTCCGACACTTAATTTTAACTTCGCCTACTGTAAGCAGACGCGAGGACGATATACTCGCCGCCTTCAGGCAAGGCTGACGGCGCTTGATACCGAACCAAAATGTTATCGGTCGCTTCGTCCCTCAGAACTGGACCAGTCATGGGCGACCAAGTTCCGCCGCCGTCGGTGCTCACATACCAGCCAGTCCTATCGGCGGCGCTGTAAACTTCGAACCCAGGCGCTTGTTCGGGCGGGATATTCATATCGTCTACAAATTTCTTTGGGACGAACCTAAGCAGGAATTCTTGGGGTTGAGAATAGACTGCAGGTCTAAGTATCACCAGAGGTCTACGGCTGACCTGCCAGTTGTTGTAAGGGAAGACGATTGCCGGTGCAGGCGGGGGCGAGTATGGCAAAGTTTGCCTAAATATCGCTATTGCTGGGTCAGCGGGTGGAATTGAAGCGAAGACTGCGTAAACTTTTCCTGAGTAGCGGTCATAGGCGACGAACGGGATGAGCGGGTTCTCTGGCGTCTTCAATCTAAATTGCCCAGCGAGCCCGTCCCACGCGTAGACTTCGGTGACTTTCAGCGGCTCTTCAGCGCTCATTTGCGCTCGGTAAATCCTTTGCCAAACTCGGCTGAAGTAAGCGACTTCCCCGTTCCCTATAAAGGACAGGAGCAATTCTTTCCAGCGCGGGTCGTCTGACGGAAGGTAAGTCCAGACGCCGACGGTCGGGAACGGAAAGTAAGTGTAAGGCACTTGTGAAATTCTCAGGACCCACTTATTTTGGTCGCTGTTGAAATAGATTGAGTATTTGAATAGCAAGTGCTCGTCGATATCGTTACCGCTCAAACCCCATGAGACCCAATTTGTCCCGAAGATATCGCCTTTGAGCGCTGGCGCAACTGGCGGAAGGTCTCCCTCGGGCTCTATATTCATTTCTCTGAACCGAGCGCTCAGCCCCAGCCAGATATACGCTCGGTTTATGTCCACTGAGCCTTCGGTCACGCTCCGCTCGACGATAACTGGCTTTGACGGGTAAATTGGAAGGAGTATGTTATCGCTGCCCGCTGACAGGGACGGCAAGTTATGGAAGGTTTCCAAGTCGTAGAAGATATTATTGGGCAAGAAAATGAACCCTTCGGGCACTACCAGAATGGACGGGTATTTCGGGTTGGTTTTTCTGAACTCTTCCGCAATGTAGGCGAAGCGCAGGAAGCTAACTTGGTTATCGCCGAAGCGTATCCCGAAGGCTTGGTTGCCGACGACACCGACGACGAGCCCGTGCCCGTAAGCGAAGAACCCGAACTTATCTTTTGCCTCAGGCAGGAGCGGGAACTCTTGCAGCTGTGTGACCGTCGGCGTCGAGCCGCTGAAATCTATGGCGACCACCCGACAGTAGAGCGGGGCAGAGACTCTAAGGTTAGTTATCTCGATAGTAGGTCTAAGAAGGACAAGAACCATGATATTGCGGTCGACGAAGACTTCCCGAACCATATATCCGAGTAGCCATTCTGGGTTGCCCAAGAAAATATTTTCCCAGCCAGTCGCCTCGACCGAGCCAGCGTATTTTTGCCAGAGCGGCTCGCTGTCGTGCTCCGCTCCGACCGACTGGTTAATATCAATGAACCGCTTCCGCCTTCTTTCCCGCTCAATTTGACCTTGCAGGTTGAGCACCCTCTCAAATTTCGTAATCTCATAAAGGGCGGTAAAGCCAATTGAGAATAATGGGATTACGCTGGTATAGAACTCGGGCACGGTAATTTCTGGCGGCGGGGTTTTAATCCCGTAACCAGAAATTTCTGTGAGGTTTAGGACTTCTTCACTGAAAAGTTGTCTCTGCAAAGTTTCCAATACATTCAAAGTTTCAAGGAGCGGAAAAACCTTTAAGGCAATATCTCCTAGCGAAATATTTTCAGTGAGTTGGAGGGTTGACGGGCGGCTCAAGGTTTCAGCGAGAGTGGTATCTTCGATTAATGTCCTGCGGAAAGTGGTGTTGTAAGTTTCGGATATGCTCAAGTCTTCCCCTAACCCTTTGGCGATAGTTTCGCTAAAGCCGATATCTTCGAACAAGTTGAAAATCAACCTCAGCAAATCCAGAATTTGAATTTCCTCGCTAAGAGGCAATGTCCTGCCATATTGTTCGGCGATTGCTAAGTCCTCGGTGGCGGAAAAGGTTATTACCTCTTTAACCTCAGCCACCCGAATTTGCGAAGAGCCAGAGACTGAGAAGCTTGGCTGCGTTGGTATTTCCGAGCTATCGTAAATCTCAGCCACCCGAATTTGCGAGGGCACGTGTCACTTCACCCCGTTCTAAGTCGGCGTAATCTCAACTTTAATGACCTTTGTCTGACCCATTTGGTCTTCGCCAGTTACGTCGAACGATTGCAAAGTGTTACCGACGCTGTAAGAGTCTCTCTTGTAATACCACAGAATGTTATCGTCGCTGGCTCGGTGGAACCCGTAATACCTATCCACATTGAATGTTGAAGTCCCGCCACTCGTGCTCCTAATCCGAAATCGAATTGCCCGACCCGACGAGACGTCGACGGCGGCGGGATAAATTGAGACAAATTTCTCGTCAGTCGTAATATCTGGGCTCTCTGTTGTTTCATTGTTATCTCTCGTGACGCTTCCCAGCGGGGTATGGTCGAACCACACATTATAGCTGGGAAATGTAATAGGGACCTCTAAATCCATTTGAGGAAAGAGAAGAAAACCTAAGCCGTAAATTTTTACGGTGAAATTGCTCGTCACCGCAGAGTTCGTTTCTATCCTCAGGCCGAAGAAAAGGTAAATTTTGTTTGTCGAGCCATTCGCAGCGACATACATGAAGGGCTCGGATATATTGTCCGTTGTGTAGTAGATATGGCGGCTTCCCGGTATAAAGACGGGGCGATACCTAAGCGAAAAGAAGTAAGGAACGTATAGTGTTTTGCGGTTTATCGTAGTTTCCATCCGCAGGGCCTCGAGAAGGGCTGTCCCGTGTCCGGGTAGGGGGTCATAGTAGGTAGGGGCCAAGCTATCATTCCAGAAAATTCCCGCTACAGAGCTGCCCGTAGCATCCTCAAAGACTTTTTGTGACCAAAGCACTTGGGGAGAGTTAGAAATTGAAAGAATAGAGTCTCCATAATTGACGAAACTTGTGGTGTGATTTATGGTGTCTTTCAGACCCCATAGGAAGTAACCGTGTGACCGATCTTGTGTTATTACGCTTCCAAGATTGCTTGACTGGGGGTCAATTTCTATAATGGCGAATGGAGAAATGACCGAAGCAAGGGGGAGGACGAATTCCCCTTTAAGGTAGAGGGTATATGTGGAATAACCTCCTCTGAAGACAAAGGACGCAAAGGTGTTATCGTCACCGTCTGAAATGTAGG
>Ga0326762_1001078_pt1 | contig 10056 bp, 7 predicted proteins | sample NORPS_S_FD_207669 | JGI IMG/M metagenome (GOLD analysis project Ga0326762, IMG submission 207669) | Hot spring sediment microbial communities from Norris Geyser Basin, Yellowstone National Park, WY, United States - NOR.PS_S | ecosystem: Environmental > Aquatic > Thermal springs > Near-boiling...
AAAGGAAAGACAAAGAAGGGAGAGGAGAAAAAGGAAAAGCAAAGAATGGTATAGATGCTCAAAGTCTAAATCATAGCTATGTTCTTGACGGCAATATTAATAAGGAAGAGGGAGAGAAGAATTTTGTATTCAGGAAAGTAAGGAGGATGGCGTTAGATCCGGGAGTTTCAAATTTCTTTTCTGTTGTTATTGAAGGTGTGAAAAAAGGTTTCTTGATAGATGGTAAAATATGGAAATCTCTGACAACTTTCAGGTTGAAAACAATATCAAAGTTAAAAAGCAGACTTGATAGTATTTTGAACAAAGCAAAAAAGATGGCACAAGAAAGCTTGATTTTATTTCCTGCTCCATATTTTTTAGTTCATAGACTTGAAGAGAAGATATTCAGGTTATGGTATAAGATAGCAAAGGTGAATGAAGATTTTGCACACAAGGTAGCAAAGTATATCTTGGCATTAGCTTTAAAGTATAATGTAAAAGAGATTGTAATAGGAGACGGATTTAGAAACAAGAATAAGCCATCAGGTATGAGAGATATAGCAAATCAGCTTTGGCATTTAGCCCCCCATGGCAAAGTAGTAGAATATCTCAAATATTTGTGCAAAGAACACAAGATAAAGTTGAAAGTAAAAGATGAGAGATATAGTTCTGGTGTGGACAGTGCAGGAAGTACTGTTCCAAAAACAAAAACAAAGACAAGGAGGGGGATAAGAAAAAAAATAAAAGAATACACACCAGAACGGAGGATAAGTAGGGGGTTATATAATTCGTCTTTGGGTATAGTGAATGCGGATATAAACGCAGCAAGGAACATAGGAGGGATAAGAGGAGAAGAGGGTTTGAGAGAAGTGGAGAGGATATATCTTTATCAGAAGAGAAGAAGTAATAAGGGGATGGGAGAAAGAGAGGGAAAGGAGAGAGAAAGTGAAAGTAAAGGTAGCCCGGTGAAACGGGTAGAAGCTGTGACAGTGGCTGGGGGAAGTAAGGTTTGCATGAGCCAAAAGCTCATAGCAAATAAACCTTCCCCAAACCCATTTTAACAATGGTCTGTTACATTTTGTTTTCTATTTTCTTTGTAATGAAGAGTAAGGTATCAACTTTGTTTTTGATATTTTCTTACTCGCTGTCTTTGATATTTTTTCATTTATTTTTTGTTCTTTTTGATTTTAATTTTGTTTTGGCTGATGTCTCGTATCCTCGCGAGTTTTCTGTAATTGGGAAAAAAATCCCATCGGTTCGGCTTTACAATCAGTATGGAGAAATTGTGGATTTGGAGACTTTGGTGAAAAATAGTGGTAAAAAAGTTGTTATTTTAAGTCCAATTTACTCAAATTGTCCTCACGCTTGCAATCCAATAACTCAAAGTTTGAAAGATGTTGTAGATGAGATTACAAAAAAGGGTAGGAATGATTTTCTTGTTATATCTTTATCTTTTGATGAAAAAGATACAAAGGATGATGTTGAGAGATTTGTAAAAAGGAATGAGTTAGAAGATTTTGTTTCAGCGGGAACTTGGGTTGTTCTTTTTGGACCTGGGTTTCAAAAAGTTCTGGATGCAATTGATTTCAAAATAGAAAGAAAAGGTGATATAATAGATCATCCTAATCTTATAGTTTTTCTTGCGAATGATCTTCGGATTTCGGGTTTTCTTTATGGCACATATTACTATGTTGATGATGTTGAGAGGAAATTAGATGAAGTTGGATGTACTACAATATTTTTTGTTTTGTTAAGAAATTTTTTCCCTATTCTTTTGGGCTTCGCTATTGTTTCCTTAATTTTGGTTTCCGTCTTTGTTTTCAAAATGTTTTTACCACAGCCAAGAAAAAGATGATTTGTCTTTAAGAAAGTAATTTATTTTTTATTTTTCCAATCTGTTTTTATTCCAATAGTACTTATGGAATGAAAGATAAGGCAGGAGATTTTGGGGTAATCTCTTATAATTTTGTCCAAGTATAAATCCGGTGTGTCTCATGAATTCATATGCAGCAACATAAGGGAGGTAAAAGAGGAATTTTGTCAAGCCCAATTCTTTTAAGCAGAATTTGATCTCCTCATAAATAACTTTGATACTTTCCTTGTAGTTGCCTGCTTTTAAATTTAAGTCTTTCAAAGATGCACCTGAATCAAAAAATCTCTGAAATACTCTGATGAGTGAATAGTTGTGTGAATGGTAAACAATTGATTTTGGGTTATAAACAATTTTGTAGCCGTGTTGGATAACCTCTTTTGACCATGCTTGGTCCTCGCTCATTATTAGGTCATCGGGAAATCTGAACCTGAGAAGAAGTTCTTTTCTCATAGCTGAACTTACATTAGAAAAAAAAACATCTTTGAGCGTCAGTTCCTTTTTGTTCTTTTTTTCTTTTACTTGATAAGTATCTGGATAATGGATAGATAAAAAACATTTTTCCATGATACTTGCATCTTCGTATGGGATTTGTTTGCTATATACTCCTGCAACTTTTTCATCTTCTTTTAGTGGTCTAATGAGTTCGTTTAGCCAATTTTCATTTGCTGGCGTAGCGTCTTGTGATAGCAAAACTAAAAACTCGCCGTTTGCTATATCAGCGGCATAATTCCTTGTTTTTCCGTGCCCGAAATCAGAAGGGTTTATTTTGATAAGTTTTACTGATGTGTTTTCTAAGCAAGATAATGAACCATCGGTGGTACCCGAATCAATAACTATCACCTCAAAATCATCTTCTGTTTTCTGATTAAAGACTTGGCGAATAACTTCTCCGAATCTTTTTCCCGGATTTTTTGTAAGAATAATTATTGAAACCATATCATATTATTTTTATTCATTATATTTGTGTTTTTTTATCTTTTTTCTTTTATAACTTTAAATACATAGAACTCACCGATTTTTGCTTCTTGTTTGAGATACCATTCTCCATTATAACTTTTTCTTCTCACCACATAATCAACTTTATATTTTTGTATCAAACTTTCAAACTTTTTATTATCTCGGAAATATTTAAGAGTGATTTTTAGGAAATCATCAACTGCTTCATAAGTATTTTTATAATTTGAAAATCTAAAATCTGGGGGCTCACCTAAATAAGATTTTGAAATAAAAACACCATGAGGGATTTTCCCTAATATACTTTTTGTTAATAGATAATATATATAGTTTTGGAGCTCATTTTCAGAAAGTCCGAGCAATTTTGCTCTTAATAAAAATCTTTCAAAAACCTCATCATCTTTGAAATCTGAAAAATAATTGATGATGTCGTGCAAGATAAGTTTCCCACTGAAAATATATAGCATCAATTCTTGTGTATCTGGTATCATAAAAAAGTGTAGATCATAAGGGAAATCTAATGTTACAACTGATTTTTTAGTTGTGTTATGTTGTATCCAATTAGCTACTTCCCTGAAAGATTTTATGTTGCTAATATTGTCCTCAAATCTTTTTATTTTGAAAAAGAATGCTAAATGATTTGTTATAAACACAACAAACATAAAAACGCATAATATGATGCAAAGTTTGGCGGAGAAATTTTTTACTTCTTTTAATTTGTCTAACCAAAATCCCATTACTATTCCTGCCATTATTCTGAAAGGTGCAAATAAATGCATGAGGGATTGGAAATAGATTCTGGAAAAAGATTCAAAAAGGATAATCAGAAAAATTGATGGAAAAACTGAGGAAACAAATAGATGCTTTTTAGAGAATCTTGAATAAACAAAATAGGGAAAAGATAGTAGGAGGATGAGAATATACTCTTCTGGGATGTACTTCAAAAATTTTGTAACACTTTCAGCCTTTATACCAGTCTTCGTGAGCTTTACGAAAACCCCTCCTCTTTGAATTGATTCTACCAGTATATTTTGCTGATATAAATTGAAAAGAATGGCAGGCAATCCTAAAATTGTTCCTAAAATTAGTATTTTGAGAACATTTTTGGCTTTATCTTTTCTGAATAGACGGAGATATAGAAGAAAAAAGAAAATGGATGGGGGTAAAAATATCCACCAGAAAATCAAAGAATAAAAAGATAGACCTAAGAAAATTCCAGGAAGTAGAATATGTTTTATTTCTATTTTCTCTTTTTTTTCTTCTAAATCCAAAACCCTAACGAAATAAATGAAAAATAAAAGAAAAAAAATCAGAAAAAAAGACGGGTTAAAAATTCTTACGATGTAATAATGATAATTGTAAAGTAGAAAATCTTCTTCGCTTAAACTGCCGGTTAAAAATTTTAAAAGTTTAAAAATAGGAGAAACACTCGAAAAATAGAAAAGAAAAATTAAGATGGAAATTTCCTTTGAGAAGAAAAGATTCAAAAGTCTTGAAAATAGATACATATCTAAAAAGACAAAAAATATACGAAGAACAGGGAAGTAATAAGGCTCAACTATGTATTTCAGAGGATAGGTAAGACATAGTAAAGGAACTGTGGTCCCCATTTTTGTTCATAAAAAGGGAATTCGCCCCCACAAAAAAGAACCTGGGATATCCATGTAGCCTCATCACGGTAAAAATAAATAGTTTCTTTATGCATTATTGAAAAGTATATTGTTGAGAAATTTGCAAATATTGCGCAAAATAAAGCTAAAAGGAAATCAAAATTTCCTTTTTCCGAAAATATTTTCTTCCAATAGGTTTTCATAAACAGGGTATGTAGAAAGTCTGCTCTTGTTAAATTATTATATTATGGAACATCGGTTGGAAAGAAAGCAATTAAGGTTCCAAAAATCCGTTTTTTATACAATTTGAGCATATAATATCTGGGACAATTTCTCTCCTTCTCACTATACTTCTTGCTCGTCGGAACATCTGGTTGTTCCAAACTTTAATTGCACCTCCTTCAAGGAAGACATTTCCAAAATCATATTTTTCAGGATAGACGCCACAACATGATGAGACAGAACCATTCCAATTTACAATAAGCTGGGTGTACAGAAATGCACAGCTTTTTTTGAAGAACTTTCTCCGATACTTTGAAAACTTATCCGAAAGCCAATTGGAATACTTGATTTTTTTCTCCTCGTCGCTTAAAAAGATTTCTTCGCCCATATCAGCTCTTGCAGGTAAGAGCCTAATCCTTACTTTTAATTCCTTAGCCATTTGTTTTGCCTTCTCTATCTCATGTTCATTATGCCTCATTATTAAAAACTGCCAAACAACCTCGGGATTTTTCTTCTTCATCTCCTCCTTCTTCCTCAATATGAGTTTTAAGTTTTCTATCACCTTTTCAAAAGAACCCCCAACTCTGTATTTTTGATAAGTTTCTTCACTTGCTCCATCTATGGAAACTATTAGCTCATCAAGCCCTGAATTTATCATATTCTCCGCAGCACTTTCAGATAAAATTGTGAGATTTGTACTGATTCTCGTTCTTATACCTAATTTATGTGCGTATTCTACCATCTTAAAGATTTCCTTGTTTAGAAGAGGTTCTCCCCAGTTATAAAGGTCAACTTGGATAACATAATCTTTAACTTCATCTATTATCTTTTTGAATGCTTCAAATTTCATAAAGCCTTTACTCCTTGATTTATCTCCTTTTCCAGTTGGACAAAGCGGACACTTTAAATTGCAAACACTTGTGGGATCAACATAAATTTTAATCGGATAACCTATAATTCTTTCGGTTTTTAGCAGATATTGCAGATATACCGCAACTGCATTCAAGATTTTCTTTGGTGTTACATATTTTGAAAAAAATAACTTGGAAATGGTAATAAGATATTCTTTGAGGACTAAATCCATCATAAAAATATAGCAAATCTTCAAAATAGATGTAATTCTCTCAAAAATTTTTTCAGGATAAACTTGATTTCAAAAATTTTCACATCTTCAAGATTTCTGACCGAAGAAGATACCTATGCTTGGACCAAGACTTGCACGGATGAAAAAGGCAATGGGCAATAAAGCAAAAGTGAGCATGCCCCCAGCTATCCGTAGCATCCGAAGGAGAATTTGTTTTGGTACCGAGCAGGAAATACCAGATGTGGAACTTGGAAACAGAGAAAGGCTCAGATGACCCACCTCATCCAGAATATGCACAGATTCCCATAGTCTTAGTCGGAACCCGCTTCTCTCAAGTAGTAGCCTTATACCCTCTGATGTGGGAAGAGAAACATGCCGAGGAGCATCCGTAACGGCTGCCCATCTGGAACCCAGCAGCCTGACTTGCCCACTGTTAATTAGTGGAACCACAATTACGCACCATCCGTCAGGACGCAGTGTTTTGTGAACCGTATGCATTACACTGATTGGATTCGGCAAATGCTCTACGACATGAAAGAATGTGACGATGTCAATAGAGCCTTGCGCTATGGGTATGTTCTCTGGTAAAGCCTGGATAACAGTTAAGCTGAAATGATTTTTGGCAATCCGCAACGGTCGGCGATCCATATCTAAAACGATACAGCGAAATCCTGTTTTCTGAAAGAAATGTGTGCGATGTCCAGTTCCTCCGCCAACATCAAGAAGCCGACCGCGCCGCAGCCCAGTAACATTTATAGTCTGCTGCACAGAGTGGCGATAGATTGGATGATAAAATAGAGTGGTTTCTAATGCGTAAAACAATTGCGAGAGCAAACCTGTTTTGGGACCTTGATCGAAGGCATAAATCTCGGGGTAGGCTGCAATTAGCTCCTCATAAGATGGCATAGGATCTAATACGGCGCTCCCACAAACACAGCATCGGCGGAATGTCCAGTCCTTTGAGCTTATTTTAAGGCGATCCCGAACATTTTGGAATATTGGTTCGCCCAGCTGCCCCTGACAATATACGCAAAGAGTATCGCTTGTCCTCATCTTTACATTAGTCTATCCAATTTTTTTATATTTTAGTTTGTTCAATTTTGTTTATCAATCCTTTAACTCTTTTGATTTTTGTTGATAGGTTTTACCTCTAACATAAGTATTGAGAACATAAAAGAGTTGAAAATACCTTGAATTGATATAGCAACAAGAACTAATGATGGAACTAATTTTCGCATAGTCACCTGGTAGTTAAGTTCTTTAAATCCAACCTCATACCACCCATAAACACTCCATATGACCCCCGCAACACCAATTGCTCCTATAAGAAGTGATGCTATAAGAAGCTCCTCCAAGGAGAATCTTTTTATAATTTTGAATAGCTTGTCGTTGTAGGGTAATATCCCAGAATTATGAGCATATATTTTTGCAAAAAAACCCACAAATATAGTCTGGAATCCCAATATCATAAGGAAAGCCATCACTAAAAGAGTATGAACATCAAAACCTGTGATTCCTTTGATGATAATAGGTCCAGGAATTAGAGCAACCATACCAATAAAGCCTATCAAAGCCATGATTATTCCCGGAAATATAAGGAGCCAGAATGGTGAATGAAGCAACATAAATCTCAGATGCCTCCAGCCATCTCTCCATCTTCTCAAATGAGGAGGACGACTTCTTCCTGCTTTGTAATATGTGATAGGAACTTCTGTGATTTTCAGACCAGCTAACTTAGCTTTAATTATCATCTCTGATGCCCATTCCATTCCAGTTGTTACCAGCTTTAGAGCTAATATCTTATCTTTTCTGAAAGCTCTCATACCGCAATGAAAATCACTGATATTTATCTTGAAGAGAAACTTCCCAATAGCGGTCAATATTGGATTTCCTATCCATCTATTTAACCAAGGCATCGCTCCTGGCATTATTTTCCCTTTCAATCTTGTTCCCATGCAGACATCATATCCTTCCCTTAATTTTTCTATCAGTGGGAAAGCTTCATCAAAGTGGTAACTATCATCGCTGTCACCTAACAGTATGAATTTTCCTTCTGCATGTTCTATTCCGCACATGATAGCTGCGCCGTAACCCCGAGTTGGACAATGGACAACCCGTGCCCCGAGACTTTTTGCAATCTCCTGACTCCCATCAGTTGAGCCATTATCTGCCACAAGTATTTCACCATCTATATTGTATTCTGAAAGAAGTTTTTTAGCTCTCTCTATACATTTACCTATGGTTTCAGCTTCATTCAAACAAGGCATCAAGATTGTAAGCTCTTTCATCTCTTTATTTTCTATACTTGGTCTTATAACCTTTCCTTTCTTTTCAGAGTAATTTTACTTCTGAGAAGATGTAAAATGCAGAAATCTATTATTTTTGCGATTTTGTATAAAGTTCAAAATTGATTTTACTATTTGCTATTGCATGTCATCTTTGAGGAAATATTTGCCAGATGAAAGAGAAAAATCAGAAATAAAATCTGAGGTTATATCTCGTGTCATGTCAGATGTATTCTCTTATATAAAGGAGGATGATTCTTATTTGAGAAAAATTCTTAATGAAACAGTTTATGCTGAAATAGAAAGATGGAAGGCCGAAAGAGATTTTCCTCTTGCACAACCTTATTTGCAATTTTTCAAATCTTTGAGAAAAAAGCTCCCACACCTTTATGATAACGAAAGAAAATACGCTCTCAAAAAAATAATTTCTGTTTATATGGATGAGATCCAAGGACACTTTTCTCCGCTTGTGTATCATCTTGCGACAAAGGTTGTTCCTCGTGGGCTTTCTTTTCTTTTGACAAGCTTTTCCATATCAAGTATGTTTGCAAGGTCATTTCGTCTTCCCTCTGTTGATTCACATCTTATTATTCATGGTAACTTTGAAAAAATAAGAAAACTTGCTCAAAAAGGAACGATTATTCTATTACCAACTCATGTCAGTCATATGGATTCTCCAATCATAGGATATGTTGTTTACAAAATTGGATTGCCTCCTTTTCTTTACGGAGCGGGTTTGAATCTCTTTTCAAATCCAATATTGGGATTTTTTATGAAAAATCTTGGAGCTTACAAAGTAGATAGAAAAAGAAAACACGAGCTTTACCTTAATGTCTTGAAAGAATATGTATGCACAACATTAGAAAGAGAGTATGATCATATATTCTTCCCAGAGGGAACGAGATCAAGAACCGGAGCAATTGCAAAAAAATTGAAAATGGGACTTTTAGGGTGTGGTATAAGGTCGTTCATAAGAAATATAAAGAACAAAAAACCAAGACCGAAAATATTTATAGTCCCTACTACATTTACTTATCATATCACTCTTGAAGCAGAGAGCCTTATAAGACAATATCTTGAAGATATCACTCGTGAAGATTGGGTTTCTTATAAAGATGAGGCTTTCATCATTCCCAGAGTTATTGAGTTCATAAAAAGAATAGTTGAGATGGATATGAAAGTTTTTGTCAAGTTTTCAGATGTTTTTGACCCATTTGGAAACTATGTTGATGACGAAGGAAATTCCCTTGATCCATATGGCAGACCAATAGATCCAGTAAGATATGTCCTCAAAGACGGAGTTGTTTCAGAAGACTTTCAAAGAGATGCAGAATACACAAAAGAGCTTGCGTCAAAAGTAGCTGAAACATATAGAAAAGATACTTTTGTTCTTTCAACTAACCTTTCTGCCTTCGTTGTTTTTGAGCTCGGTCTTAAAGCCACAGAAGAAACTGACGAAATAAAAGCTATAACATTGATGGAAGGAATTGAACTGGATATTGGAGAAGTTCTAAAATTTATTGATATTGCAAAAGAAAAATTTATAAAACTTGAACAGCAGGGGAAAATTTGTGTCATAGATAGGGTCAAAGGTAAAACTTCTCGTAGTATATTAGATACCGCATCAAAGACATTTTCAAAGTATCACAAAAAACCTCCTTTTATCTTGTCAAAAGATAAGGTAAAAATTGAAAATTCTTCACTCCTTTACTATTATAGAAACAGATTGGTCGGATACACATCTTTATGGTGAATGTAGAAGATGTTCTGAATACTTTGAGTAAAGTTGCAAGAAAACTTGGAGTTCAAGCTTTTATAGTCGGGGGACTTCCAAGAGACTTGATCACAAAAGATAAATTATCCCAAGACATAGATATTGTGGTCTTTGATGAAAATATTGAAATCTTTGAAGAAATTATCCTTCAGGAATTTGGAAATCCTCCGTTTATGAAACCAAGTAATCATAAGCTTACGAGAATTTTTCTCGGAGATATCACAATAGATATAACTCCTCCGAAAGGAAAAACCTTGGAGGAAGATCTTAGGGAA